>JGI24021J15306_10010556_pt1 | contig 11464 bp, 6 predicted proteins | sample Ectturendosymbi1_FD_15306 | JGI IMG/M metagenome (IMG submission 15306)
CGCGGTTCAAGCCGTTCAGGGTCTCTGCGGACACTTTGTAGGTGTCGTGTTCCTTGATTTCGTTGCATGTTGCTTTTTCAAAGATTGAGGCCATGTTCTGATTGCACGCCATCTTGTTTCCACCCAGGATTAGAAAACCACGTCGGTCACGGGCCACCATGTCAAGCCATGCCACGGAGGCCTGGGTCAACTCGTTGTAGCTTAGATCGAGACGGTGTAATCCGAGAACAGTGGCGCGAAAATGCTGAAGATTGTTGTTTTTAAGATCCAGCTCCTTTAACCTGGTGAGGTACTTGAAAGAATCGTTGTCAACTGCTCGAATGCTGTTGTAGCTGAGATCAATCACTGTCGCCCTAGGAACTTCTCTGAAAAAAACGGCGACGTTCGTGTGGTTTGCAAAACCGTTCTTTTGTAGAGCATAAAAAGGCAAAGGTGATTTCAGTCAACACCAGCAAACAAGCACAATCTTTTGTGCTTAAAAATCTTTTTAAATAGATTGTTGATTTTTTACAATGTCTTTAAACGTACCTTGCGGTTCGAAAGGGGAGACAGTTTGGGGGTACTAACCCTGACCGCTAGCAATAACAGCATCCATGTGAAACAGCTCCTAATGTGAGTTACGACTACTTCTTATTGGTTTCTAGGTGCAGAGTAGATCGCATCGAATAAGCGTTTTTGTGAATTTTCGAACAAGAGCAAACAAGAGATCTGATAAACGGACTGTCCCGTCGCCGCGGGGGCTTTGGTGGGCTTAGTCTCCAATCAAGACGCGAAACCCCCCAAATTAAAATATCAAACGCTCTAAATCAGTGTTTTTTTGTCAATTTTTTGCATGCCGTGCCCCCTGCACAAAGGCAAATCCTCTCGATTGAGGACATTCTGGCGACGTTTCTGTAAACGGACGTTTTATTATTGCTCTTTACTTTTCTTTCCATACTGAAAGATCAGGGAAAGCACTGCACATCAAGGCCGAATTATTCAAATCATCAAATGGATTCGACTGGAGAATTAGCAAGTGATTATAAAATTGCGCCGGCGTTTAATACAACGTTTTAAATTTGTTTGCTTTCCGACGCACCCTTTTCCGACTCTCCCCCAAACACCTTGAATGGAACAGTCACTGCTTTTCAAAGCGCAGAAAAAAGCAAAAAACGAATACACGTTCAATGTAATTAAACACAGGTCCCCTATTAATGGAGAAGGGATTGTAAGGAAAAGTAATAAGTCAAAAAAGGCAAGAATCAAGATGGCAAAAGTCAAAATCAAGGCTTTTGTAAAGAGCTGAATTGCCCATACTATTGCGCTTCCTTGATACAAAGCAAATTCGTATATTAACACCAATATTCCCCACATGTGACCGGTAGTCACGACGTGAAATATGCGTCAACTTATTCCAGTCGAGATTTGCAAAAAGAAACTGAATTATTTTCGTTTTTCAATAGGCCAAACTCTTACTGAAATGCGTTCCGTCCAATGTATTGTAGCTTGTTTCCCCTTAAATCAATAGCCAGGCTCCGGTGTTTGCAGCTTACTTCCTTGTTCTCCCGTTCGTTTACGAGCCGTTCAATCTTGCTGTTGGACAGGTTGAGGGTTTCAAGTTGGCACAGCGTAGAAAACGGTGTGAATGTGATGTTAGCAATCGTATTGTTATCCAGACGTAACATTTCCAATGCAGACAAAACGTGTACTGCTTGTATGTAATTCAAATTCAAAATGCCGTTGGAACTAAGATCCAAAGTGATCAAGTTTGTCAGAGGAAATTTTCGAGTTTTGTTAAGGTCCATGATAGAAATTTGGTTTTTGCTCAGTAGCAGGGATTTAAGGCTGACAAGTCCATCAATCATTGCGTTGTCCAGATTTTTCAGCTTGTTTCCGGACAGATCCAAGGAATCTAAAATAGTTAAACGTGCAAATGTTCCTGGATGGATATTCGCAATGGCGTTACCGCTCAGGTTTAACTTAAACAGATTTGTGAGCGGTGAAAAAGTACCGGGCGCGATGTCGGTGATTTGGTTTTTGGCCAGATCGAGCGAATCCAAATCGATCAGAGCCTTTGAAACAAATGTGTCGTTTGTGAGTGTTTGTAAATTGTTTTCCGCGAGCGAAAGGGTGTATACGTTTCCCAGATGATCCAGAACACTTGCGCGCATGGTTTCTATTCCCAAGCCAGATAACGTTAAGGTGTGAAGTGATGGGAAGTGTCCCAGACTCTTCTCCAAACTCCCCACCTTCACAACACTTCCTTTCATCACATCTATTTCTTGCAAACTGGTTGAAAAATTGTACGATAAGCTTGAGATGCATTGAGCGAAGTCATTCGTCTGAAACATATGATTCACAGTACGTGAAAAATTAATTGATTCCGGACACAGATGTTACTTATAAGACAGCAAAGAATCTTGACTTGATAGTAAAGATCACAATTTCGCTTTGTTTCATCTTTACAGTACAAATAATTTTGTAGCAAAAAGCTAGAAGAAATCATAAAATTAACCCTCATAGAGAAAAATAATATTGAAGCAATAGGAAGGTTTTTGTTATTTGGTTGCTAGGGATTTGTAGGCACTGGTTCTAGAAAGACAAATTCAGTTGACAGATTTCTCGGTTAGAATTAATCGTCTATAAATCTTTGTAGAATCTGGTAAATAGACAAGCTCTATTTCAGGCCAAACTACTACAATCCATATCATAAACACGCATAGAAGTAGGCGTCGGGGTTCAAGGGAGGCTGAGGCACCACCAACTGTTTTGCTTTCAGGAAAAAATCATTTCAAACAAAAAATTAACCAGAAGTCATTGGTTTGCAAATATTTATTCTCCTAAATTGTTGTCTTTAAAAAAAAATTTTTTTGACAATTTAACTCCTTCGGTCTTAATCAGGTGAAAATTGCATTATGCAGGCGCGTAGCCAGAAATATATCGGTTACCGTGAGAATTGCAACTAACCGAATAAATCTTGTTCAAGTTTTGCTCAACGGTTTAATAATTGCAGTCAGGGTTTTTTTAAAGAAAATATTAGGTTCCCAGTATGGACCTGTAGGGATCCGAAAAACCTCCGACTATCCGTTCAGATATTTCCCTTGATAATTTTTTCTGATTCTAGGGACCCGAATCGAGTCCCCAAAAACACCTGATTGCAGTTCAAATATTTTCGGATGCAACCGCGTTTTTCACCCCCTAGGTACGCCCCCGATTCGATGTGTCATTTTATTTTTTATGACTCATTCATTCAATTTCAAGACAGCTTTTCCTCTTGGGAGGGCAGCGGGGACAGTAGCTTCAGGAGGACTCGATATATCTCAAAGGCACCTCTTGTATTTCCGATGGTGTAGGAATGACTGGGTTCAAAAGGCCTCTGAAATACTCTCTGCACTCCCAATGTTGAGTAAGACATCATTTTGTTCTTTGGTAAACCTAGAAATATTCAATTTTTGCCGCGGAGACAGAGGATGGTTTGCCAGAACACTTTGCTGACTTGCCAGTAGTTAGAATCTAGTTAATATCCGAAATTCTCGCTTCCGGGTTCCACCACGGGGTTATTTTATTGCCATTATTCGTCATACACTGAGTTGTTTCCATCCGCTACCCGAGCAGAAGATAAAGCTAGATCTGCCACTCCACGCATGCATCCGCTGTACATTCCGGGAGATCTCGGAACAAGGGTGATACGCTGTCGGCAAATGTCTTTCTTTCATCTTTGTCCCCGCAAGGCCTCTGCTTTATTCGGTAGGCTTCCTAGACCTACATGTCGTGTAGGCCCTGTCGGTTTTTCCAGACGGAAGTTGCAGACGACCAGGTGGTGATCAGATGAAAATTCTTCACCCCTTTTGACACAAACGTCCACCACTGATTTGGGAAAATCAGCTGAAACGATATAACGAGTGGCCGTTGACCCCACGAATATCTGCTCCAAGCGTGTTACATCTCTGTGTTGGAAGAAGCGTTAATGATGAAGAGTGTGTTGGTACAGCGCAGTTGTAGCAGGAGCCATCTGTTGTCATGTTACGTAAGCATCACCATGTTGGCCAACCACGCCCTTGCATGCACCAGCATTGAACCCTTTCTGGCAGAAACACCCCTTTTTTATTAAATTTTTAACTTTTTTGAATTGCAAACAAATTAAATTTAGGAGTCAAATCGTAAACATTTCTGAGAAATAGACTTTTTTGGCTTGAACATACTTTTCGGACAAAACGGGGTGTTTTCTGCCAAACACCTTACCTTCGCACAGACACTCAGTCACACGTTAACATGTGAGAGCACAGGCACGCGTAAACGTAAGATACGAAAGAACTAACAGCGATGCCTTGCAAAATAAGACTTATGGGTTGAATGAACGCGTTGTTACTACTTTCCACGTCGGAACAAGAGCACTTCAGCACGTCGGTCGTGTTGACACTATTCATGCAAGCCAGAACCGGAGCGGATTGTTGTGAGCAGCAAGGAGTTGCGGCAGGCGAGCCTGGTCGGGTTGACAGAATCACCAAAATCAGCAATCTGTAAGTCGGGAATCCCGAAGCGCGCCGCATGTTAGTCCCGTAACGGATACAATGGCGACGATTTCTTCAGCAAAAAAGCCCTTGTTTTGCTTGTATTGAAACAAGTCCTTTTTGACCAGTTCGGTTAGATTGGCGGTTTGGTTTCAATTTTCTAAGAAAAAATGCAGTCTTTATAGCCTTTTAACCTAACAACCTGCAGAGAGAGAAGGAACAAAACGCTTTGCAATTCAACCAGAAATGNGTTAGTTGGAGGTTTTGCCCTTGAACACTTTCACAAAGAAATACTCTTAACATTTAGTCCCTTCTCACCCCGCCTTTGAGTGAGCCGATAAACTCTGAGCAATATATTCTCAAACTTACTGCAGCCAGTTGCTTCTGAGGTTCCATTATGGCTGTGCTTGAACGAAGTCGGCTCCTGATGGCCATGAAACGACAAAGCATTATGGCGAAAAGCACCACATTACGCCATTTCGGATTAACTACTCTTTGAAGAAAATTATACTATTCGAATGCTTTCGGCTCTAAAATTTTATGCCCTCGCTTTTTCTTCATTACCTATAGTTTTTGAGGGGAAGGGGGAGCTTTCAGCTCAAAGACAGAATTACTTTCCAGTGAAGGCAGTTGGGAATTTGTGACTTCTCAAAAATTGAGAAATTTCGAAAAACCGACTGCACTGACATCTATCTTCTGTGCCACATTTCGAAGAAAGAGTGCGGTGTTCTTTTGACAAAACTGGGCTTCGGTCCCTCCCTGACGACTGCACAACTTGTTCATGAGACCAAAGCGTTACATCTGATGATATCGTCTCGCCACGTGTTTGGAACCCTGACCAACTGCATCAACCTGTCGTGTCACTTTCGGTTCAACATTGGGAGATGAAAAAACACCGAAAATAACAAAACAAAGACAGGAGACAGCTTGAAACAACAAACTGGGTTTTTATTTCATTAAAGTGTTTGTCTGGGTGTAGGCCTAAAGCGGTTTTGCCAGGCTGTTGATGAACTGCACACTGCGTTACACCATTTCAGATATACACGCCGCTTTTCAAACAGTTACATTGAGCACAAGTCCAGCTTCAGTAACGAAGGTGGCAAAAGGTTGTGTTCCAGAAAAGTGGACTATGGTTACAGCCTTGAACGGTTCATTTTCAAAGAAGCGCAACTGCACAAGTATTGTTCGTGAAGATGTGACTCCCGAAGATGTGCCTTTCAGAAGAAAAACAATCGTTTAAGCAGCCCACGCGAAAGAATAACCAGAAGAAGCGAATGAACATGAAGGCACAGCCTTGCATTTGAGCTGTTTAACAGGCCAATAAGTAAAGCATTTAATTAAGTACCGAGATGAAAAGCCCTGTGTTTCTGCTTTGTAACGCATTTTGCTTTCATCCGTTGCGTTAATTAACGGTATAGGTTTGTGATTTGCAGTCGTATGCTTGATAACTGCGCACGCCCAGAAAACCTATGCAGCATCGCAAACCTTGTTCCAACAAAGATGCACGGGAAGCAGCGGCGAATCAGGCATTTTCATTAAGGGACCGGGCAGCAACCAAACTGATATTTTCGGGGGGGGGGCAAAATGATTATGATCGTAACTTCTTGCTGTACCTAACAACTGTACATGTTTTTGAAAATTTCTGAGGGGGCTCAATTGCCCGTTTGCCCTCCTCAGGTTGCGGGCCTGATTATAACCATGTGTTAGTGGGGGTCACGGTATTGTATGTTGCCATGACAAAGCTTAGTATGAATTTCCCGTCTAAAAAAAGATTTTTAGAGGCATAAGGAGCCACGCCAAATTTTCGGAGGTCATGGCCACCTCTGTAACTTTCCTCTCCTCCCCTGGTAAAAATCTCTGCTGATAAGCGCTCCATAGCAACAGCCTTCTCCAAATCGATCACAGCTTTGTTTGCCACTACAAATCGCGCCGCTGTGCAGCAGGCCCGTAACAAGGGGAGGGGTGCATGGGGGAAAAAAACCCTAGAAAATTTTTCGCCCCTAGAAAATTTTCCCCCTGGAAAAATGTGTTGGGTATAGTTTGAAGCTATTGGACATAGTTCAAAAAATTTGGGCCCGTCTCAGAAAGCTCTTCGCCCCTCCTGGTTTCCCAAGCTCGTTACAGGCCTGCTGTGCAGTAACCGGTGCCGGTTCTGCGTTGTTTACGCTGTGTGGCTGATTTGTTGAAAACTGAACGAAAAAAACTGAAAATCTTGCATAATGCAATAGCTGCTGACTAACCGCCTCAGCCAAACGACCGGTTGTGCAATGCAAGTGGGATTTCTTTAAAATAAGCAATGAATCTGCTTTTGATTTCATTTTCAGAAACTAACACGTCTACACATTACTTAACTTGGCCGAATGTAAACATTTACTACTTGAACTGCTTACGTCACGCGACGTCAACCCTTCTTATTTGTTTATCGGTCTCTTTGTTGTCACTGAATAGATCGTAAGAAAAAGAGCCACCTGAGGCTTTCCAAATTTTTAAAGAAAATCCTTGTAAAATCGGACTCCTTTCAAAGAAAAGTCAATTCGACTTTTGTAAATGGCAGTTATCATGCTACTTACGCCACACACGTTTCTCCTCCTGTTTGCTCACGAAAACACGCATTGCCAGTTGCGACACGATTGCGACAAAACAGCAATTCATTGCTGCGAAATATCGCTTCAAAAAAGCAGCGAAACGTGTGTATCGCCTGAACGAAAGCCGAAATATCTTTGATAAACTTAAACCTATCGTATTACTCCACACGAGGTTACCAGTCGCAGCTGACGCTCAAACAAAGTAGCTCTACGGAAAGGCGGACGTAAGCTTCCGCACAGGGTGCTTGGTAAAAGCAAGTTGCTACAAACTGCAAGTGAGTGAAGGCGTTTCCTCTAAACCAGTGACGGGCCGGCATCACGACCCAAAGGTGGGCCTCGTATACGTTGTGCAAGTACTGCGGGCAGTTTGTTAAACTCAACCAAATTTTCAGAAAATAAAAATAACTAATCCTCGCTTGATTTTGCATTGGTTTCTTCTCTCAAGAAATAGAGACAGAGAAAGGCACAAGACAGATGCGCGCAGCATTCTCGACGCCCTGGTAACCACTACTCGCTTACCTTTGCCGTTCTCGTTGCAGTGGTGTGCAAAACATTAAGACAACCTAATAAAAAATGCCTTTTTCCACTTCCAGCACTGTGTTTACGTTAGGTTTGTTCATGATAAATTAGGTTTGTCCATGATTGTATCGTGCTATTGAAAGAGTGTGATAGCCTGTTTTACTTAGCAATACAATACTCTCTGTTTGCGAATATTAGTGTTGTCTTTTCAAGTTTTTCATAGTTTTTGATTGTCGACAAATGGACAAAAACAGTTTGCCTGAAGCTAAATGGATTCAAGTTTTAAGTGTGCATAAACAAGACTTTTCTGAAAGGTGTATTTGCAGGGCCTCCAAGAGAAATCTTTTTAGGCGGAACAAAACCCAGTTGGGGCCCCTAAGACTTGCAAAATTATTTTGAAATAAATAGAAATTGAGGCCAATTAATGTGCATTAAACTTCAGCGAGAAGTGCTCGTTTATTGATCGTACGAAACATTATGCTAAAACATTCCGGTATTCAAGTAATGTGACAATATTGCCATTTTTTAAATATGGCTTTTAAATGTTCATAGTGAAATCTTATCAAGGAAGAAATTAGAAAAAAGTCACTAAACTATTATATAAGCGCTTTTCTGGCTTTCTTATTCGAAAAATTTCTAATAACAGATCTAATCTAACTAGTTGCCATTAAGACAACGATTAGGCTGAATGCCAAATACTTGACTGTTTTTTGATCACACCTTCAAACATAATTCTCATAATTTTCTGCGCAAGTTAACTGGACAGCGCTTCCTCAGTAATCTTTGAGATATCATTTTCACAATGTAAATAGATTAGAAATATCTAGTAAGACATGTTATGCAGGCTCCTGAATGGTGTCACTATCCTCCTGACTTCTCAACTGAACCTTAAAGCATTAAAAACTTTGCACAGTTAGCGATAGCTATACTGCAAATGTTGCTCTCGTGTACAGTATTTCTACAAACTACAGTCCATACCATACGAAGGCGAAAATTCAATGCCTCACTTCTCCCACAAGCGAAACTTGAATTCATTTCACCAGCCCGGTATTACCCAACTGATGGATAGATTTTTTCAGGTATAAGATATTCGTGGTTATTATAATAGTTCTGACATTATAGGTGAGACTGTAACGTTATGCCGCAGTCTCAAAATGAATGGAGTCGATCGAGGTTGAATGAAACGCTGGTAGTGAAATGAGGCTCCGACCTCATTGAGTAACCGTATCCTTGGAATGAGCTTACTTATTATAATGAGAATGAAGGGACAGAATGAAATATTTTGTCAACCGACTATTGCTTCTATTTTTGACCGCGAGACATTATAAATAGCCACACGGGCCACAGGCCGGCGACCACTGCTTTAAAGCATTCTGTCAAAATACTGTAAGTGGTTAGTTTTTCCTTGTATGGTTTCGAAATCTTCACATTTCTGGGTACGTCCGCTAATCCTAAACTCATATTCGATTAGAGCCTGCATCTGCGTGTGGCGCAAGTTTAACAATCAGAAAAATGCACGGTACACTGCCGAGGTGCGTTATAAGCACTTGCGTCCTGCACTGCAGTTACTTGTTAATTTTAAACTTTTAAGTTATTTTACACATGTGCGCAACATTCGAGAGCTACTATTGTTAGATTAGATTTTATTGTGGACTGGCATGTTTCTATTCAAATTTCACTTGGAGTATCTCTTAGTTTGAAACTCTTGGTTTATTGGAGATAGTTTTTATTAAAGATTTGTGTGAAAATGTTTGAAAATGAAAGGCGTGAAGGAAAATTCAATGGACACACTGAGACAGTAATCGTGAATGTCTTAAATTCGACAAAGTAGGCAAACATTCAAGTTAAACAAAAATAATTACTGCTAACAATTATCAATGCGTCATATCAATAAAATGTACTGCCAGCAATTCAAATTAAAATACATCACACTACTTACCAAATCGTTTAGGCCAAACCAGTGTCATCACATGGATTAATTTCGCTATATTATTACGAGTTCGTTAGTAACAAACACTCAAATGTTCATTCACGGGCCCCTCCGTAGCTGCCGGGTCCCGGAACAACGTACCTGCTGGACCCCCTCATAAGCCCTGCGTATTTGCAACAAACGCCAATTCAGAAATTGTGGAATTTACATCCACAAGAAGAGGAATGGAAAACTACGAAGAGCAAACTTTCGTGACGATAACTCCATTTGGTGAAAGTGATTCCTTCTCCGACCCGTTGCTTCAGGAAATTACGGGCGGCACTGCTTCCACAGATGTTCATCTTACAACTGTTAGTAGGCGCCTTGGTCATGATTTCAATCTGAAAGCCTTGAACATGCGAAAACCACTCGCTTGACCCCAACCATGAAAGCAAGTCTGTTAGCCTTTGCTAGGCAATACGAACGCATGGGACGAAGCAAAGTGGATAAAAATCCCTCTGTCGGATGAATCCACAACCAGCATTTTTTCCAGAGAACACCAACAGTTCGTAGGCCTCCGGGCACACAATTTAACGACACATTCTCTAATTCCTGTGCTTAGTTTTTCACGTTCAACGTGTTTTCAATGCATTGCTTTTACATTGCAGTACTTTGAATAAGGTACTTGTATCCAGTGACGTAGCTGACGAGGGAAAAAGGGGCGAGCCATCCACTGAAAAGCTAAATGTAAAGACTGGGACACCCCTTTAGATGACCTTTTGATATTTAGTATTCTTTTGGTTTACAATAGGTTGTTTTTTTGCGTTTTTCGGGGTGTTCTCGTTTTTTTTAAAACCCTTTACGTCCCGCGTGCGCCACTTTTCTTGTAAAACGTTGCAATCCTATAACTCGCCAGGCGATTGAGCTAGAGAGCTGTTCAAACCCTCTACGAATTCAGCAAGTCTTGTAGTCAAAATCGAAAAAAACAATTTTTGGTTTCGGTGGGGGGTTCTGGAGGTGACGTCACAAAGAGGACATGTTTTGGAAAAGTAGGACACCTTTGGCCGGCCCTGGGCCCCAACCCATTGACCCATTCTTTTGGCTCAAAGTTTTGTTGCAAACTAGGTGAAAATCCGCGTCTATAGAGCCCTTGATTGACTTGCTAACACATCTGTGGCCAAAATTATGGGCCAAAAACCCAGTTTTTGGCCCAATTCCTAACTTTTCAGAAAAAGCATAATTTGCCCTTTCAGGCCAAACTTTGGCCAGCCATAACTCGGCAGCAGATAGAGCTAGAGTGCTGTTCAAACCCTGTAATGACTAGTGACTTCGTGTAGTTTAGAATAAAAAACATTTTTTTAATTTGGATGGGGGATTTTGGGCCAATGGGCTCAGGATGAGGGTCTGTTTTTGGTTAATTATATGACGTCATCATCCGATCCCACGCGCCAATATTTTGTCTCGCAGTATTTTTGGATTCTAGGCTAAAATACGCGTTTTTAGAGCCCTTGATCAAGTTTCTAGCGTTTCTGGTTCAAAAGTTATGCCAAAAATATTTTCCAAATATGTCAGGAATTCCCAAAAGGGCCTTCAGAGGATTTCCCATATTAATATTCTACCATTTTTTCCATAACTCATCAACCAGAAATGCTAAAAAGTCTATCAAACCCTCTAAAACCTCGTACTATAGCCTAGAATGCATTTAAATCTCGCGCGGTTTCGCGCCGCTGATTCACGCACTCCCATGGGCCGCTGACGTCACAGATTGTTTAGAGAAACTTGTCAAAACAACCTGTGGTTTTGTAAACATAGCCAGAAAGGCCGAAATCGCACGGCGAAAAGCTTTTTTTTTTCAGCCTGAACTACAAGTCTTTCCCCATTCAGACCGGATTTGAACAGCTCTCTAGCTCGATCCGCTGGCGAGTGATGGCCATTTAGAAAAGGGATGTTTTCCAGCCCAG
>JGI24021J15306_10010559_pt1 | contig 11463 bp, 6 predicted proteins | sample Ectturendosymbi1_FD_15306 | JGI IMG/M metagenome (IMG submission 15306)
CATATTAGAGTACAGTAACTTTGTAAGTGCTCAAATTGCTCAGTGAGACTTATATTTTCAGTGTAGTTTTTGTGATAAACTGCAGTTGAAGGAAAAGGTATCTTTTATTTTTGAAAACCGGGCCTGGCAGACCCGATGATATCATTAACGTGACAAAAATGAAACGATAGTATCTAAGGGTTTTAAGACAGTCTTTTGCTTACGCATTCCGTTGCCCGATGTGGTTGAGTGACCACGGCGTTGTTTCTTGCTTTCATGTTGCTCCGTAATTGGCTTCCTATAGTTTTTTTTAGCTGTGCTGTAATCAGATTTATGAAAACGACGCATTTTCCGGTTGTTGCTTGTCGCAGCTTGTGTTTTGGTTTAATCATTTGTGTCTTCAGTTTGCTTGCTTTCTCTACTCGTGCAATATTCCTTCAGAATTTCAGCCCAGCCACAAATTTTACTTGCATATTTCAGGCCTGGGAAAGGGTCTATTTACTTGAAATCGAATTTGTGTTTACAAATTGGCTGGTGGATTTGAATGCGTAACCTTTGCGAAGACTGATTACTAGAATTTCTCTTAAGATCATTATCCCATCACCCAAAGGGAACACAAAATATTTGACGCCCTCACGTGATCAAATCGATGCTGTGCATGATGGTGCTGATAAAATGTATGCCCGGCCACGTCATTTGCAGTTACAAATCTTGAGTTCCAGAAACGCAACAATAGGCATTTGTGTTTTTTAAGTAGCGAAGCAGGCCCTTTGAAGTTGAACCTAAGTCAAGCGTTTAGATATGAAAGAAATCACACAGTTCTTATTTTTCTTTTAGACGAACTTCAACGGACGTTGGCTCACGCTCAAGCTGGTTGCAAGCGCTTTGTTGCTCTAACGATTGGTTAGAACTTAAATCCTCACAATTACAACGACAATCTAACCTTTGCAGTGAAGCAAAAGACTAGGCGAAACAACCAGAGTGCAAAACCTTAAAGCTTTTTTTATTTTCAAGTGCTTAGGAAATGAATAAGAAGAGGTACATTGACATCGTTAAGTCAAGGTTGGATTTCGAAATATGTACAAACTGCAAAAATTTACAAAATGAAATAATTAATTGCGAAAAATGAAAATTTTACGCAACTACAGCAAATACTAAGCGTATGATCACCGATTTTATTGCCAAAGATACCTCACTAGGAAAACAACTTCCACTGAAATTAAACAATACTGTGTCAAATATTGAAAAGTTCGCACATTTTGTGGGAAATTAAAACCAACACTTTCATATAAAAGCTTTTTCAACCCGATTTCCAAACTTCGCTAACTTCAAATTTAAATAAAATCCTGGTAAAACTAATCCATATTTGGTAATGACAATGTGACAAACCAGAACGTGCATCGTGGTGATATATTGCTAAACTAGTACACGGCGCTGTATATATTGTGTTTTCCAATGTGTTCACTCCCACACGCAACGCCCTAGAATTAAGCATACATTACAATGACAAGGAACAGAAAATTACATGAAAGAACACGAGGATATACTCATGGCAGTAGTAGATAACTATACGCTTGATGGTGCTAATACATTTACTTTGATGAAACATAAGCATAAATGGCATACGAATGAATAACGTAAACCACGATAATTATAATATAGTGCTGCGAACACCTTCAACTACACCAAATTAAAAAATGCATGGAGAGTGAGACTGCGAAGGACCAGGGGCATTTAAGGCTGCAGACTTCTAAAGGACGGAGCTACTTATAATGCAAAGGGAATAGTTAAAAGAAGGAAAAGGCGTTTGCTCTGAGTATAAAGTTTAATACGCACAATACGGTTATTTGGTTTACTGAAGCAAATTGCGTTGCAGGCACGGTCAAGCCACCAGAAAAAAATGGTTTAACGTTGTCATTGAACATTTGCTGTTTTCACATATATAAATATTCGGGAAAGTTAGAGAGGAAATGCGACAAAAGTTATAAACTAGTGCAGAACTGCAATGGTGCCACGGAATTCAAGCAGGTATTCGATAAATAGGAAAAGTACTATTGAAAATACCATGATAATTGTCAAACCCAGTCTGTTAAAGTATTCAGTAGTCTAATCCATGACATGATCACTGTCATGCTCTTGTTAAATTTTGACATTTGAACACTTACCATCTCAATTTATGTTTGGCACAAACTGAGTATTTGCAGATTGCATCAGAAACGTAAACACGTGAACATGCGTCAGTATTATGACACTGCGCAATTTAAGACGTCATGGTAGAGATTTGCAAAAGAAACCCTGAAACAATGCATTCACGAAGTTGGTTCGCAAGTTGGCAAACATGCGGAAGGAAAACTAGTGTGCCCATTTGTCACTTCTCAATGCTTCATCCCATGCTCACAAAAACCGTCTACCTTCTTCCCTTTGATGACTGTCCACTTGCTTTGGAGTGGAATTACTTTATGGGGGTGTTAAAGCAACAATTTCTAACACCTTGAAAAAACAAACAATTTCTCACACCTTGAAAAACAGCGATATTCTCATACCCACAGCAGAAAACTTCAAAATCGAATCACTTCTTGAGAATCATTTGGTCAAGTGATATGTTGTGTCATGCCGGACTATGTTGGTGTCACATAAGCAGGTCAGGTGTAGAGGTTAAAAAACTTTCTTCAAAATGTTTTCATCTTTGCAAGCCAGCAGCATTTCCCTTCATAGGTTGGAACGACAAAGAATATGTACGTTTGTAATTAACTTGATCATAATAAATGATTAGGTCATTACGAAAGGGAGATGGATATCCGGGAAGAGTTTCATTACATCTCGGATTACACTTTCACTGTTATGTTCAGCTCTTTGCGGAACTGGGCAAACCACGATAGATTCCGTTTGCGTCCCAGAACTGTTGCGCAACAGTGTTGATCATCCAGATGTCTGGAACCACATTCAAAAATATCACACTAAGACGATTCTAAAATCATCAACTCCAAACCATGATAAAAATTTATGAAACTATCGAGGGTTGCCTGGTGAAACAACCAGTTTCTTGGAAACGTAAAGAAAATCATGAAACAAATTTTCATTGAAACCTTTAATTGCAGCCAGGCTTCAACTCCATTGGTTGTATGTGTCTCGTGACAGCTGTTCATGTTTTCAACGTAAAATGATACTTTAACGCATTGACTGAAACTTCAAATATATAGCATGAAAATTACAACTGACCAAACACCATTGGCATTTTCGCTGAACTCCAAGCAGTCCAGCCATAAATACGACGATAAAACTATGTCTTTGCGACGTCAGGATTATCATGCTAGGAAAAGAAAAGTTCGATGAAATTGTGATCTTAAATTTGTTCGCTCTCAGACCTCTCCAAACTGCCCGTCATAACATTGAAAGTTTTATGTCAGCAAATGGTTATCTTTGTCTCTGTTGTTCACTACTTTTTGCTTCCACACATCGCTGCTTTGTGACAGTGTTTTGTGTCACAGCGTTTTCAGCGCGTGGTCCGACAGCAAAGTCCATCGTAAGTGCAACGAGGATCTTTTGCAATTATTTTACGAGCTCGATATTAGCGAGCAAACTCCAACCATCGCATAAATGTTGCTACAACTTTGTTTTCAAACACGTATGTGCAGCGGGAGTATAGTAATGTTTATAGATCTGGTCCTATGAGTGGTTTCAATTAGCGCAAATACGAAATAACCTCTTTGTCAAGAGACACCTTTCAGCCTTGCAAAACTTTATCAATCAAACAAAACAAAGATAAAACAGTTTCCATTGCAAAGATCACCACCCTAAAATGCTGATGTAAGTTTTTACTGAAACAAGAACGCTGACTTGGTGATTTGGCTTTTTATGAAAATGTGCATTTGGAAAAATGTTGTTGCTAGATTACATCATTCGAATAAAAATTTCAAAAACATAAAACTTTTGAGGATTTCCGTTCGTGTTGAAAACACGTTTCATTGAAAGTTTTGAGAAACGAATTCACTTTGTTCAAACGACAGTGTTTCCAAAAATTTAACAAGTTCTCGAAACGTTGGAAATATCGGTGATGTGAATGCGTCTGTTTCAATAGCAAAGAGGTTGAAACCAAGCGAAGCGACTGCGATACAGTTTCTCGCATATAAAAATTTTTCTGGTCGCATTATCGCACTGGATAGCTACACTTAACAAAGTACATTCATTGTCAGGAGACGCTGTGATCATGGACGTCCGCAGGGTGGGGGCAAAACAGGCATTTGACCTTATAAAGTTGTTGTATGACTGTGCTTTTGCTCGGTCTGTTTGTCGCTGAGCATTTTTCTAATCTAAACCAAGTGTTCTTAATCTGGGGTCCGTGAAACATCCTAACCCAGGAGTGGCCAAACCTTTCAACTCAAGGACCGAATTTGCGACTGCCTGGCCACCGGAGGGCCAGATACAGCGGGTTTACGCGACAAGCAGCAGTCAATGCTGTTGCGCTGCTGTCCACAGTCGGAAACGTGTTGCTTTAAAAAATGTGCAAGAAACTTGGCAGGCCGGTTTAAACTGGGCGGCAGGCCGGACGTGGTTTTCGGGCCGTAGTTTGGACAACCCTGTGCTAACCTAAGGGATCCGTGATTGTGGTTTAAAGAGTCAGTAGGCTTTGCAGATATTTCGATTACTACTACGATGATTAAAGTCTAATTTCGACTATTTAGTAGTGTTTCCAACCCGGGTTTTCCCGAACCCAAAAACCGTTTTTTTGCCTATTTTCTACTACCCGACACCGTTTTTTTTTCAACTACCAAACCCGGGTATTTTGAAAAACCTGGAATTGCTGTTGCATTCAAAGTGATTCTGACAACACTGAAGTTGCAGATTGGCGCGTGTAAGGGCCAAATTAGCACCTCTGAACTTTCAAGTATTATCATGAGGCACGAGGTGCGGGTTTTGCTCGGTGACCATCGTACGTTCGTTGTTGTTCCGCTTATATTTTCGTTCAATTGACCTATTTAGACGGATCGTGGCTTCATTTTGCACATAATTATGTGCGCGATAGGTGTCTACGCGAACGTTTGTTTATTCGCTAGCCTAATAAAAAAACTACCACGTGAGGTACTTCTTCAAAGGTATGCCAGATACTAGTTAGTTCATTTATAAGCTACTATCTGTTAGTTCATATAAATGCTGTGATTCTTTGCAAAATCGATTCGTTCCTTTTCAGTTTGCAAAAAGTAGATATCATAAACATTTAGTTTAAAGACGTTAGTAATCAAATAAAATCAAAAGTTTAGCGCAATTTCTTAATGGACAAGGCTCAACCAACACCATAATGCAATTTGTGCTCCGTTATACAAAAGGACGTGGTTCAAGCACTGACTGCTTGATCAGCTATTTTAAATCAAAGCACAGAATCCCTGAGAGTGAAAACCATAAAACTATTCCGGCACAGGAAGAGATCCGATCACAAATTGTGATAAAGGAAATATGAGTCTTTATGATGCTACAAAGAAGAGGTCAAAAATAACCTTGAAAAACTATTACATGCCTTAATTACCATCAAGCCCAAGTCAATGGAACCAGAGAGGCCTTTTCCAACCACGGGACTATTTGTGACGTAACTCAGAAACACTCAGACTGAATGATAAAAGTGCACTGTGATTGTCATGCCCCAGTATTATAAACATCATTGAAAAACTTTCCTTAACTTAAGTAATAATTCGCTAAGTTGCGCAGGGACCAACAATAGTAATTTCACAATGATATTGAGTTTTTATCCCTCAAAATCGCATTCATTTCAAAACCCGAAAAAAACGAGTTTTCCCGGGTTTCTTTTCTCAGCTACCTGAAACCAGGGTTTTAAAATTTTGCCCCGAATTGGAAACACTACTATTTAGTGCTACGTTTCTTCTCAAGCGGTCCGTAACTTCCATTAGTATGTAGCAGGAGTCCGTGACCCACAAATTTGAAAAGCGCGGTTCTAAACACATGCGACTATTTGACAGAGATTATCAAAAACTGTCTCTTATGCAAAAAAGACGGTTAGCTGGAATTGCGTCGCTCAAAATGTCGGCAGAAAGAAAATCGTGGGCTGAAAGTGTGGTGGCTAAGACTGGCATTTTGCATTTTGTCCACTGATGTTTCACAGTAAGTGCAAGACCAAAAATTGATACGTAACTTTACGGGTTTACTATAATCATCTCAAAAATAGCCGATATTTTGTCAGACTTTCACTACGTTTAGCAGATTTTAGCTGAAAATTTGCGATGAGATTTTTAATAGAATCTAGCAGTGTTTCGTTACACCATTTAGCAGATTTAAGTGACAACCATCTGACAACACTAGGGCAGAAGGCGTTTTGCAGCATGTAGCTATTTAACGCAGACATGTTGACAGGTAATGCAGTGAGACAGTGACTGCTGACGGCAGTAATGCACGAAGTTTTATACTGTAAAAAGAAGCATTGCTCTCAACAAAGCCATTTTTGCAACCATTGTTCCCTCTTGGTGCGCGGCTGCACAGTGAAGACTCATTCTTGCGCACTTGCAACATTCGAAACTATTGGGAAAAAACGAAAACAAAAAAAAACTATTTGAATGAAATGTGTACTTTGTTCGTATTCTGTTAAGATTTTACACTTATTCTAATAATAGTTCACAAAGTTTGTAATTCATTCAGAACCCTCCTAACACAGTCTTAAAATATTCATGTTCAATAAAACAAACATTTGTTCAGTATAAGATTTCCTTTTCGGAAACACTGTTTAGAAACTGTTGCAGTAACATTTTCTTTGTGATGTAGAAAGGTTAAAGCGTTTTGTGCACGCCATTTGCGTTGCATCGTCAACAACCTAAAAATGACAAGCGAAATGTCGACTTTGCCCCTTCTGGAAAAATTTCTGTAGACGCCTATGGCTGTGGTGACAGACGATTAAACATTTCTTTTCTTGTAGAATGTTTGGCAAGTGGACAGCAAAAAAGAAATTGTTCCACGTAGTCCTCAGTCGCACGGTGTGGCACGAACACCACGAACTCTGCATCATTTCCTAAATCTGTAGGCTTCCCCAACAGTCTTCCCCAACTTCACCAAAATAAGATTTCCATTTCGCTTGGCAGCAGCAATAGTTTGTTTCAGAATATCGACTTAGAGTCAGAGTTCTTGGATGCGCCAGTTGATGGTGTTGCTTAAAGAAAAACCATAGCTAACTTATTAGCTACGGCAGGTGTGTTCAACCCGTAGCCCGCTGGCCAAAATTGGCTCGGGAAGTGAAGTTGTCTGGCCCGTAGAGTGTGGCCTGCGGACGACCAAAACCTAAATTTTATTAAGGGAATAATAGTATACAGTTTACTTACTCTTATGACCACCCCAGTTCACCCGCACCTGGTATTTACTTTATCCAGACAACATTGCTCCACAAGCAACCATTATGGTTTTTAAATCTTAATGTCAGCCCACTGACCTGAAGGAAGTATCACCCGTGTTAGCGGGTTTGCAGATCGTGGCCCTGGGTGAGATTGCACTGGTGCCTGGTTGCGCTAGGAAACCCCAACTATAATTAACTAAGGAAATAGCGATAGAACTCTCCATACTTGGCGCCTAACCGCAATTCAATCTCTACCTGTTCTGCAAATGCCAAGAGATGGAAATTCACGTTTAAACAGAATTGCGGTTGGGTGCTAAGCTTCAATCGCAACTCTGTCTAAACTTGAACCGCTGTGCTGTCCGCACTTCATGGAACAACGGCGATTTAATCAAACAAGCAAACAGAGAACGCAGGGTATTGCCAATCTTCAGTGAGCGGCTAGCGATTTGTCTAACCCCTTAGAGCTTGACACATACAGATGTGGCCCGTGGACCAACCTGGTTATGTGCATTCGGCCCAGCAGTGTTGTTTGTTTGCACACCCCTGAGCTACGGCATCACTACACGTTATCCTGACTATTTTCACCGCTGCTGGTTTGACCAAGCTCTTTCCTGCTGTATAAAGCGCTTTTGCTCTTGCATTTTTCCAAGCAACAGAAAAAGAAGCACGGACTGCTTTACTATGGGAGTAAGTTTTTACTCCTGAAGTAGATGGACGATAAGTACGACTTCACGTTACCTGGTATTTTTTTCTCTTTACCTGGTAAAGTTCAAGAATTTCCATGAGCAAGGTCTTCTAAGCATAACAAGAACTGTGGCCGGATTTCACCGTTTACCACGACTGAAGTAAATCCAAGTTTCAAGTAATTGTTATACACAAATGCCTGATTTCTTTTCGCAATTATAAACTAAGACGGTAAAACCAAATTGCAGGTTAGATAACAACTTTAAGCTTAAGCTGCTGACCACACTACCTCAAAAGTGCAAATGCCATGTGGAACAGCAAATTTGTCACTTTTTCACTCTGATTAGGTGCGTTTTAGTCGCTGTACGAGCAAAAACGTTGATGGTATATAGTTGATAGAGTTATTATTGTGTGAGGTATTACAGCACACTTGTTTGCTCCTAGTGCTTGCGGACTTATCCAGAGCTTTCCACGGACTCAAATTGAGTCCGCGGACTCGGGGTTGAGAAACACTGCATTAACTCATAGGTGTAGTAGCAAGCAGATTTTTGGAGGTGCGAAGAATTTTGAAAAAGAATCAAGACACTTCAAGCACCATTTTTGCCCAAATTTCATCCAAGCTTGCCCACGTTTCTCCTAACTTGCCCGAAAACAACCAAATTACCACATGACTTCCAAAAAAACGTCTTTACTTTCATTTTGGTTGCCATTTTTGTAAAATCAACGCACATACACCACTTTTTGCCAAGGTTTACACAAACTTTGCCTAAATTTCCTCACATTTTGCCCGGATTTTCACCAAATCAAAACTTTTGGGGGTGCGTTTGCACCTCGTGCCCCTCCCACCTCCTACACCAGTGGGTTAACTCACCAACGCTGACAAGAACTCACATCATTCAAAGTGAAAAGTGGTGGAGATTTTATCGAACAACCATTGGCATGCATGTCCATATGGAGCAGTGCTGGGTTGGACAAACATGCCTCTGCGAACTGATAAAGCGTCAATATTGTAGCCTATTGTTAGCACAGAATGGTCTATTTTGTTTCACCCTCGCGCACTCACAAAGGAAGGTGTCTTTTAAATTCTCCTTTCTGTTTGTTACACTAGAAGGCTTTTGTTGGAAGTTTCTTTGTTGAAGTTTAGGACTTCAGCGTGGATGCTGCGCTCATTTCTTGATCTGCTTCCTTCAATTGCTTGGGAAATATTTTCTCTTTATCTGCCTTTTTTTATAACTTCATCTTAAACCTAAAGTTATTGGGAAAAGTGACCATGCGGTATGGTCATAGAGTCGTGCTATCGGTGTTATGTTATTTACTCAACAGTGTTTGTTTTGACCTGTAGTTGACAAAGTTTTGGTGCAATGTTTACTGCTTAAGTTTAGTTTCACCAAGATTTCCTGATTTGCGGCTGAATTTATTGAGGTTTACATATCTAAAGTTCTAAAAAGTGTTCAAAGCAAAGTCACTGGCCCTCAGTTCTTTTTCACTGAGACATTTCGGTCATTTATTTGCTGAGACATTTTGGTCACTGATACATTTCGGTCATTTGTTTCACAGTTGTATGAAAACTCGACATAGCAGTGTTCATTAGCCTATATTTTCATGCATTTTGACCGAAGTCCGAAATGACTTAATTTTTTTCGGTCATTTCAAAAACATTTCGGTCTATGACCGAAAAAAAGCAGCACTAGCCTAACCGGTTTCAAACCACTTACCAAAATTGTGATGCATAGAGCTGTATAGGAAGGACTTTGCTCAAAAAAGCACAAATCTGTCCGCTTTTGCTGACTAATGTGGTAACGTTGTGGTGCGACTGATTTTGCTGCACTGGACGATTAGTTCCAACATTCTAGCACCGCTCAGGCAATGATTGGTGTTTTCTTATGGGCGTGTCCCACCCATAGGTATTTGTGTTGCCGTAAGCGCTTATTGCTGACACGCCTTTTTAATTTTGCAATCTATGGTTAAAACTTTTTCAAAAATACAGAAAAAATAATATCGCAGTTAGCGAAAGGCGTATTAACCGTTGAGCAGTAGGTGTAAAAAATTCCTAAAAATGGAAAAGCTTAGCTCCGAGATTCAAGATGTGCGTACCCTAACGTTGGACGAAGATTACTTTGTTGGAAATTATTTTGATTTTCTGCAATAACGCACTGTATCGTAGTCAGCAAGCCGTAGGAGTCGTTGAATATTTTTGGGCATGATCAGGAAAATGAAATGTGCACCTCAGTAAGAGAACATGTTCATTGATTGATGATGTCGCAAATCAGAAACGTTCTTTTGTGAAACGCGGAGTTTATAGATACATGTTTCCTTCCTGCAATCAAGTACTACCAAATAATGAGAAACGTTTTGCGTAACGATTCCTTACCATATAAGGAAAGATTTGGGGTTGATGTAAAAGTTAGAGATCGTAAAAAAGTGTTTCCATAAATTAGTATGTAGCCTACTGTACTTTGAAAAAATGGTCAAAAGTTACAAAAAACTTTATGGCAAATATCCAAGTTCGTTGCTTTGGCAAAATCTGCCGTTACGAGCTTATGTGTAGTTCAGTTTTGCATACTTTGCGTAAAATCTTCAAAACTTAACACTAACTGTTGCTAAGTAGTGATAAGTTTTGAAAGCTTGAATAATTGGTGCATAAAAGCTTGAATAATTGATGTGAGTTTTTTAAACAAACTGCTTTGTGCAGTTTGAAGTTACGAATGATGCAAGTGAAACACACCAAAAGGTGGCAACAGGTGCTTCCATGCATCATGCAAGTAAAATTCTTTAACAGCTTTGACGTTGCTTTAACAGACTTTTCCGACCAACTAATATAGTCAGTCACAGTTGTGCATATGATAATAAAGCGTTGAAGATTGGCAAACAAAATTTCTTTAGGTTGAAACATGTTTTGTTCGACAAGGTCAAATATCTTTTTGGTTGAAGGGTTTTCCATTCTTTGAATTCGCGTCTATACAGAACGCAAGTGCATGATTTCTTGATTTAATCATTGCACGATTTTCTTGGTGGCGCTTGTTTCATTTGGTTGCAACTTGTGCGTTGACTTGGTACTGTAGATTTTTGTCTGCCGCACAGTGTACACATGAATTGGCTTTTTTCCTTTTGTTGGAATTGGTGTTTTTCCGTTTTATATTTATGTTTATTCCAAAATTTATAAACGCTAGGTGCTTGAAATAGTGACGTGAGATGATACTGTGAACTACTGAGACATTGGGAAACAGAAACGATTGTTATCGAACAAGCGGCTGAGCAAAAACACTACGCTCCAACTTTCGAAGATAAAGCTGCTCAAGACCAAAAATGTGGTTGTCTTAATTTTAAAAAACGTGCATGTCACATCCGGACCAATCATCAATATCGCTTAGGACAGTGGTTCTCAAACTGTGGTACGCGTACCACCAGTGGTACGCGAGGGCTTTTCAGGTGGTACGCGAGCAGCTTTCCTGTCATATTCGAAAAGCTTTATT
>JGI24021J15306_10010560_pt1 | contig 11463 bp, 7 predicted proteins | sample Ectturendosymbi1_FD_15306 | JGI IMG/M metagenome (IMG submission 15306)
ATTTCGACTGTTCGAAAATAAACGAAAGGAACAGTCGGACGTACGTCAGGTGACTGGCCCCTCACGAAAAAAATCCCTGCCTGCGCCACTGCTTCCCACGGACCCCGCTTTGGACAACCCTGGACTAAGGCCTACGTGGACGCAACTGAACATCCATAATACAATAACTACACTACTCTGTTTTGGGACAACTTAGCAATGATAGGTCGATCGACGCTTGATCAATAGGCTCTTCTAACTACACAATTAACTCCATCTGGCTGCTTGAACAGCAGGCTGGGCAAATGTGTAACTTTGGTCGTAAGCACCAAAGGTATGTTGCTTCGATGCAGTACAAATTAAGAGAAGGCAACCTGGTCTAGACATAATAAATTTTTTCCCAACAATCACTGCACAACATCAGCTAATCAAGTGGAAGTCTTATTTTTGGACGTATACAACTTGGCATACAGACTAACTTCACGTTCGTCACTCCAAGTCCAAGCAACAAATGCAGACGCTTTGCCCCCCAAGCCTCAAGTCCGTTTATTACAGGGGCGGGATGGGGAACCCACTTATTATCACGGGCCGCGTGAATTGTGCACTATCGCTGGTGGGCCACAAAATCAATTAATTTTATCCTAAAATTCTACCTTTATCTAAATATGAGGAAGAGCGACTTCTTTTCAGTAACTATCCAAGTACCTGCTTATCATGGAGCTTCGTTTTGAAGCGATGTTGTACTCTAACCTTGAGCAACGAAAATGCTGCTGCGGGCCATATCAAATGTTCACGCGGGCCGCAGGATCCCCACCCCTGGTTTATTACATCACAAACGTGTCAAGAATGATTGATCAGGTGATGTTATTCTAGGTAACAGGAGCAGGTGCAGCTCTGTCTATAAATTACAGGACAGAACAGAAACGGATTGACAAAAACGTCACTGATTTCTAGTGTTTCATATTTCAATTTGGGGTTGAAGCTTTTTTGGGAGGTATAAGCTCAAAAAAGTCCTTCCCGTGGCGACGGGACTAAATTTTGGGCCCCCTGTGACAGCGTGGGCCCCCCAATTGGGGGTAGGGAGGGTGGCTGATACGGCTCTGCCTACATGTCAGAGTTCACGGAGTTTAGCACCGCACGCACTCATACTTGTTTTTTCTTCGTCTTCGCAACATTTCCTGCATGGTCCTCAGTTTCCTGATCTTTTATTTGCAGCAAGCGCAGCATAACCAGCCACAGCAACAATTCTGAAAATAACATAAGGGTTTCTTTTTGTCCACTGAGAAAATCTACAATTTGCTGATAATTCCGAGCGTGAGCAACAACTATATTAAACGTTCAGTGAACTAAAGATAGGTTTCTACAAAAACTGCTTTAAGCATTAAGTGAAATCACAGAGGAGCACCAAATACGCCGGTCAGCATTCGGATTCAAGTATTAAATCTTCAGATGGCGGCTGAGTTTTGTTTCAGAAGCACAAATCACAGCAACACTCACAGCTTATTGCATCACAAAATCAGAAAGTCCACACTGCAGGTTACTGTAAAGTTTCGCCCGCACAACTGTTGCTGTTATCAACGGTCGCGTAACCTTCGGAAATCAGAGGTAATTAATTGATGCGTGTCGCGCGACGCCATAAGTAAAACGCGCGGTCAACTGGCGAACAACGTCCGCAGTTCAGCGGTTTGGGATTGCTAAGGTTCAAAATTGAAACACCTAGAGCAGATTAACTGTGCGCATGAATTACAGTGAGAAGTGATTCGATCCATGGCCCAAAAATTGAAGGTGGGCCAGCTAATCACCCCCAACGCTTCGCTGCGAAGGGGAGGGTGATGTGACGTGCGCCACATGTCGGTAGAAATTGGAAAACATCCTCGATGCGAACAAGTGCGAAAAACCGCGAAAGAATGGCAAAAGCACCGAAGTCTAGGAATAAAAACATCGCTAGCGCTGAAGCTAGGGGAGCGTTCCTTTAGCCTCAGTGGATGGCACTGTGATTCGCGCTTTTACTATCTCGATTATAACTCTTTCGATCGAGGCCTCAGCCTCTGAAAAAACATGGCTACTACAGCTGTGGGATATGTTCACTTCACCGGCTAAGCACACTATTATTGTCTGGGTTTCATAAATCTTCCATTTGTGGTGTCTGCACATCGTCACGCTGTGGAGTGTTTGCAACAGCAATGATATCAACACGAGTAGTTGCAGCATGATCAGGGGCGTAACGAGGTTAGATGGCGCCTGGGCCAAGAAGCAAGACCAGAGCCCCATGTTCGAATCTGAGATCTTTCGGAAGCAAATATACTGTACTGAAGAAAGTACTTGTGACATTGTTGACTAGTCGGCGCCCCCCATAGTGATTCGGCGCAGGGGAATTGTGCCCCACTTGCCCCCTCTCATTACGCCACTGAGCACGATACATGTAAATAGAGTGCTACCCTTCCAATGAGATGTGAACCTGTTACTTTTTCAAGTTTCCATAAGCCCAAGCTGTTAACCAGATCTTCTCACAATCCCATCCCACCTTACCATCCGATTCATCAGACGACCACATGTAACGGCGCAACATGAGAACCGTGGCATTGAAATGTCGACAGCATTTATTAAAAAGCATGAAGCAATTTTTCTGACTTCGCTGAAGCGTATGTTTTATTCACCCAAATATTCAGAGGGGTCAGCTCTGCCTCTTTGAAATGAAACATTAAGAATTGATTTGGGACCTAAACATGAAACCAGATTGACAATGGCTCTGAATGATTTATATCCAAAAAAAGTAAAAGCGCACAAGCAGCTACGGATTTATGCATAGGCCCAAGTATGTCATGCGCTTTTGGTGTGCCACGCCACTCCTTGCTATGACGACACAATATTGACTTAAAAATTGCGAAACTGCGCAGAGGCAGACCCCGCGCTCCTTAAATCCGTTCCTGGGTACAATTGTCGTTTAAGAAGATGCGGCCTCTGTCTTTCAGAATAAAGATCGATGGTCATAACCCTCCCACACAAAATATTAACAGAACTGCGAAATCACATGAGCAGGTAAACACAGAGTAAATTTGAGCTAACCGATATCTAACACTCCGAAGAGGTGACGCAGCCAAGTTGGGCTTTAACCGGACGTCCTCGAAGCGTAAAATAAACCTAACAAGGGCTGGGCAGAGTGAACAGAACAGAGAGACAGAGAAAAACCTTTTTCTGCGTTGCGATAAATTTAGTCTTTTTCTGTAATATTATGTTAATGACTAGTTTATGTTTTGCGGATGTCAATCCTTGATGAGCAACGAAAACCCGAAACTTCGGTGACACTCTAATTCAGATTCTGGGTCTACATATTTGTCTAATAAAAAAACTTCGCTGATAATAGGTTTGAACATCACAAGTAAAAGTTTTCTATTATCTCTATTCTCTAGGAACCAAGCAAGTAACTATAAGTGGAAACATGCTATTTATCTGGGTTTTTTTTATTGCTGGTGGTCAAACTGTGCATAATATCCGCAGTGGCGTTGATTCTTTTACAGCACGGTTTGGAGATTTTCTGACAATCGACGAGTGGTGATACGCAAATAAAAACGATCCACACTTTCAAACTACCAACCTATGAGAACTTGGGCATGGTTCGGATACCTACTAACACGACCCTAATTCATCCTTCACTGTAAAATGGTCGGATACATTGTTTTTCGCTTCAATTCAACTGCAATGCGCTTTTGTTGGTGCTGGTTGGTTATTTAAATGAAGTAATCCTGTCAACTATAGTAGAAACGTTTTTTTGCATTGGCAGGAACTGATCCTAAAAACGTTTTCATTTCACATACTCAATGATCAATCGATGGCAACTGAAACGTTTCATATTAAGAGCACACGCCCATGATGTTTGACAATGAAACTGGTATTGGTCAACTTTCCTGATTCCTTAAGGCAGTGAAAGTAAATGGTTAGGGAGGCTGCTCCAACAGGCTCAACAACGGATTGCTCGCTGTTTCGTTGCTTTATTTTCAAGACGTTGGGAAGTAGCGCAGCTACGAAGTACGCCAAACACGCTTTTGTAGACGCTTCAAATGGCGCTTCCGCGTTAAGGTTAGTTTAGAAAGTGTTTGGAACTGCAACCAAATCTTTTGGAAAGTTCCAGAACAGGTTTTCAAAATGACGAAACATAGGAAGTGGACGAGGCAGGTCAGTTGTGTTTACAGGACGGAAAAAAATTTATTATAAAACGCACATGATCCCGCATTTGTCTCCTGTCTATACGAAAATCTCTCCTGAGAAAAAACACAAATAAAAGTTCTAGGTTTGCTGCAAGGTTTTGAGGAATCAGGCGACTGGGTTCTGCTTTCATGACTTTGCGATCATTGAGACTTGCACATATATGTATCAAGTAACTTGTCTCCACAAAAGTGACATAATCAATTAAATCAGCAAATTTTTAATGTGGAATCGATTTCACGAAACACTTCGCACCCCCAGTCCTGAAATCGTATTCCAATAGAATCTTTTAAAATTTTGATCATTCAGAGTTCATCACCTTTGTGGAAACTAATTGCTTGATGAAAACCAAATGAATATGTAAGTTCGGTCACAAGCTCTGTCTCCAAACTGCCGCCAAAAAAATTCTGTCATTTTGTTCAAACAGTGTAGACGTGAGCCTCTTCAAAGTTAGACACTTAACTATGCAGCCGCAAGCAATAGCTCTAAGGAGCTGAGGTTACTTAACCTTCAAGTTTTAAGTGATGACGTATTCCATTGCTTTCGAAACGCATAAATAAAATCTTGTTGACTGATTGTTACTTACGCGTCACCGATGAGTTCAACTTCGTCGAATCCAGCGATTGTTGCAGCATCTTTAACAGCCTGTTTCTGGTCGTTGTTGAAACGCATAGGAATAGCAATGATAGCTTTTCCTACCGCTTGCCCCAAAACCTGCTCAGCCATAAGTTTAAGTTTGCCAAGCAATAAAGCTGTGACTTCTTCTACAGAGAATGTCTGCATTTACAAAAGAAAACTGTTGTTACTTGCGTCGCCAAAACAGCAGAGAGTTTTTAGCTCGCTGAAACATTAACGCACAACACTAAAAATCTCTTAGGGAAGAATAGAAGGCTCTGAACCCCAAGATCGTCATTTAATTTACGGATCGTCCCAACCCTTGTTCATGCAGCAGAAGTGTTATTTCGCAGGATTGAGAAACTAACTGACTTGTTTCCTAAACTACAGAATCGCGCTAAGAACTCGAGTGCCCAGAAAACAGAAAGAGAAATATGCCTTTCAACAGATATTAGCTTGTTATACCTCACCTTGACCTCACGTTTCGTTCGAATTTTAATACAAGGCCATCCATCTTTTTCAACCACAGTAAATGGCAATTTCTTTAACGTTCCTTGCAATATGACGTCGTCATATTTTCGACCGAGGAGATTTTTAAGCAAATAAACAGTGTTTTCTGGGTTGAAAATGATTTGCTTCTTGGCTTCCTCCCCGACCAGTACTTCTCCTTCTGAAGTGAAAGCAACGTATGATGGGATGTTGCTCTTTCCATCTGCTGTCGTGATGAATTCGTGTTTTCCGTCTCTGACTACAACAATGCTTGGCAGCAAGCACAAAATATAAATATATGGTCAGCATCGACGAAAGAAACATAAGTGCTAAAGTCAATCCAGTCATCGTCTATTGGTCAATATCTATGGGGTGCCGCTCGTAAAAAAAAGTATATCAGACACACATTCAGCACAAAAAACTGCTTAACTAGACAGATTTAGTTAAATCGGAAAAGATTTAGCCAAGCTGGAACGGCTTTGACGACCATCTAGTTTGCAGAACAGATTAACTGCATGTTTAACCAGGGTTTGTTTTAAGGAAAGTATTAGGTACCCGGTATGGATCTGTAGGGACCCGATTTCTCTGATTCTAGGGACCCGATGATAACTTCCTCTGTTTCTAAGGACCCGATTTTCAATTCTATGGACCCGATTCGGGTTCTTAAAACACCTTAAAAAAACCCTGGTTTAACTACATTAGACAGATGTTACTAAACCGGAACGGATTTTGGCAAGTCGGAATAGATTAGCCAAATCGGTACAGATTTAGGTCAATATGTCCGATATAATTTTTTACGAATGGGGCCTCATAAAAATCGGACAAGCCAACATTTTGGTTTATGTCCCTGATGGCAAAATCTTATAAAGCTCAGAGCCATATCTTTTAAACATGATCCGATTGGCCTATCTAGTCACGTGACTCAAAACTACACGATCGCTTGCCTGCTGTGGCGTCACTGACGGGGGCAAGGGGACAAGCCTCCCCCTGGCAAGCTAAATGTAAAAACCTGGCACCCCTTAGCATATATTTTGATATTTAGTATTCTTTTGGTTTTCAGTAGATTGTTGCTTTTTTGCGTTTTTTTGGGTGTTTTCGTGTTTTTTAAGCTAGTATAGACATCAGCGTCCGGTTTCACTATCATTTCAAAACTTTTTCCTGAGTGTTGGTTAGTGGCCCCCCTACGGTAGCCAGTGGGCTCCCCTAAGTTAAGTTTGACTGCCCCTGGCTTAAATCTCTAATTACGTCACTGCTGACCTGGCGTACTGTATGTGCCATAGCGACGTTGCCGAAGGTCCAACGTTGGTTTACCGACTCTACGGAATGTAATACTCGACTGACCGACTTTTTCACAAAGGGAATGCAGTGGCCAGGCCACTTTTTACTAACCAGGGATTGTCAGGGTCAGCCTGCATCAGTATCACAGTTACTGCGGTTTAGTGATGTTTTGGCTGAATGCTGGTTCACTATTTTTATGTCAAATCCCAAATGTTGCAATTTTTAATGTTTTAGTAAATTTATTAACTTCTGGGGTTCTGGATACCTTAGGGATAAAGTTCAGAGGTTAGCCTAGTTTAGGTCTGTGGGTGTCACGTACTGTATTGATGGGTTAAAACAGGTCTTACTGCACATACTGATAATTTTATGATTAAAATTGCCAATTCTGATACTGTGTTTTCAAAATATTCAAACCTAAGAAATATGTGATATGAAAAGTATAAATACTTGGTAACACCTTTTTTAAGTAAAAACAACTTCTTTGCACCAACAAATATTAAAGAACGCGAATTATTAAATCTCAAGAGTTTTCTCATTACCTTGTTACTGAAGTAATGGGATAACCTGAAAGGGAAACATGTATGACACTGAATTTGTTGCAGGCCACTCTTTAACAGCCCTTCACTTTTTAGAACTTGTTTCTAACCATTATACCAACTTTAATGACATGCCAACCACTGATTGGTTGTGAACAAACGGGATCTTTTAGTACTTAGTCACGTGACTGAACGGGCCAATTGGATCGTGTGAAAAAGAAATTGTTCTGAACTATGTCTACATTTTGGGAATTCGCTCCCTAGCGTACATAGAGACTTGTCGTGCGTAGGAACAAAATTGTCAAAAAATCCCTTGCTGACAAAACTTTAGTATATTTTATTGTTGCAATGCAAAGACCGCTCTTTGTTGCAAAGCAAAATACCTTCATAACAGAAAATATAGTTTTCTTACAAAGTTTCTAGCAATCCAGAAGAAACGAAACTTCGTCAAAATTTTCTAATAGTGAAGACAGGCATTATCAATCAAGACATCGATCATTTTTAACATACTGGCGAGTTTTGCAATTTAAATCAAAATACGTTTCATGATGCACTTTGTCTGTGGATGCAAGCACCAAACACTTCAACTGAGTTTACTGAAACCGTCCTCCGCATGCAGCAGTTTAGGTTGAAGAGACAAATCTTAATAAAAATTCACCAGTGCATGTTGGAAGGGATATAATGAATTGAACTGACCGACACTATCGGAATGTTACAATGAGCTCGTGGGCGAACTTGGTGGTGGAGACTATGTGATTCTGGATAGCGGATAATTTGCGATACGAATCATGGAGGCAACGACTTCACTGTATGCTCCAACCAAGAAGTAGTCACGGGATTGAATTCAGGGTTAATTGCCGCTAATACTCGCTTTCCTAACAATCACAATTTTACGATAATGCATTTCAAGATTTGGGGACACACGAAGGTCGTCTCACTCTTGTGACTTCAGTCCAAACTAAAGATCTGCCGAGCAACGAGACAAGAAGCTGCGAGAAGTCTCCGGTTTCTTGTGCATCGGATGAAGCAACATTTTGCAGCCACTGCTGCAAAGTACATTGTTTGAAGATACATTTTTCTCATTTTCTTACCTTGAATAACTTGATCCCAAATCTATACCAACGGCAAGTTTCGGTTGATTTTCAGCCATGACTTTTTGTAACTCTTTCAAAAACACCAGAGAGAGTATATCCCAAACACGTGTACAGCGCAGTGAGTATTATTACGCACAGAAAACAAGCGATACTAAAAACCAGAAATGTCGCTCATTAACCGATGTTGTCTGCAGTATATTTGCGTAAAAAGCACTGAACTATTTAGAACATTGCGTGCAAGGAAAAATTTTTGTTTCAAAAGTCTTTACTAGAAAGTAAAAAATGTCCGAAACAAACAAATGAACCCACACAATCCTGAGGCGTGAAAAGGATATAAAACTCCTAAAGATAAGACCTCCAAAACATTGATGACATTCGGACTATGTTGATAGAGCGTTTACGTCATGAGTCGCTAACGTTTTTACCTTGGAATACGCAAACTTACATTTGTACATGGATATATGCAGGGTTTTTTAAGGTGTTTTAGGGACCCGATTCGGGTCCCTAGAATCAGAGAAAATTACCATCGGGTCCCAAGAATCAAAGAAAATCGGGCCCCTAGAATCAGAGAAATCGGGTCTCTACAGGCCTATACCGGGTACCTAACATTTTCCTTAAAAAAAGTGATATAGGTATAAAACAATACGAGTATTTGTCTCAAATGCCAAGCACAGCGTGGGTCCGGCGTAACCACCTGCGCACCGGTGTCGGACGTTTCCGCTCCTCCTTACACAAATGGGATAAATGGGGTTTGGCCCTTTCTGCGACTTGCGAGAGTGGCGCAGAAGAACAAACGACAGACCATGTTGTCCTTCACTGTCCAATCCATCGACCTTCCTTTGGAGCAGGACTGTGGAGCCGGAACTCAAACTTTAGCCTCCGGCTCCAGGCATACCAAATTTTTGGCTCCAGCTCTCGAACGACTTGGTCCATTGAAAATCAAAAACCATTGTATTGTTTGTACAACTCGCTTAGTTCCACAAACTGTGTTTTTGGATTTTTGAATTACACTAAATTGCACAAACTATGTCTGTGGAACCGGAACCCAAATTTCAGACTCCTGCTCCACCATCTAAAAGTTTTTGGCTCCAGGCATCCAAAATTTCTTGGGCTCCGGCTCCTCAGCCATGCCATGGACTGCAGGGCCTGACGGTTCTGGATGATGAGACAATCGAATGGCTGCTTAACACCTGCACCCGGATCTAGTGCGGCCAAGCATTGGATTGAAAGAACTGGCTCATACGCTGAAGAAGAAGATTAGTCTCATATGTTTATTTATCATGAGTGTTTCAATGGTCATAGAAATTAATACAAATGTGGATATAAACAATTATATTGAGTCCCAGTATAAAAAGAAAGTTGTTGGCTCTAAATTATGAAATTATAATTTTCCAGGAAAGTTTTTCGGAGCACTGCAACTGATCAAAACACTAATATTTCTGTTCCTACATACAAATGAAGAGGCCTAGCTTCAAAAACACAACGGCAGTTGTAACAGTGATATCCGCATCTCTACGTCGACTTATCTCACTTTTACAAACGTAAATGTTTAACATGTCACATTTCAATTTTCAGCAAACCCATGCACTGAAACTCTCGTAACTGGGAACAACTTTGATATAAAACTTTAACGCTGTAAGCTAAGGGTGGGGATCCTGCGCCCCGCGTGAACATTTGATATGGCCTGCAGCATAATTTTCTTTACCAAGTTAGAGTACAACATAGCGTCAAAACAAAGCACCATAATAAGCAGGTACTTAGATAGTAAGTCAAGAGAAGCCACTCTTCCTCCTTGTTAGATAAAGGTAGAGTTTTAGGACAGAATTAATTGATTTTGTGGCCCACCAGCGATAATGCACAGTATATGCGGCCCGTGATATTACATTGGTTCCCCACTCCTGCTGTAAACAATGGTAGGCATTGTCAGTCCGGCTACAGCCTATTTAGCATTACTGTGACAAAGGAAACGTTTACGCTGCAACTTAGGCCCGTACCTGACGTCATTACTGGGCCACGGTTGCTACACATTCCATAGAAATGATTCGAAACACGCGCAGAGAAAGGAAATGTGGGTTTGTGGCGTTACGATTTTGTCACAAGCAGGAACTGCGCATGAGCTTTTCACGTTTTCGAAAATAAAAATTTTAGCGTTGACTTTGTGCTTTTGTGCATGTCAAGTAACGCTACAATGCCGATTTCCCTAAATCATTATCGGAAACGTAAAATCAAAGTAACTGTCTTAGCAAAGTCTGAAGAAAAATGTTTTTCAATAAAACAAGCTCAAGTCTCGTGGCTAGAGCTTATTTGAAAAATCTTTTTATTAAGAATTTCAGATGTTCGTTCAATTGTATGAGGGCTGATGTAGAGTTATATAGAAATGTCATTGTTTAACAATTGCGTCATTAGACTTTCTAGCCCAGGGGCGACGAACCTATTTGCTGTCGCGGCCACTTTGTCACTTACCGTTGAGTAAGCGGGCCGCACAACTTTTTAGTCATATTATGAAACCTGTCGTTGGCAGCAATATCCAGGTATATTAGTATTACGACAATTTACACAGTACGCTATCAGCAGATTTTCAACGCAGGGCATTTCTTTTCAAGAAAGCATTGCAATGATCTGTACAGAAATTACTTAGCAAGCAGGGACGCATCCAGTTGATATATTCAACTGAACTAATAACTGAACATGTTTTTGAAAATTTCGAGGGGGAATCGCCCGTTTGATCTCCCCCTGATTGCGGGATCAGTCAGCAAGACATGTCAGTATCACTTAGAACAGGACTTCTCAAACTATGGGTCGCGACCCCAAATGGGGTCGCGGAATGTAATTTTGGGTTCGCGAACAAATTGGCAAATCAGATATAAATGTTTCTGTAAACTAATGTGACATTTACACGTATCATTAACATTAGACTATCCATCAAGGGGTCGCCCAGAAAAAACTTTTTTGAAATGGGTCGCGGAACAAAAAAATTTGAGAAGCCCTGACTTAGAACTGTGGTTCTCAAACTTTCATGAACCGTGGCCCTCTTCAAAAGACTCTCAGCACTTGTGGCCCCCTGCTTATCATTAAAAATACCTAGCTTTGGCCTCTGCTTCTGCTCGTGGCTCCTGCTCGGCCTCTGCACGTGGGCCCCAAGCGGGGGCGAAGGCCCATTTGAGAAACCCTTACTTAGAAACAAGAGCTGCAAACGTCTGGGATCTCGTCCAAAGCGATCAATAAAACCTTGCTACACAAACCGGACAATTAAGTAGACTTGTATGTGG
>JGI24021J15306_10010562_pt1 | contig 11462 bp, 5 predicted proteins | sample Ectturendosymbi1_FD_15306 | JGI IMG/M metagenome (IMG submission 15306)
CTGAAACCCCAGCAGGTCATCCAAAGTATCAAAAGACTCGGATTGTAGCCTAGTTTCCAATAAAAACTTCAGCGAAATACTACCATCTAACGGTTGGTGCCCAGGGCCAGGCAGGGTTCCCACGGTCATGGAAAAAAAGATTTTCTTGGAAAGTCATGGAAAAATTGAAAAATCATTAAAAATTTTGGAGAGTTAAAATTAAACAATTTTTCAGTAATCAATGTTCCAAAAAGATAATCTTATAATTTAAGTTCTTACCTATGCCATCAGCAATAGACTCTGGTAATGTTTAGCATTTTGACTTTTCTGCACAAATCTCTTGAAGTTTATTTGTAGACTGTGCATCGTATTGTCGTAGTTTGATCTTCGTCTGAATACATCAATTTTATCCACTTGGTATATTAAAGATTTATTGATTGGTGAATGCCATATCTCTGAATATCAATTTTGGAACTAGGGGAAGGTGGGATACAGTCAACACTTTTTTGCATTTTCAACCATTCCTACTTTATTTCAAGTCCAAACCAGCTCAAAATTTGTCACACAATAAAGCAACTCTATATACACAATATCATGCCAAAGCATGAAAACAATGCCCTTCAGAAAAAAATTTTACAGTTAATTTAACACTTTGGCGTCCGGCTGCTTTCGGGGATTTTTGGAAAAAATCCCGCCTAAACGCACGTGGCTTTGCTCGGGAATATCTCCGCTCCTGTACGGGTTACGGACTTGGTCGAAGCATCAAAAGACGTGGCAAGTTTTCTGGTCTGCACTCGAACAAAAAATTTTTGCTTGGGGATGCAGTTTTTTTGTGAGTGACATCATAAGTGGATGACTTTCAGGCCACCTTGGCCCACTTTGCGTGGCCCTGGGCGCCAACCGTTAGGTGGTGGTATTTTGCTGAAGTTTTTACTGGAAACTAGGTTACAATGAGTCTTTTGATACTTTGGATGACCTGCTGGGGTTTTGGGTTCAAAAATTATATAAGTTAGTAAAAATATTTGACTAATTAGCTAATTAGATAAATAATTTGTTTCTTTTAGATCATAACTTTTGAACCAGAAACGCTAGAAAGTCAATAAAAGGCTGAAAAAACTCAGATTCGAGCCTAGTTTCCATTGAAAACTTCAGCAAAACACTTTGGCCTAGCGGTTGGGCCTAGGCCAGGCAACATGAGCCAAAATGACCCCAAAACTACTTCACTTATGATGTCAGTCAAACTTTTCAAAAAATTTTATAGACCGACCGATCCGTTTGATCCCTTGAACAGCTCTCTAGCACAATCGACGGAGGAGCTAGGGCGTTGGTAAGGCAACTGAAAACTGCTGTTTTTTAGGCCGAAATTGAAGTATGAATATATCATATGCCGGCTCTCAAAGTGTTAAGAACTGCAGTGTTAAACATTAGAAAAAAAAATTTAATTAAAAAAGATTTGATTTGATTACAAAAATTCAAATAAATTTCAAAGTATTGTTATTTGAAAAAAATAATGAAAACCTTTTTTAAAATCATTTTGATTGAGATTAATTTTTTTGTAATGGATTATGCTATTACACAAAGATATAATATTTTTTTGCCTGAAGTTCAAAAATAAGCATGGGTGACCAAGATACAGTAGTACATCCATAACAGCAATCCTTAAATTAAAAAAATGAAGTCAATTGAAGTTGCACTATTTGAGTTACGGGTATTTAAAATATCGTTATGCTTGAATGCACATGAAAAACATGTTGGCTTACAACAGTGATTAGCCAGGATTCAAAGGTCACCAGTGAAAAACTTCCTATTTTGTTTTGTTCAGCATGGAGCCTTACACTGTACTACAAAATATTGAATGAAAATATTCAGAGATAAGGAGTGGCAGTCAGTTGAAGTTATAACAGCAAAGCTCCAAGAATTTTTTCATCCAATCCTCTTGAAACCCACCAATTTCAAATGCTCATAATTTCAGAAATAGAGGTCCGATTTCAAAAGTTCCAACTTTGTTGAGCTCAGAAGCCTGAGATCTTTCCTCTTACAAAATGTGATAAATTTTGGTGAGGGTTAGATGGAAAATCACAATTTTGGTAGATCACTTGACATGGATTGACCCAATATTGATCACATGACAAGTTTAGGGTTAGCTTAACCCAAACTTTTGCATAACCCTAAACTACACAGCAGTTCCAGAGAGCGTTACCGCCACCATGTTCTGTTGTGGCTCAGCATGGTAGGTGAAGGTAGTAAGGTAGGTACTGCATGAAGGTGGGTTTGTGATTGCATATATCTTCGTAAAATCTAACTGCAGACCATTTTAATGCATACATTCCTTGTCAGTGCATGGTAGTGAGCAGGCCAAGATACTTTTTAATGTCATTTTCCGATTTGGTCTTCAGCAAGAAATTGACCAATGGGAGTAATTTTGTGAGCTTCGTCTTTACGCAAGTAACATATCCAGAAGTTATAAGACCCCATTAGTTAAGAATTCATTTTCTACAATGTCAATATATTTCGACTATGATGAGTGAGATTTAAGCAAAATATCAGATAAATTATTTTATTTAATGTTGAGTCTTGTTGTCAAACAGATCGGAAGTCATCAATGCTGGGCTTTGAATATCACTCGCCTTTGAAATATTGATAGTTTATTCATGCATTTTTGCGACTCAAATCAAGAGGTCGCACGAATGCAGCAAGAGAAACAGCAACAGCACCAAAGAGCAAAAATTAACTTTATGTTGATAAAAATACAAAATATCAGTCTTCAGATTTAGCATGTTGATTGAGCTCTAACATATTTGAATCATAAAGGGTTGGGAAAGACCATATGGGTCATGCTCTCCACCAGCCGTGTTGCTAGCACAAATTATTTAATTGAAGGCGCTTCACAAGTAGTAAAAAAAAAGTAACAAAATGTGTCGAATCAACAACCAGATAAAATAAGTAAACAACACAACAGCAAAAACAGTGGGAAAAAAGCATGCCTATTTAAAAGGGGTGGGATGAGCAATTGTAGAGGTAGCGTATATAAAGGAAAGTTGAAGACATAAGGGAGAACAGGGGCATCAAAGCAATATTACAGAAAACTGACAAACATATGAACGAAAATCAACAAGAATTTTGGCAAAATAGCAAAGTGTTTTTATATTGTTTTCTAAATGAATAAGGTGAAAGACTTTTCACATTTTCTAGAATATTAGACCAAATTTTGGGACCAATATACTTTAAAGAAAGCTGACCCAGAGATGTATTGTTCTAGGTATGTGTATGATATTTTTTGCAAAGTAGCAAGCCTTGTTTGATATGTGTGGACTGATGCAATCTCGGAAAAGTAGTTATCAAAGTGATTGGGTATTCACCATTATCAAAAGAGATGAATTTAGCAGCTGATAATTTAAATAGGTCTTATTAAAATTTTGTGCTAAGAAATAGCATGGATAGTTGTTTTAGTTTTGCCATATTCAAGCGTTCTTGCAACTTTATTCTGCAATCTAACTAGAGGTAGTAAAGTTGTCGTATTGGCTCTTCCTCAGTTAAGTATAGAAAAGTTAAACATGAATGGAAAAAAGTGAAGTAAACAGATTTGAGCACTGAAATGTTGGTATTCTGTTTCATTTAAACAACATTCCACATAATTTGGTTGAGTTGTGTCACCAACTTCAGTTTAAGGCTTCCAATTGAGTTTATCATCAAGTACAATGCCAAGATATTTTAGGCTACTTTGCTTTGATATTGGTTGATGATTAATAGCAACAAAATTTTTGATATTGTTTTTGTTTTTCATGAGCATGGAATTCCTTTTGAAGCAAAATTGCTTTTGAAATTGAAACACTAGGCTTGCAGTTCAGGTAGCACTTCCAGGTTTCATGTGGCGCTTACATAGAATTTATGTTGTTTAATGAAAAACCTGCAGTTTGTTGAGTGAAAACGTGAAGAATCTCACTCAATGGTGCAAAAATGTTGTTGCGCTCTTGCGCCGCACGACCAAAAACTTGGAGTGCATGAATGTTTTTTATTTATTTGATTTTTTATAGATTTTACACGTTTATGCACATGAAGGTTGTATGGCAAAGCTTAAATGTGTGTGCAACTAAAAATTCTGCACGCTACTTAACATTCACAGAAAATTTTTCACCCTTGATTAACTGAATGAAGAGTGGATTAGTCCAGCAGCATAGCAAAACAATTGTTCACTTCTTCATAAAAGCACCAAACTTGCTGTACATGTTAACTGAAGGATTATTAACAATTTAGGAAATGGAGCCACTCCAGATTTGGCCTTGGTTAGGTTTTGCAGGTATTTTCCAAATTTGCTGACATTTTTTACACCTCAGGCCCACAGCAGCTTTGGATTCTATGATTGGCCATAACTCCTGAACCGATTGGGCTAGAGAGCCACTGAAAACATCCTTAGATTCAGATGACAGCAAGGAATCTAATGAACTTGACAAAAATGTACCTTTGCATTTGACATTTTTGAGAAAAATCCATATTTGTATATTTGCCATACTGATTTTTTGGCAATTTTCAGAGCAAATCAAACTACTTGTACCCTGCATCCCGTTTTTGATCCATTTTTGTGCTCTGCTGACGTCTGACGAACCCAGTAACACAATATTTCAAAAAAAGTGAGTGCGGAATGTTTTGTCGGCAGATTTTGGGGGTAAAGAAGGATGGGTTGGGTTGGTTGACTTCCAAATGTTGCTATGGGAACCTGAGAAAATTTCAGCAGGTAATTACTTGATTTGTTTTTTAAAATGATCTCGGAGCAAATAAGCAGCTGTAGAGACCTTGATCAGCTTACTAACCCACGGGGTTAGGGAGAAGTGGCCAAAAACAGACACAAAAACCAGCTCAACCACCTAGTGGATTTTTTGAGTTTCTTTAATAATAAAATGTTATTGTCAATATTTCAGCTTGAAATTTAGTGGGACGTTGTAAGACACCCCCTGTTCTGCATCTTTGAGATGGTTTGTGAGTGTTGACTAGCAGAACAGTGGTTTGAACCGCACCCCCCAAAATCTTTGGTTATTGCCCCGTTTGACACTCCACTAAAAAAATTCAATTTTTTGATCATTATCAGAAAGCTGTGGTCCCTACTGACACTTTTCGTGAAGAAAGTTTATTTCCAACGTTTTTGGTGTGACCGCTATAGCGTTTTGAATGTAATCAGCTCATTTTTCTTAGCAACGTGAAAAACTGCATGTGACATTTGCTGCCAAACATGAACATCGTCAGATTCAGGTTCAAACCGCAAACACCGACCTCGTAGTTTTGGCAATGAGGGTAGTCCAGGCACTGCCATGTGTGGATAAACTTTGGTGGCTCGTGGGATGGGCAAAAATGATCGCTACATCCCTGCCCGTGAAATAGCTGCCTACCTCAGTCCACAGAAGTCACGTTCCCTTCCTGTTTTCCACGCCTTGACTGGATGTGACAGTGTGCACCAATTTTTATGCTTTTAGGAAATGTGAACAATTGGTCAAAAATATCATGCTATGCGGCTGGACTACATTCACATTCTTCATGTTAGAACTAGTAGCATTTTTTATTTGATGGACCTCAGCTAGATGCTTGATGTTTGCTCATAAGGATGTTGCCACAGCAGTGGAGCAATGATCGGTTGGCAAATGGATAATAAGATCTTGTGCAGTGCTGGATTAACAACAGTAGCAAATATAGCAAAAGTTGATTGTATTGCTATGATTAGCACTTATAAAAATATCATTAGTTCATATTGACCTGTTCTATAAGGTGCTTTACCTATTTGGTACTTTTAAAAATATTAAATTTCTTTTCAAATCGCGTACTTGGTTGAGTGTTTGAAATATTTTGTTTTTCCATCCTTAATAAGTTTTTCAATCCTTACAGAAAATTAACAAAAGGGCGTTTTTCTTTGAAAGTAGCAATTTCAAATAGATAATGTCAGTGATTTGGAAGTTTTTCGATGGTATCCAACGAGAAGAAACATCAATATCGCACGTAAGAAGCGAGTTTCCATGCCAATCAAACAAAGCATTGTTTCAGTGGCAGTTTGATTTATCAAATGTTGGTGCATTATCTCAAAAGAAAAAAGAATATCATCAGTGCAATCATTACTTTTCCATTTTTCTTCAGGAAGCTAATACAGTAATATATTTTTGAAACTTGTCTATATTTTCAAGCAGCATAAAACAATAAGTACAAACTTGTAGATTTTGCTTTCATCATTTTAAAGATGTTTATCCAAAATACAGCTGAATCTTTACACAATGGTTTTATTATTGTCTTGAGATAATTCTGATGTGACTTCTGTTCAGGTTGCATTTGGGAACAAAAGTACCTCAGCTACTGGAAAACAGTCTGGAAGCTATTTTGAACTGAGCAGCGAAAATTCAAGGCAAGTTTACAAAACATCTGTAAATATTGTTTGCAGCTATATAGAGAATCTGTTAGTGATGCAGTACAGGGATTTGTCAGTGAGTAGTGCCCCACACGTTATACGTGTTAAAACAACGATACGAGTTTCACACAAAAAAAACGAATTTGAAAACGGTTTTTGCACAGTTCAACAACTATATTTTGCAGAAGCTTATCAAAAAATGTGTTTTGCAAATATGTCATAATCAAAGACAAATCCATGAAAATAAAGGCAAAACAAGTATGCTACAAAATGCTAATTCCTTTTTGCGCTGCAGAAAAATGAAAAGAGTTAGTGTTAATCATTTCACGCGCCTCAAATATATGAAACTGTTAAGGTTACTAAAAAGTGCAGTGTGCAGTAAGATATGCATGTCATCTTGAAATACATCTATGAATTAATATAATTATGTTCAATAAAAAGAAGAACGTGCTTTACCGATTTGTTCATATCTACCGTTTTCAGTTGCCCGTTTTCAAGCACTGCAATTGCAGAAGACGATGAAAAGAATCCAAGGGATGGCTCAAGAGTATCAGGTATGATTTTAAAAAAATGGATTTATCTTTTTTACAATTTTCTTTGAATTATGAAGCATTTACGAGTGATTCTTGTTATTCCTGTATCTTGTTTTGAAATGCCTGAAGAATGAAAGGTTGCATGATGACTAAAACGGCATATCATCTTTGCCAAACAAAAACGTCTACTTTGGGTAAAATATCACCACGGAATGATTGTCAGCAGCAGATATATTCACAACTAAAATATATAACGTGTTTGTAGAGCAAAGCTCAAAACTTGGAAAGTTAACAATGGCTTTACATACAGTATGACATGTGCTAAAACCATTTTTGCCAACAGGTGACAAACATTTGGACGAAACTGTAACAAAAAGATCAATGTTGGTCAAGCCAAGGAAAAGAAAATATCAGAAAGAAGATTTAAAAACACTGGATCACAGTAGAATTATACAAAAGCATCGAAGATCTGCAAAAGGAAACAACGGAATATGTTTCTTTAAAAAACAGTTAGAAAAAGTAAACCTTTTACCGAATCTTAACAAATCGTCGTACGTGGAAGTGCTCTTTTATCTCAGCAACAAAATGAACTCTGATTATTCATTCAAAATATCGAAAGATCGACGTTTGCGCAACTTGGGCGAGTTCAATCGAAAGCTTGTTCTCGAATTAACATCCAAAGCTATGGAGTCGTTCAAAGCAAAAAAACGTCCAAACTTTTTTTCTTCTACATTTTTCGCAATAACTGATCTCCAATGCGATCTCTATACAACACGCTGTTTACAAACGCTTCATTCATCTCCGTTGATGGAAACAATAACGAATGACATTCCAACAAACAACAGCGTAGAAACAAGCAGTAAAACATTAGACAGTGGTCAAAAGTTTGCAGTTACTTGGCGAAATCCTCGTCGAAGTAACTCTTTGCAACACAATGGATGTGGAATTTCCAATGAAAACGAGTCTGGTCCGACGGTAGGCGCCAATAGTTCTGCTGAGAAAAGCTTGTGCTTGAAACGCTATAGAGAAACTTCTTCTCAGGCAGCATCGTTACCCAACATAACATGCGAAAGATCTGAGGAAAGAAGGTATTGCCAGTGTATTGGACAAGGCGTAGTCAGAAAGTTGACGTCGACCACACGCACAAAATCTACACACACAAGATTTACAAACAAAAAATCTCCCAGAGAAACAAAACAATTTTCTTGCCATCAGTGGAAAATACGCTTACTGAAAATCTCGTATTTCACTGAAGACGTGAAACATCGTGCGGGAGAAACAAATTGTTGCCATGAGTGTGGAAAAAAGTTTTCAACGGTCAGTCATTTGACCCAGCACATGCGAACACATGCTGGGGACAAACCTTATTGTTGCCAAGAGTGTGGAAGAACATTTTCCAAACACAGCAACCTGACCAGGCACAAGCGAACACACTCCGGAGAAAAACCTTATTGTTGCCAGGAGTGCGGAAAAACATTTTCGGCTCACAGCAGCCTAAACAGGCACATGCGAACACATACTGGTGAAAAACCTTATTGTTGCCAGAAATGTGGAAAAAGGTTTTCCGAATCCACCTACCTGACCACACATATGCGAACACACTCCAGAGAAAAACCATATCGTTGTCAGGAGTGTGGTAAAAGATTTTCCATTTCCAGCAACCTGACCAGGCACATGCGAGCACACACAAGAGAAAAAACATATTGTTGCCAGATGTGTGGAAAAACATTTTGCCAATCCAGCCACCTGACCACGCACATGCGAACACACACTGGGGAAAAACCTTATTGTTGCCAAGAGTGTGGAAAAAGATTTTCCAATAACGGCAGCCTGACCAGGCACATGCGAACACACACTGGGGTAAAACCTTATTGCTGCCAGGAGTGTGGAAAAACACTTTCCACATCCTCCTGCCTGACCACACATATGCGGACACACTCTGGAGAAAAACCTTATTGTTGCCAGGAGTGTGGAAAAAGATTTTCCGATAACAGTAGCCTTACCAGGCACATGCGAACACATACTGGAAAAAAACCTTATTGTTGCCAGAAGTGTGGAAAAACATTTTCCGCTTCTTACAACCTGACCAGGCACATGCGAACACACACTAAAGAAAAAACATATTGTTGCCGGAAGTGTGGCAAAACGTTTTGCCAATCAGACCACCTGACCACGCACATGCGAACACACACTGGAGAAAAATCTTACTGTTGCCAAGAGTGTGGAAAAAAATTTTCCAATTCTAACCACCTGACTACGCACATGCGAATACATTCTGGAGAAAAACCATATTGTTGCCAGAAGTGTGGAAAAGCATTTTGCCAATCAGGCAACCTAACCCGACACATGCAAACACATACTAGGGAAAAACCTTATTGTTGCCAGGAGTGTGGAAAAACATATTCCAGTTCCCGTTACCTGACCAAGCACATGCGAATACACTCTGGAGAAAAAACTTATTGTTGCCAGGAGTGTGGAAAAACATTTTCCAGTGCCCGCCAGTTGATCATGCACAAGCGAACACATTCTGGAGAAAAACCATATTGTTGCCAGAAGTGTGGAAAAAGATTTTTCTATCCCAGCAGCCTAAACAGGCACATGCGAACACACACTGGGGAAAAACCTTAGTGTTGCCAGAGTTTTGAAAAAGATTTTGCCAATCCAGCCACCTGACCACGCGCATGCAGACACACACTGGGAAAAAACCTATTGTAGATAGAAGTGTTAAAGCGATTTTTCATCCTAACAATTTGAGAATACACATGGGAATACACCGTGGAAGAAAACAACCTTACTGTTGCAAGGAGTGCTCCCATTCCAGCCACTTGACCATGCACGTTTGAACCCACGCTGGAAGAGAAGCTTATTGTTGCCAGGAGTATGGAAAACATTTTCTGTTGCTGACTGCTTAGCCACCAAGATGCGTGCTGATCAGGCACGCAACCAAGGGGCGCATCTGCCTCCCCCCAAATTTTTAAATAGTGCATAGTAATTTTGACAAATGCAGAAACTTTCATAGAATAAAGAAGAAATTTTATAGTCATGAAAATTGAATAATTCTAATTCTTAAGGTTTTCAGAAATGCAGCGTGTGTCTACGTTTTGATATTGTTTTCTGCCTATTGCCTATCTACTGAGAAAGAGTTTGCGTAGACTCTCCAAACGTCAACAATAAGTACTGCATTGTTATCACCACCAGTGGAGTAACGTTTGTAGCCAGGAGACTATGACTGGTGACAGGAACAGCATACTATGTTCACATTGTGTTTGCCTGGTGTTACTGCAATCCTGTGCTGCTTTATCTTTTCTGGTTTCGTTCACCTCTGCCATCGATCTCTGCATTCCAATGCACTCCATTGTGAATGTATGGCGAATGTGACAGTAATCATAGTACGTCGAGTGTTCTTTGTTAGGCGACGGTGTTTACTCTATCCACAAAATGCTTTCCGCAATGCAGCAAATTGGCTACGATCTTCAAATATGGTTTTATCACAGACTAAGCCTCACAAAATATTTTTTTCGTTTCAACAGCACCCGCTATTTGAAAAAAGGAAAGGAGAAAAGGCTTTTTAGCGGCAGAGTAGTTTACGGCTGATGGAGAGAATTTTACCCCTGGTACAAAAAAAAAATCGTGCTGTTGTTTGAAAAACATTGTTCTTGTTCTGATAAATGCAGTGTTTGTTTTGTAAATGACTCTGCAACTTTCAATGAGACAAGAACTGGTTGCTATATTTAAAACAGCAACGCATCCATTGAACAGATCGCTCATGGCTCAATTTTTCACTTCTGGGGTTAAAAATCCATACTCATTATAATTATTATCCCACGTTCACCTTTCAATTTTTGAAGCGAACTTATTTACGGTGCTAACCTTTTCAAACCTGGTTCTTTAAACTGTGAAGCTGATGAAGTTGGCTTGTCGTGATCGATTTCATCTGTAAATTTACATTTGCTTTCATCGCAACAAAGTGTTTTTGTACGTATTTCATAGATATTCTGCAGGTGACTGAGATACAGGCGCATATTAGATGCTGGAACCAACACCGCGTTGGCAACAAGCAAGTAGGCCCATCACAAATCGGCTACTCCTGTACTTCGATTGGTTAGGCCTGCACTTCGTCTGATAAGGCTACGCTGATGAGTGTTCACTGTTCAGGTGCCTGCACTTTTCAAAAGTAGGCCTACTGCGATGCTAGCAGGTAACATCTGCACAGGATGATCATTCAGAGAGCGCAGCAGAGATTCCAGCACTCATTGAATAAAACACGGCATCTCTCGGTAAGATCTATCTCCATTACGTAATAGACGTAGTAAATTGCACCAATGTACAGTTTTCCTGAAGTGATAAGATGGTGACTCCTGATGACGCTAAGTTAGAATCAAGGGCGTACGCAAGGGGGGTTGGGGTTAAAACCCCCCCTTGAGCTTGATATTTTACAAAAACTTTATTTCCTTCGCAAGGAGATTTAGTGTTTTCGCATACTTTTTGCTTGTTAATTTGTCGACTTAATGCAAATAACACGGAATAAATTTGCATGCAAATTTCAAGGAGCATTGTAAATGGGCTAA
>JGI24021J15306_10010564_pt1 | contig 11462 bp, 5 predicted proteins | sample Ectturendosymbi1_FD_15306 | JGI IMG/M metagenome (IMG submission 15306)
AGAAGAGGTTCAGTTGATTTTGTGTTGTAGGTTTGCCAATCAGGAAACAAAAACCATTGTCAAGTTGTGCTGTCTTAACGTTGGAGTTTGCTCAACTGCTCAAGCCATCTTCGCCAAATTGAGTCAGTTCATTGAAAACATGTTTTTGATTGGATGAAGTATAAGGCAGTTGCCACCAATGGAACAGCAGCCATGCAAAGCACTACCAATGGAGTTGTTCGAAAAATTAAAAACATTTCCCTTGGCTGTGTTTCAACGTGTGTTTTGGGGACGTTATTGGTCACAGACCGAAGTTGTTTTGAAATGACCGAAAAAAACTTAAGTCAATCTGGTCATAAATGCCATTTTCAGTCATACAAAAACGTCCCAAGATAACAAATGACCGAAAATTTTTAAGTTATTTTGGAAAAATGACCGAAATATCTCATGGAAAATAAACCTAGGTTTCAACTCACTGCATGATTAATTGAGCATCTGTAGTTAGAGGTTTATTTAATAATATAACCAGAGGTCAGGTCTGGAGATTGATCTTGAGGATGTCAAAAAATTGAGAAATTCATCCTCTCACATTCAAAGAAGCATCGAACATTTTCAGAAGTCTGCAAAGCCATGATAGCAGACACAATGAGGTTATGTTTCACGCTGAGGCACGCTGGTTATCCGGAGGAAAAGTGTTAGAACGTGTGTTGTAACTGTGGCAAGAGTTGCGGTGTTTTCCTTGCTCAACAAGGATACCCAATATCCATCAATTTTCAAGGCAATTTATGGCTTTATTTGAATCTGAATTCTCTGTCATGGATCGTGGAACCATTTACACATGAATTCGCATGTAGCTGCAACAACACAGAAAACGGCAGGACACGGCACACGTAACACTAAAATTAATGAAAGTCAATTTTCCTGCTCATGAAGTTTGTACAACACCAAGTATGAATAAAANAAAGAAACCACCTCATTTACGGTGATTGCTCCCGCTGAATTTCACCCGCCAGTTGTGAAATGTGTGGTTTTAACGCTGTTTCAAGGGCGTTTTTCATAAGAGGGTCAACATCCTTGATTGAGTTTGTTTTTTTCATTTTATTTTGACAAGAGCAGAAAATCCTTGCTCGCAAAAGTAGGTTGTTGACATGCGATCAAAAACGTAAATCGCTTATTGGGTGAGATTTCGATATTAAGGAATGCTGAGAAGTGATACGCAAAAATCTGCTAAGAAAGTTACATTTACAGCGTAAAAATCGCTTACATTTTGAACATTTATAGCACTAAATTTTAGTGCATGACAAGGGTGTACAGGTTTTCTAGCAAATTTAAAAGTGTGTACCAATCCAAAAAAGGTTGACAACCACTGCTCTTGACGGCTTGATACTTGATCAGGCTGGTTTAAACCAAGCGCGACCTGCGAAATTGAGCCTTTATTTGTTTTATTATCGGGAAATCCCCGACTTTGCGTCGCGCTCACTTCGCCAGTGACGCGCCATTGCTGCTCGAGGAGTGACGCGTTTGCTCTTCGCACGTGTTTCGCGTGGATTGTCCCGGATCCAAAAATTTGTTAAAAAACGGACCCGGATCCGAAGTCACTTTTTATTTTCGGCAGTAAGAGTCTATGTGGTCTTCATAAATGTCGTTGCCTAAGAAAAAACATTGCTGAATTGCGGTTGCATCGACGGTTGCCGGAGTTTCAACAGGGGTCGGATTCTCTAAATTCAAAAAAATTTAGACCCCGATCCGGATTCAAACATTTTCGAACAGGAACGGATTTGATGTCTGAAACGGCGACTCCGGCCACCTCTGGTGCATTGCTCTTCCTGCATATAAGGGAAGATCAGGTATATATGCCTATATATATAAATATGTATGCCTGACCCTCCACAATGTTTTTCTAGCTATACAACTTCACAACAGTAGTGCACAAGGTTATGCGGAGCAACGTTCAAGCTTAGATCCAGCTGCCAACTGTCAATTCTAATTCTCCAACAAAAATAATAAAGTGTACGTTCCCACAACGATATGGGCTCCACCACAGCTCGGACTGTCGTTCCTTGTGTTATATGAGAAAATCTGCTGCTTCCGATGGCAGAATTTGGAGCTATAAACCTTAGAGCCGAAAACGTCACTGATGAGTAGTAGAAGGAGAGGCAAATTTATCGCGCATAATGAGTGGTAACAAGTCGTAGAGTTGTTTTCTATTGCTACGTCACTGCCTCAAAACTCTGATAATGGGTGCAAGGGAGTAACGAATGATCCAACTCGGAAAAGCGGCACTCTACGTCAACTTTTAGTCAAATGCAGTTATATATCAAGATTTCTCGAACGTACCAACAGAAAACCTTTTGACCTTTGCGCATTCTGAATCCAGCTACTCGTTTAAACACCTCATGTTACAGCATTATATGATTGATCGCGCCATGCCAACTTGGTTCATCACATTGCTGCGCGTCCAAGAAACGCAACTGCCCAGGAAGTATCAAGTCCTTGCTTTTTCGTTCCACCATCCACTTGAGCTAACACTTCTTTTATATCTTGTCCTTTCAAAATCATCAAGGCCTCGCATTAGTATTTTCAACTCAACGAAACTCGATCAAATTTTACAAAGACTATAACGCGAGGAAAAATCTGAGTTTATCTGGACTGCATATAGCTCTCTCCGTTGAACTGGAACACTTATATACACCAATAAGGGTGCTGCGAAAAACGAGAGAATTTTCTCTGTGAAAAATCAGAGACGAAATAATTACTTCGAAACATTACTTTACCCGACCTTCCGAAAGAAACTGTCAACAAACAAAATAATGTTGTTCTCTTCTGCTTGACGGTGATAAATGATTTTAACACTTTAAAAAATATGATTATTACAAAACTGTCGCCTAGTTTCTATGGTCTTTCGTGAAGAACAGCAAGAAGAACAAGAAAAACGCAAAATTCGATGGCTTAAATGAAACCATACAGCACGTTTTCCAAAAAATGTCTTGAAAGACAACGAAAAATTTTGGTTCTGTATAATGGGAATTACTTGATATTTAACTCTGCCACTGTACAGTACAAAAGCAAAACAATGATGATGAAGCACGGTCGTCACCACGGAGAGCCTCAGCTCTTGTCCCCAGATGTTAATACAGCTATTGCTTCACTTAGTTTTTTTAAATAAATTTACAATTTTGGTGTGAGTATACGATTTACGGCCGCGAAACAGAGAAATTTGTGAATTTTGTATAATTGGTGAGTGTGACGTTTATGTCGAATGTTTGAAATGATTTTTGGCGAAGACAGGAAACTATGCGCCCTTCTCCTTGCCCCTGTCTAAGACTTCTGTTTCACCACAAAGTATCTGCGCTACATTACTGAATGAGGTTCATGAGGTCCTGTCTTGTGCTTTGTCGCTTTTCCGACAAAGTAATTGGCTGGCAACGCACATGTGGTAAGGTGGATGTTGGCCAAGATTGGAGTAAAACTCGTTTTCTTTTGGCAGGTGTCCAGATGTTTATCGATCATTTGCGGTAAACTGATCATTTGCGGTAAACTGAAAATGATCATCGATCATTTGCGGTAAACTGAATCGATCATTTGCGGTAAACTGAAAATGATCATCGATCATTTGCGGTAAACTGAATCGATCATTTGCGGTAAACTGATCATTTGCGGTAAACTGAAAATGATCATCGATCATTTGCGGTAAACTGAATAGCAACGTTGTTTTTGAAAAACAGGCGTTTCCAGACTTGGCAAATATTATTTGCGAAAAAGCGCGACGATTTTGTACTAGACCCTATCGGTTTAGCGTAACAAGTCTGATATTTTGGCAATTCATATTGATCCCAACATAAAAACTGGGTGAGAGACGCAACGTCGGTGAAAAACAGCGATGCCTTGTCTGCTGTTGATCCGCAAAGCAGGAGGCGCATCGCGACGCATATCATTTCCGCTTGGCGAACTTTCGACATCTTATAGCGAGTTTCGCAAATCCAGGAGCAATGTGAAGTTCACCTCAAAGAATTTTGTTTCTAGACTTTTAGAAACAAGGAACTCGGTGATATTGACGTTTTCAGCTCGTTTGATCCAGCGTTAAGCACCCAGCGTAAAGTAAGTGCGTTTTACACACGGTCACATCTAAGTGTGCACTACAATTGTTTTGTGGCATGTTCTACGGATTTACGCAAAAGTGCAAGAGCCTAATATTTCCGATGCTGAACACACAAATGCTATTTGAAGGAGTTTGAAAGCTGCTCGTGTTTTCATGAGTTAGCGATTCCGGCAAAGACAGAGGTGTGCAATCTTTTCTGAAAATGATTCGATTTATCGCTTTGGGGAAAATGGAATAGTTTTCACAAAGCCAAAGTAAAGTTCAAGCTTCGATTTCAACAAATTATGCGCAATAGTAAGTAAACAGGTATGAAGGTGGCTCTTCGAACATAAACATTGCAACTGCGCTGAAGTTGTTCTTAGAGCACAGATGATTTGCTTGACTAACCGCGGAAGCTATTCATAGCACAACAGATTTGCTTGACTAACTGAGGAAGGTGTGGAAAGGCGTAGACGCATGTATGGCGAGAAATCTCCTGTAGTGACAAATTTTCATTCCTATAGTTGATGAAATATTCGAGATGATGAAAAGTTGTCGTGAAAAGTATTCAGCGTGAAAGAAATTTCGCGATGGTTGGTTTTGTTGTGGAGGTGAATATCACTGTGAGATAATGTTCTTGATGGGACTTGTTGTCGCAGCTGATGGTAAGGCTAGTAGAAAAAAGCTCAAGGAAATAGCAACATTAAAAGCAAACCGTGCGCCTCAGGACAGACCAATTTCCTGTATGTCCTGCCTCATCGGTATCATGAACCATAGTTGCTGCTTCTCTGCATCTTCGAAGTGGACAGTAATTAAGTGAAGCAAGAAACAGCTTTATAGTTGCCAAAAAGTATAACACGCACTTATTGTAGGAACATTTAGCACAACAGTACTCGTGTCATAAATATTGTGGCGATGCACAAGTTGACAACTTGCCGCTCTTGTTCAGTGCGGAACAAGTAAACATAACATTTTTTTCTATCTTGCAGTTCAAATCCACATGACCACGTCAGTTGCAGATGCATTCTTTATTCCTGGTTTCAAATAATGCTGTTGAGGAAGCAATTTAGGGTTAACACCAAAAATATATGTAGATGTACTTCATAAATCTTTACTCCTTGTTCATTTGGTCCAACGTTTGTTGAAAAAAACGTCGAACTGATATTGGGTTAGTTCTTCGCGTTAACTTTGCAACAGGTTAATCTTTGCATAAATATAAATCATCAGTCTGTCTTTACAGCCTCCTCTTTATTCGAATAAAAACTGAAGTGTTTTCTTCCGAAACAAATTGNAACTTGATATTTTAACAGTAGGTNNACAAANCACATTGTTTATTTGACGANGGGTGGCAGACCGGTACCTGTATAACCCTTCGTCGAGTCATGTCGAGCGAACAAATGCACGATGTACAGTTTTCGAAAGTGTGCAAACACACGATCAGTAGGCTGGAACACGGGGAGCAGTCCACAGGACTATTCCACAAAGACGCAACGCGCACAGTGCAGCATGAAGTGTACAGTTAAGCAGCAGATGCTGTTCACATTCAGTGGCACCACATGAACATAAACGATAAGTGCGCTTACTCAGGTTTACATAACTGTGACCTAAGCGGAGTCTACAGCGCATAGATGTAGCATGAGATCTGATGCTTTACGTTTGGATATTGCTCAGCTAACTGTAGCAAAAATAATGACAAGTTGAATTAAAGTAAAACTGCAGCTAATGATGCTGTGGTGAAAAACGTTTCATTTGCAAAGGCAATTAGTAGTAGAGAAATGCAACTTCTACTTTGTTGCTTGTTAAGTCTTCGTTGTGCGCTCGCATCGTGTTTGAGACTTAACAAAGGTATTCTTCAAAACTCAAACCTGTAACCGTCAAGCTTTGTTTGATATAGGGGTGACGAACATGCGGCCCGCAAAAGAATTTCGTGCGACCCGCGAAGCATTCAGGCGAGATCAGCAGTATTGAACTTTCGCATTTAGGCGAGACCAGCAGTCTCGAACTAACAGGTTTCATAGTATGACTAAAAAGTTGTGCGGCCCAATTACTCAGCGGTAACTGACAAAGTGACCCGCGATAGCAAATAGGTTCGTCACCCCTGTTTTAATACGAGTCGGAATGTCGGTCGACACACGACACGATAGAGGATACGGTCCGGTGCGGTTTTAAAATGTTGCAAAACAGCGTGAAAATTGATATATCACGCTATTCAGACCACTGGCAACGTTATCAAATCAAGTCTGCTGGTGAGAAAGGTTGCGAAGGCAATTTCGCCATGCTTCCGCTTTCCTAAAGAATAGTTTCCTCCCAGGACAAATCGTTTCTACAAAGTCCTTGCCACAATTACAACGGGGGCGGCCTTTCCCAAGGGATCAACCGACGAACGTATTACAGGCAGAACGTTTCTGCGGGTAAGACTGGTTGGTAACGTCGCACAAACTTTGAATTCGAAGAGATATCTATGTACTGTACATTCCAGCTACGCCGAGCACTCGTTAAGACAAAGCGTGGTTTTAATCCTAAGCAGCGAATTTAGATCTTTTTGCCACAAGGATACTTGCTAGAACAATGTAATTTGCTAAGTCTTTTTGTCAACTTGCATCCGCCCTTTTTAAGCAAAGAGCAAACCTGTGTTACCAACCTTACAGCTGCATCTTCTGTACCAGCTGAACGCAAGAGGTCATACACGCAAAAGTTTCGACGCACGGTTTCCATCGTTTCTGCATCGAAAGCCTCTCCAAAATCGTCGGCCACTTTGCGCAAACATAAGTTTGCGATGCCCGGTGATGAAGTCGAACTGAACAAACCAACGAGCATCCGGTGATCAGTGGATTCGTTGTCAAGTCCGCAATAGGCAATAAAGAAACGTAACGCATCGCAGTCTTTGTGATCAACCGTGAGTTGATTAGACATCGATGCAATATCATTGAATCTCTACAGACTCCAATCGAAACAGAAGTAAATTGCAAACAAGTTAACTGGCTAAGTGTGGACCTTGACGAAGAACATCATTTAACGACAAGACATTGGCATCACAATCAAAACAACGTGTACATACCTTTGCGTTGGTGCTTGACTGCGTGGTGCGGCAAGTACCAGCGAATGTCAACTGGAATTCTTTGGGCAGGCACATCTCGAGCATAACCGTTCTCGATGTAGTTTTGTACTGACTGCCAGGCCACTAGCCACGGGGGGCATTCGGGGACAGTGACCCTTCAAATTTGTTTGTGCCCCCAAATGTTTGTTGTGCCCAGAAAAAAATGTTTTAAACACATAATATAAACAAGAATCTTGCACCCTTAAAAATGTATTGTGCCCCTTGCAACCTTAAAACGTGGCTACAGACCTGGTGAGGCCGAAAGTCTTGATCTTGTTGTCACCTTCGTTTGATTGAATTCAGTCGATTTAACGGCATACTATGGTTGAAAGGTAGCTTCGATGTACTCAAGCACTTTTTCAGGTTGTCGTGTCAAACCTCTCTGCACAGCAGTTAAATATTTGAAACTGTAGGCCTATGTTAAGTCTTCGTTGTGCACTCGCACCATGTTTGAGACTTTACATCAGTAAGCTTCAANTCTCACACCAGTAATCGTCAAACTTCATTAAAATACAAGTTGGAATATCGACCGANGCATGACACAATAGAGCAGTGGTTCCCAACCGGGGGTTCCCGGAACCCCAGGGGTCCGGGAACAACATTTCGNGAGTCCGATATGCGATTGTTGAAAGTGAGAATTTGTATGATATTNTTNCATATACTTTTTTTCAAAATAAACAAGATTAATGAAATGTTGCAAGTGCTATTATTCAAAAGAACACTATCCAGCCTAATTATNCCAGCTATTGGTAAATTCGTTCATTGCTGTTTCTGCTTCTCGCTGCGGCAGAGTTGTAAACGAGTTTAATGTTGAAGCCCGAACGCAAAATCACAATCCATGTCCGACATTTATTTTTGAAGCCCGATTTAGGCTCTAAAGTCAAATTAACTGAGTGAGACAAAATATGCGCTTCGCGGGGAATTGGTGGCATAGCATAGTAACGTGACTAAATAATTCACAAGTAATCATTTTTTGAAGATTTAATCAACTCGATTGCTTCAACAGTGACTGGTGACAAAAGTCTCCGTCGTTGCGAAAAAAAAATTGTGTGCGGGCCCGAAACATTTTGATCAACTTAAATCCGAATCCGNTCCGAACCGAAACTCGACCCACTTACAACTCTGCTCTGCGGTTACATGGTGAAGATGGCCGGTGATGCGATTGTGACGTTTAAATACTTATGGCGCAATTATGGCGACGTTGTTGTTTGATGCTACAGAACTCGAAAGTTCCTAGTGTTCAACCATGCAGAGTTACTAGAAATTGAGTGCAAAAGTCCTGTCCACTCTAATGCTCTTGGTAACAACATATTTGTTCGAATGTGGATTTTCCTCTCTACTGTACTTCATTAAAAAAACAAGTATCGGAACCCTTTGAACCCCTCGAACAATTTTCGTGGCTCTGAGCAATTGTGTGTTAAAGCATGAGCGGATAATATCAGAGAAGCAGCAAAAGAAGTCACTAGGTTGGTTTCTAATGANCAGNAAGGTGTGAAAGTTAAACAGTACGTTGAGTACTTTCGGTTGTGTCGTCAGTCGGCCTACGTNACGGGCAGGACGAACTAGCTGATATTTTCAGGGGGAAGTGATTGTACGTAATAACTAAACATGTTTTTAAAANCTACAGGGTGGCAATTGCCCTGTTGCCTCACCCCCACTGNTGGATCNTGTTACGAGTAGTAATTTAAAAAATGGAGATACTGCAAAATCGGATTGTTTATGTGATTTCTTCGCTTTTTTGAAAGTTGTGAATGCCATTTTATTTTTGTGAAAGGAGTGCCAGCTTCAAAAAAGGTTGGGAATCTATGATAGAGGAAACGGTCCAGTGCGGTTTTAAATTGTTGCAGAACAGCGTGAAAATCGGCACACCACGCTATTCCGACCGCGGGCAATGAAATCATATCTTGTGTTCGTGTTTTGATGGCGCTTTACTGTACAAATACATCGGTGTTGTAGAGCCAGGGCTGGGTTTTTACAAGATCTGGTACCAGCTGATTCGGTGATTTTGCGTTCTGGATATTCGCCGCAGCTCTTCCGCACGCCATGCGCCTAGTAGGAAGGCTGCTTACCACTTAAGACGTGCTATAAGGAGGACGTGTTTGATTTTGTTCATACGTTTGCTGGAATAAGATGACTACGCGATTCACAGCTCGGACCTTTATTAACCGTACCTGTAAGATTGTACAGTACATTTTGGCACGATTCAGTAACCATGAAACGTTCTGATCAAATAGGTTTGTTTATTTAAAAAATCAGGTCTGAAAATTTAGTTCGGTATTATCACAAATACTGGTTTCCGATCTGCTAGTAGCTAACTAGAGCGTGATTGCAACCAGTCCCGTAATCAGTCAGATAGATCGGGAATTAGTCAAACAAATTACAAAAAAATCGAAATTTTTGTTGTAATATGTAACACAAAATCTGAACGGAGATTCACAATCTAATTTGCACTATTCCTATTGCGGGTTTTCAGACTTTTCGGTTACGTCTAACATTTTATTCACGTCATATTCATCTTGATTTTCGTAACTCCAACAGAGGTAGTGTATACTTTGCCCATTTGTGATCGACGTACTCCCTTCCTAAAACGCAAAAGTAGTGTTCCACCACCGACCTGACCAAACCAAATTACCAAAATACAAGCAAAGAAGTATAGACATAGATCAAATGGGTTGCGGTAAGTCATAGCCAGCAACCAAGAAAGGAAATATTTGCTGAAGTCGTGAACCATCGCATAAGCAGGATGTCTAATGATCCTATGCAACGTTTTTACAGGAAGTCGGTCACTTCCCTTTCGCGAAAGTTAGCGTGGCAAGTGCATATTCTGATCAGGCTGCTGGATTGCAGCTCATGATCTCTGCAGCTCGCTGAAACACCTTGTTTAATAATAATCGATTGCTGTTTTTCTAATCTGCGTTAATACCAGTGGATTAAACAAAGAAATATCCGTAATCGCAGACACACGCATACTCGGATGGTGTGACCTACCCCATGTTTAACAAACAATTCCTTTGGGCAAAGCACAGAGAAAGGTAAACAACGCACGGAGTTGCTGTGGATTCTTACTGCAAATAAAACAGCCACAACAAGCGAAAACGTTGTTTTATTCGACGTTTCGGCTTATGCGAAAGCCATCATAAGGAATAAATGAAATGCCACAGTTAAAAGGAAAAAATAGGGATATTTAGGACATTCGTACTGTATTGCGTCACATAGACCATTATGTTTTAAAAAGCAGTAGGAGAATGGATGAACCATGGACGTTGAGATCTGGCTGGTGTTGCTATATCACATTGTTGCCAACCTTGGGGTTTTCCCGCAAATTTGGGCTTGTTTTTTTGTGGAGTTGCGGTTTTTTTTAAGACTTGCGGGTTGCTTGTTTTTTGGGCTTGTTTTTGCAGAGATCTGTTTTGCGGATTGCTTTTTTTTTCAAATTTCATGGCACTTTAGTTGTTTGAATTTACTGCTGAAAGCATATTGGGCGTGTTTTTGTGAAGATTTGATCATTTTGGACTTGTTTTTTCGGATTTGCCACCCTGATTCTTTATTTGATTTTCTTGCTAATTTTTNGTTTCGTTGAATTTTCCTGCCAACGCATTTTNGGCTTGTTTTTCGGTTAAATTACCTATTTTTAGCTTGNTTTTCAAATTTACTTGCTTGTTCTTGGAAAATAACCTGGNATCACTGCTGTATCAGAAGAGATTCGAGTAGGTGAAGTTTCGTCTGACAGATTATGCTTCCCAATATTTCCGGTTTATTTTGAAGTCAAATTACATTGGACAGACTAGCGGAAATTTAATAACCCGAATCAACGAACACAAATTTGATGAACGTTCTGAAATTTGCAAACATCTGTTGGCCAATCCCACGCACCGTTTCAACTTCAAACAACCCGAAATATTGGGAAGCATCGTCGGTCAGAAGAAACTTCACCTACTCGCGTCAATTCTGATACAGCAACACCAGCCAGATCTCAACGTCGATGGTTCATCCATTCCCCTACTGCTGTTTAACACATAGTGATCTATATGACACAGTACAGTACGAATGCCCTAAANTGCATCCTTATTTTTTCCTTTAACTGTTGCATNTCATTTATTCCTGATGATGGCTTACGCATAAGCCGAAACGTCGAATAGAACAATGTTATCGATTATTATGGCTGCTTTATTTGCAGAGAAACAGAGAAACGTGTTTTGCTATGATACGTACATCAAATGAAGCGATATCTGGTAGTTCGTATCTCCTGCTTTTTCGCATTCTACTTGTATTACCTGTTGAGAACGGCTACACCCTAAAATTCACTAC
>JGI24021J15306_10010565_pt1 | contig 11462 bp, 7 predicted proteins | sample Ectturendosymbi1_FD_15306 | JGI IMG/M metagenome (IMG submission 15306)
AAAAAAAAAACAGAAATTAAATTCATTGCAGTCTGCAAGCCTCGAAACATGAAGTAAGTAAAAACAACAGTGCATCTCGGCACCGAGCGAAGTGCCACGAGTTCCGCACGCGAGACAGTCAAATTGACGGCGTCAGCGTCAATCTGAAACGACGCACTAATCTCTGGCGAGGACGTTCTATCCGCAGCTTGCGCCCGGAGACCTGAGTATCGTCACACAGCCGTTCCGTCCCCAGCGTCGGACTTTTTCTCCAATCCTTCGTCAGCTTTATCCGCGCCGTCATCGACAGATTCGTACACTTCCTCTTCCTTTGCTTCTTCGCTTTTTTCGCTTTTCTCGCTTTTTTCGCCCGGTGCAGGAACCCAAAGCCCGGAAGCTACACAGCTAGAATGCGCAAACAGCACAACATTAATGAAATTAAAAATGAACTGGCGATTCAGCGGATACAGTACAATTTTAGACCAAGGCAAGTCGCATCTTCATTTTAGCGCAACGGTCCCCATTTTTGGCATCACATTAGTGAATAATGTCAAACAAGAATTGGGGGACGTTACATCGAAAACCGAAAAGTTGGAATTTTATCTTTTAGAAAATTCACAACGAATGAACGTCACTCCCCTTCAGTAGATGTGAGGGGACGATATTCTTCCCGACTGTGCAATTACTGACGGGCATTTGTAAAGCTGCAAGTTGAAATCACTTGGTGCTTTGTTCGACAACATTTAAATTCTATGTAGCGCAACAGCTGGACTAGTGTTTCATTTCATTAACTGCCACTGTGTGTGTAAAAGCAAGACAAAAGAAAAATCTGCGGTGACAAAGCGGAGTTGCGAAACGTTATAAATGACGTGTCATGTTTTTAGTATTACCGAAAGTTGCACAATTTACCTTCCTCGTTTCAACGCGGATCGTGCATAAACGTAGAAGTGCCCACGCTTTTACACACACACAAACTGTTCGTGGCCTCATTACCGGCTCATATGGTATTTCGCAAGGTCGGGATCCATGTTCTTCAGCACGTTCTGCAGCATGGGTATGTCCTGCTTTTCAAAACATTCTTGCAACTCCTGTAAATAAAAAAGTTAGAATGAAACCTTTTCCATGTGGTGGGACAAGTCATACAACTGTACGAATAACTTTCGTCAGAAAAAGGTACCAGATCTAGAATGTAACTTTTCATCATGAATCGGTTCGATCATAATGACATCATTATACAGCCTCATAATGCTTTCATTCTGATTTTTTTTTAATTCGAATTTTTGGTGACGGCAGGCCGAAGCCTGAAATTTGCCCCCTGCCGGGGCGATTTTGGATGAACACTCTTGCCCAAGGAGTGCTACGGCAGTTCACTCAGTGGCCGTGGATCGAACACCCAACCTTGCAATTGAGAGGCGGACACTTTACCAATGAGCTAGTGCCGCCCCGTTCATTCTGATTTATGCCAAGCTCTGTGACCAACTGGAAAAAACGTCATGGCCAACCACTGGGCCATAGTCCACCGGTTGAAAACCAATGGTTTAAATGAATGTATGTTGTGAGCATTTAGCAACACACAAAATAAAAAAGATGCTTCTGCTTTCAATTTCGGTGTCCTAGTGGGATAGTGCGAGCGCCACATAGGTTGGCTAAGTTAGAATCCCAGACGGGTCATACCGACGACTGGAAAAACGGAACTTGTCGCCTGATCAGCTTGCGCTCATTGTTAACAGGTGGGTGCAAGTGAAAGGTTCACGCGCGGCGCTGTCGTTGACTCGCCATCAATGCAGCATTAATTACAATCGCCTGCAGCAGAACACTCGTGACATCCCAAAAGTAGTACAAGAGCGAGTATAATGAAACTTAAATTTTAGCTGACTCCAGTCATACTACTTTGGTGAGAAAATCAATGAGTTAAGAACAACAGCAAAATTTTTTGGTTTCGCACAGTCTTTGTCAAGATCGTGGTTTGATAATAATATGTGGTCTTATTCTACCAGACTTTCTGTCCTGAACTTCACGGCATGTCATTAATACCAAACAGTGTCGTCTTAATTTAGTCTCGTTTTTGAGATTTAGTATTATAAGGATTATGGCTTTCTGTGTTTCGATCTTTATATTTTGTTAAACTGCAATGTGGGTACAGCAGTGACAGGTTTTGACAATGCGCTCATTAACTGAAGATACTAGGTTATTTGCGTTGCAAATCACGCAATATGTTTCAAATTTTGAAAGTGGCAACACAAAACTTAGCAGCTCTGGGTTTAAAGGCTTGGCTAATACGTTGACCAGACCTTGATTTCCACAACCAAGTTAACAACTGTTCATTCCACGAAAATTAAATGTCGATAAGGATAGGTGGTGAAAGTGGTTTAGTAGTAGGTAAAAATGGGAATCTATAACACGCGACCTTGACCTACGATCAGCTAAACTCGATGAGTTAATCGGGAAAGAACACATCAACCACCGCTTTTCAAGATATTATGAAAACAGCGTTAGTGGAAAACAAAATTTGTAGGACAAAAAAGCCATTTTCTATACTGTTAGTTTTTAAGTGTCAACATGCACAAGCCGGATTCACAAATAGAAAATCATCAAGGCAACTAAACTCTGTAGCAAAACCAAACAGCTTCCTATATCAACGCAGAGTGGCAGTTTTTTCTGTCAGCCTCAATTGCTCTTCTGTTGCTCACTTCTGGTTACGGCCCTGAAAAGATCCTTACCGACAACAAAAAATAATCAGTTTTTGGCAACACAAGTAGAAAAGCCTACTTTTGGTAAAGTTTCCATGACGTCAGCTGGATGAAGTCCTCCAGGACCAAGTTCTTGTTGTCGCTGCTCTTCCTCAGCTTTTCTTCTTGCTTCTTCGTATCGCGCTTTTGCTCTTTCTGTAAAAAAAATGATGAAAAGCTTTTCATATCATCGTTGAACTGTTTCCCGGAACACGAGCCACAGGCGCAATTAAAACGTATTAGCTCTTCGACACTTCTGTCATGATATTTCAGACTGTTTCACGAACTTCATAAAAAACAAAAAAACGCCACCTTTAGCCCTTTCTATGAAAGAGTTGAGTTCATCATTGAAGGCTTCCAAGTAGTCGGGCTCCATTGTATCGAACCGATTAAAAAAGGCATTGTAACAGTTGCGTGGATCAGTTTTCATTTGGTTGGCCAGTTGCAATATGAACTGCAGAACGATCGTCTGGTGCGCCACAGTTTTCATCAAGCTGTGTTTCTGCAAAAGATGGGCCGTTAACAACTCCAGGATTCACAAAGCCCATTTTTGGCACTGCCACAAAATACCAAAAAATCTTCAACTTTCTTCAAATTTATAAACAAGATCTGAGTCTCTATAATGAAAGTGCTCCAATGCACTGAAGAAGCAATTTTGGCACCAATCGACAACGACATTGTGAAGTGTATAATATCTTGGAAAAAGACATTAGGTTATAATGTCTCACCATTCACCTGTGCTTTGTAAAAACAATTCGGAACTACAGTTCTGCTGTTTTTGCCACCCAATCCTTTACGAGTAACAAAAGCACCCAGGGTTCTCACATATTTAAAGAAATCATTTTCCATACTTTTTCAATACCCTTTCAATACTAAATTTAATAAGTTCAATGCAATTACTTCTCTTCATTTTTAGAAATTCTTAACCATGAAACTCAATTTTATACATTGCTCCACTGCATAATTTATGAATTGCTTTGCCTTCAGTAAAATTCTGCTCAAACACTTCAGATTTCTTTTCCATTTGGAACATCCATATTTTTTCAATACCTAATGTACATTTTGGCCAATTTCAATACTTTGTCAAGGTCTTGAAAACCAATTTGGAAATTCAATACTTGTTCAATACTTTTAATACTGCGTGGGAACCCTGAAAGCACTGGAAGAAATTAAGTCCTTGGGCTGATTGAACCATCCTTGACCAAAGCAAACGTGGTTAGTAAGAATTACTTTAAAGAGCATTTAGGAAAAAAGTTTAAGGTTCTTGGCAATCAAATAAACAGATGCAACTTTGGTATTCTGTCGAATCAAAGACAGCACGTGATCTCGGCTTGCCTATAGCTGCGTGTAACGGTTATACAGACATAAATGTTTCAAAACCGAAACACAGCAAAACCTGATGGAAACTTTTATAATAAATAATTTAATAATTGCAACCATATAACGTGATTACCTCTTCAACTTCAAGATCGATGCACCAGATAACTAAAAAATTTGCCGTCTTATCGCAAACCAAATGAGGATGGTCTTGAAGAAACCTGTCCAAATGTTCAAAACGCAGCAATCAGCACAACATACTGACTTCAACAAAATTAACAAATTATAGATCGGATGGACATTGGTCTGTTAAACCCACACTGCAAGTCACAATCAATACGGTAAGCGCAGTCGTCACGTCTAAACTGAGGGAACAAACATTGCGTTTTGTGAAATATGCTTGTCTGTATTTCATTCCACTTGGCCCGATTTCGCGTGTTCGAGATTTATTGCAGGGTTTCTCGTAATCCAAATGTAGCTATGTGCGACACCTGAGTGCTTGTACACTACACTGCAAAGAATTCACAACTTTACCCTCAAAACATGCCAAACCTTGCGGCGGAAATGTGTTACAAAATAGAAGTTTTTTGGCCATACAACCGTTATTGCTGGGCAAAACCAAGCATCATGTTTTTTGCCCAGCAATAACGAATATATAGCCAGAAGCCGACTTAAAAATGAAGCTACTCAACTTCGGAGCTTTGTTCTATCAAAACATAGCTCCAGCTCCGGAGCTCTTTGATACCAAGTACTCTGGCTCCATTACAGCACTTAGTTTCAAGAACCTTTCCAGAAATTGCTATTTTTAACCTTTAATTTCCGAAAATTTTATATAAGAACACAACAAAAATTTGTCCGTAATTCTTGTAATTCTTCCTTCAACTTGTTTTTCTGTTTCATAGCTTCACATAGTATCACATTTCTAATGCTGTGTGATTGTAGTGAAACACCCAGCTTATTAGTCATTTCCCCATTTAAATCTAGGAATGCTGGTGAAGACAGTATGAGCTTTACAGCTTCACTGTTGTNCGCAACCAATTGAATNAGATGCCATTTGAATCTTTCTTTTGTCATAAACACACCGATTTTTTCGCTTGGGAAACATTTCGAAAAATTCTACTGTTTACTGGTACAACTATTTTGATAATTTGGTTTTATCGTGGCTTGGTCTTCTTCAGCAACATTTTTGTAAATGTCTACGTGACACCTTTGTAAGTGGCGTTGAAATCGAACTTTTTGATCACAATTTGGCTTTACAAATATCTCTATTTGCTTTAACTTGACAAATGCAACCCTTCCTTCCACTTCACCGAAAAAAACAAAACCCGACTTTTCTCAGGTAAACAATGCACTGAGTTGCTGTAGATTCTTATTGCGAACAAAATAGCCACAATTATCGATTTTTCTTAGCTGATCCATTCATTGTTAGTATTTAATTCAACTGGTGGGCTAAAAACATGATCTTCAATGGCAAAGTTATTTGCCATTGAAGATCATGTTTTTAGCCCACCAGTTGAATTTAGTTGCGACATATCAGCATGCGCCTCTCCTGCTGTCTAAATGCGTAACTAACCAGCAAGATCAACCACATCGTAAGTTAGAAAAAGTAGTTCCAAAGATACAAGGGTTGCTATTGAAGTTATTTGAAATCAGACAGTAACAGTAGCATCTCAAGAAATGAATTGGAGCTGGAGCTATCTTCCGCGTGGCTCCCAGCTCTAGCTCCGCTTGAACTTTAAGGGTTGCTCCAGCTCCGTCTTCTTGCAAAATACATGGCTACAGAGCTCCGGCTTGCAAGCCCTGATAAGAACCGAAACAAGACTTTTCGATCTGGCCGTTTCGGTCAAGGGACTTTTCGGTCTTGGTCGTTTCGGTCTCGAGGCATTTCGGTCAGACTATGAAATCTTACATGATAACTTTTTAATGCAAACGTACTTAAACCAACGAAAGGTTTTATTTAAAAAAAACTACAAACATGATCCAAGATCCAACAGTTAATCAGCATTAACATGAATTTCATTACCATCAGCAAGCAAATTAAATCATTATCGACATTTTGCAATTAAATACAAATTTTTGAAACTTACAACTCAGATTTAATCGCAATCATGACTCCTCAAATGGGAGTTGGTATAACACCAGATACCGTGACATTTCGCCTGCCTATATAATCATTTAAATACACAAATGCAATCAGTTGTTTATGTACAGAAATGTCGTGACCGAAATGTCCCCAGACCGAAACGGCCCAAAAAGTCGCGCACCCGATAAAAACAACCAAGATTTGAAACATTTGGCAGAGGGTGAATATGTAAAGCTTTCCTCACTTTCGACTGTCAGCAGATTTGCTAAGCATCCCGAAATGTTTCAGTTCCTTTCTATACTTTTCTTGAAATTCCATTTGTTCATCAAAGATTTCATCCTCACTCTTCTTCTTTTCTTCCTTCGGTTTTTCCCTATAAACAATAAGCATACAACATACCGCTGAAAATCTGCAGTTTTTGGTCCTTTATGCACAGTTGGCCAGATTTGTGGTTTTTGCAGTAAAAATATGCATGTGGACCCAAAAAACTCCAATATACTGCCAAAGCTGACTGTTGCCAACCAACCGATTAGGAAACACAAAGATCTAAACGTTGCATTCAAACAATGCTGGTTTTCTATTTAAGCTGTGACTTAGCATTCAAACACACTTAGTTTGACAATGCTTAATTTTTAATTAATGCAATGTATTTACATTGTTTGCATATGCATTTCAAAGAAACATTTTACAAAACCTTCCTAAATGTCATCCATGTAAAATATTTTTAAAGCAAATTTTGTAAACATTTGTGGTACCAAAGAACTACGGGCAAAATTTCTGTTGGAAACTTGGAATTTTTTGTAACTTGTGCAACTTGTTTCTCCTAGGTAACTCTTGAAAACCTCCGAACAAGTAACTTGCAGTCTGCCAAATGCTGCATACTTTCCTTCAAAAAATATCATTTGATTTTTTGAACCATAATTCAGCAGGAAAGATGGCTTGTCATTTTTGTATTTACAAGTATAAATTGAACATCATCCCCGTGCTTATTTCATAGGCTTCATTCCCAAAAGATCTGAAACTTGAAAATAAATAACAAAAACAGCATTTGTGCAGTAACTTTTGAAAAGATTGCTGGCTTCACATTTAACAAGTTTTAATTTAGTTAGAAAGATGGTAGTAGCAATGAAACCACATCAGTTTCCTGGTGGTAATGTTAATGTAAGACTCAACATAAATCATGTGTAATGAATAAAGCATCTGGGGAGACTCAGGACTTACTTGTTAATAAGAGATTTGCTGAACTTTTCTTTGCAAATTGTGTCAACATTCCATGGAGTCAACTTGTCTTTCTTTTTCAGTTCTTCTTCCTTTTTTTTAAACTCTTCTTCCTGCTTTACAAGCTCTTCCTTTGTCATCATTGCTTTTTTGTAATCAGCTTCACTTAGTTTTTGAGTTTGTAACTGAGACTCAATCTGCAGCAACTTTTTATCATGTTCTTCTTTGCCTGCACATCATCAACCAAAATTGAATATACTGTAATGCCAAAGCTATACACCCATATGGAAGGTGAACATACTGGAGTACTATATAAAAAGTAGTATATGATTTTTGAAATAGTACACCTAAAAAACTTGTAAAATATAAATTCATCAATTTTTATCGACTTGATATTACTGGAAACAGTTGCATTGGTCATTATTATTAAAACTGTAGAAGCACAGTCTTCTCACCAAAAATAGTGCCATGAATTAGTTGTGCTAACTTTTTCCCAATGCTGAATTTTTTCACTGACATCTTAAAGACTGAAAAGGTAATCCATACAGCATAAACATATATACTTGCAGTGGAAAACATATCAGATATCAGTTTTTCAGGATCATGAGAGCCAACAATTGTCAAATAAACTGTATGTAATGCAAGAAAGGCAATTGATGAAGCCAAAACCGTTTTTTGCATGACATGGACAAAACAGGCACATTCATCAAATCAGAAGTTCGTGTCTAAGAACTTTTTGATAAAATCAAGAGGAAGTTATTCTGTTTCTTTCTAAAAATATTGAATAATCTATCCTTTCAAAACCAACCTGGGAATCCTAGTAGTTCTAGTCAGTTATCAAAAATCTTCCCCACACAATAGTAATTAAAATGCTGAAATGTAATGTAAATTGGATTAGAGGTGCGGAAGTAATTTCATTTTGTTTTGTTGCCATTAAATGGTGTTTGAGGAAAGCAAAAAATCAAGCCTGTATGTCAATAACGAATGTTTGCAAGAAAAAAAGTAGTGTCCATCTCAAGATGTTCAATCGTAGAGAGTTCAATCTAGGAATGAAATTTTTTGCAAATTTTGTGACCTGCCATATTTAGTGAACCTACAAGTAGAAAGTATATGTCCAATAGAAAATTGGTTCATTTCCCAAGCAAGCCCTACCTGAACTTTTAAAATCTTTTTTACCATTCTATCTTCACCGTATTGAACAGTTTCATAAAAACTTGTGCCTTGAGCACGTTTACAGATGGGAGTTCAGACAACAACCACATAATTGACTTCGTCGTTGATTGCACGAGTTTTAGAAGTTTGCTTTGCAAGAACAATTTATTGTTTATCATAGCGAAAATCCAGTAACAGAATAAAACTTCAGCAAAACCTGAGAAAGCCCCATACCTTATTGCAGCTATGTCCAAACCAGTGGCCCAGTTTAGGGTCTAGCTGCAGTGAAAGAATCCTACATGCTGACAACCAATTCTTAGTTTGATAAACTTGAATTTGACATTTTAATGCAGGCAGTCCTTGGCATTCCTCAGTGCCACCTCATCACGTCTGTTACCATTGCAGTTGGGATTCGAATGCATTCAGTACATTAGCTGAAGCTAACATTCAGTTTGCTAAGATCAAAATACGCCATTCAACATGCGGCCCTCATTAATATGTCACTCACTGTGTGGCCCTGGTTAACACTTTGAGAGCCGGTCTATGTATATATTGTACTGGATTTCGGCCTAACTAAAACCAGCAGTTTTCAGTTGCTTTACCAACGCCGTAGCTCCTCCGCTGATTGCGCTAGAGAACTGTTCAAACCCTCAAAAGTTTTGGCAAGTCGTTTAGTCAGCACTCGAAAAAAATTTTTGGTTGGGGATTGCGGGTTTTTTGTGAGTGACGTCATAAGCGAAGTAGTTTTTGGGTCATTTGGCTCATGTTACCTGGCCTAGGGCCCAACCGCTAGGCCAAACTATTTCGCTGAAGTTTTCATTGGAAACTAAGCACGAGTCCAAGTCTTTTGAGCCTTTGATCGACTTTCTAGCGTTTCTGGTTCAACAGTTATGATCTAAAATAAACAAATTAATTAATAATCTTAACTAATTAATCAAATATTTTTATTACTTTAGATCATAACTTTTCAACCTGAAACCTCAGCAGATCATCCAAAGTATCAAAAGACTCGGATTGTAGCTTAGTTTCCAATAAACACTTCAGCGAAATACCACCATCTAACGGTTTGGGCCCAGGGCCAAGTTAAGTGGACCAAGGTGGCCTAAAAGTCCTCCACTTATGACATCACTCACAAAAAATCCTCACCCCCGAACCAAAAAATTTTTTTGAGTGCAGACCAGAAGACTTGCCAAGTCTTTTGAGCCCTTGAACAGCTCTCTACCTATTTTGGCACCAGAGTTACGCTCACGCAAAGCAACGTACAATCTGGTTGTTTTGGCGCGAAAATCCCCAACACCTACCAGACGTCAAAGTGTTAAGATAGTGACATAATTTTTGGCTCAGTAAGCCATTTGGATTGGACATAGCTGCATTATTGAATCATACATCAAAAATATTAAGATTTACTCAAGTGCATTTTAAAATCTGAAGCAGTGCTAAACAATCTTTGTATGGCAATAACATACATAAATGCTAATAAAAAGATAGTGCATCAACTCTCTAGGAGGTAGAGCTGAAAATGTTGGAATAAGCACTGTTTTTCTTTCTGTATGTCCATAATTGATAATTTTTCTGACATCATTTTAAATTTCAAGTGGGGGGATTAAAAATCTCTGCCAAGTATATACAGTTTTAACCAACTCTCAAGGAAGCAATACGTAAACTTTGGATTAACACCTCCTCTTAATAAAACCATTAGAATTATGTAAGTTTAACTTATCAACCTGAATTGAATGAAGCCCTTGTAGGTACTTTTTGCACAGCTTACAACTTTTTGATTAAGCCAATTGCATGGCCAGAAAGCTATTTCGCCGATACCAATCCAACAATTGTCCTGAGTCAAAGGTTTTTTTTGTCATTTCATTTTGTGAAAGTTTTATGGATCAGCTCTATCTAACCCGCAGCCTAGTTGAAGGTTGTGTGTGGTCCAGTTCAAGTTTCATTTGTTTATGTCTATACCATGGCTACCACAGTTTTTGGGCCATAAGGCACACCGGATTATGAGAGATGTATTTAGCAATGGTGGGTAAAGTACACATATACAATCACAGAAAGATGAAGAAATGAAAATAATACATAGCAAGCACTACAGTGGACAACAAAACACAAAAAATAGTCCTACAGTCTTTACTGTGTATTGTGGGTTATTTTATATATATCTATATTTTTTTTTCAAAATTGGATATAGACAAACCCTAAGGCTATCTGGTCAAGATGTCCTATGAAATATGTCTTAGAAGACCAATATGTATATAGTAAATGTAACAGAAACTCACATGTTCCAAAACAAAAATTGAAATACAAATTATAAGGGGCACTTTCGATTTTTGAATGCTAGCTATTCTTTTTTCAGACATAAGGCGCACAATATTACAGAGCGCAAAATGGCGGATTACATATGAGCGAGTTAAATCTGTCACACATGCCTAATCCACTAGACACGAATAAACTAAAAGCAGTGCGTGTGTTTCATTTGGTGTGCGCCAATGTAGTCAGGAGCCTCGTGAAGTAATACATAATATGCACAGTAGCGGAGTAATGAATCTATGCTTCAACATTAAGGTATGTGCCAGCTACTCATGCAACCACATGCGCTGCTCATTGCAATTGTTGCTAGTTTATTCCATAACACGATGGTGTGTTTACAAGAAAATCATCACTAGCAATTAAATAGATAGTTAAGTGAGAAAGCACAACCAGATTCACATATTAGGCGCACTTTGGAATTTAGAGAAACTTAAAGGATTTTAAGTGCGCTTTATGGTCCAGAAAATATGGTACTCAATTATTTTAAGCCAGGGTCCAGTTACAAAAGTCAAAACTTTTTCATGTCTGGTCACTCCTATGAAATCATACAAATGCAACATGTCTTGGATCTTTCTATAATGTGAATATATATACAGGGTGACCCAAAAAGATGCGTACCCATATTTTGTTCGATAAAAAACCCATTTTTTAACGAATGTCTTTTCTGTTGCAGGACG
>JGI24021J15306_10010568_pt1 | contig 11460 bp, 6 predicted proteins | sample Ectturendosymbi1_FD_15306 | JGI IMG/M metagenome (IMG submission 15306)
ACACGTTAAAAACTTGCCAACGTTTCGACGGTTGATACAACTGTCTTCATCAGGGCTAAAAAACGAAATTTCGTTTTTTAGCCCTGATGAAGACAGTAGTATCAACCGTCGAAACGTTGGCAAGTTTTCAACGTGTTTTTATGTTTTTAGCGCCAGTAGAGCCTGATTAAATTTGTTTATCGAAGTCCTGGCGTCTCCGAAGCAGAAAGATTACCAGCATTAGACTAGACCAGTGTCTCTAAACTACGGCCCGCAGGGTCAAATCCAGCCCACGAAGACATCATTTCATCCGGCTCACAAAGACATTTTGTCAATAATGAAAAAAGAAGTATTTACAAAGAATTTACTGATTTCATAGAATATAACATATCCCTAAGCACATAAATGTGTTAGAATAGGCTACATTTTCTACGATGAAGCAAGTCAAACCCAAAACATAAATTGAATGTCAGGCGAAGCATTGTCAATAGTCTCTGGCTTGCTACCACTAACATATTGGTATTGATATAGGAACGACAGTGTCAGTGAAGCCTCAACCACAGGCATTGCATTGATTTGTAATACATTTTTATTGCTATTGTGTAACACTTTCAATGACACACTGACTTCACTCATCTATTTTCCTTTTTCTATCTTGTCAATTTGTTTTTTATACACCATTTTATGAGCAGTGGCCTGCAAGTTGTCACGTTTTCGCAAAATGGACCGCAGGTCAGAAGTAGTTGGACCACACTGCTCTACACAATAGCAGCGCAGCAGAAATGAGTGAATAACAAAGTTCGCATGCTGAAAGGAGTTGGAATAGACTCATAATTGCTTGATGTAACAGCAGTAAACAACAGAAGAGTTAAGTTTGGAGTTGGTTGGTTGGTTCAATTGCTTGAGCTTTTTGTTACGGTGGTTATAGACTATTCAAATAACTTCACTTGAAAAGCCATTTGAGACAGTATCATCATGAATGCCTAGTGCATTTTGAGACAGTGTTGCGCAGCCAATGTGTGGAGACTGCAGACGAGGAGAATGCACTTTTCCATTTTTCTTTTTATTCAAAGTCTTGGACACACACTGCTTTGAATAATATTAGAAAACTCACAGGGAATCTGCTTTAACCAATTGTTATCGGCATTCGGCAATGACTTTAATTGTGGCTATTTTAGACTAACAGCTAGTCAGCTACTACTAACCTGTGTAAACAATTCCCAAGGGCAATCGGCATGTGGGCAAGCATGTCAACTAGCCAGCTGTAGGTGACACTGACCGCTATTCTTTAGTTATAATTCATAATTGACGATAGTAAGGTGCTGTGAGGCGTGAGTCAGCTGAGAGCCTTGTTTTTCAGTGATTTAACAAATAGTGTTGGATGATGCATCTCAAGAAGGGTCCAGAGCCAGAGCTGCTAAAATATCCACCATCTCCAGCTAAATTTAAAAAACAGCTCCAGCAAAAATGACCAAGTCTGAGGCTCCGCAGCCCTGGTGGAAACGAGCCTGTGTTACTTGGCTTGACTGTGAAGAAGGCCTAAACTTATTTAATTTTGTCATAAACTAGCAGGTGCGAATAGCAAAAGAAATTTTGGCCTAAACTGCAAAGGAAAACATTTGCGATTGGAGACCATGTCTTCCCACCATCAAGCAAAATACAGACGACTTCAGCTAACTGCATACCAGTTAAACGCATACACCACTTTATCGCATAGGATTCTAAAATCCCAAACTAAAGCCATTCACACGTGAAGAAAATAATCCGGTTAATCGCATACCGGTTATTTGCATAGAAATGTACCATGCATTTGTAAACTTACAACGCTTAATCGCATAGTTAACTTTAAAGAAGGATAAAGCGCACTGTTCAGATAGTGTGAAAACCTGTGGTGCCATTAATCCGATTAAGCAACTGTTGCCGAAATGACTCCCTTCAACGACGTGCGAAAATAAACACCACGCATTCAACTCCTAGGGTCCAACACATTGTATACAGGGCTGTCTGGTTGTGTCTTGCTGCTACAGGTGTGAAGCTTTGTCTTGAAAGCAGCACTTTTAAAGTTCATTTTATGGCATTGGATAAGGACCTGACGCATGCAACTATGCTTAACCGCACAAGAAACTGGTGCACCTGTAAGCTACTGTACACCAACTTGGAATTTTAGTTTCATTTGACGACTGCCACTTTTCTGAAGCACTGCGCACAGTACACTTCACAGTTTAAAATGTGGAATTATGCTGTGTCTAGCAGAAAGTAACAGTCGTCAAATGAGGAATTATGCCTTGTCCAGCAGTTTAAAATGCGGAATTATGCCGTGCGTTCCGCCACGGACAATGCACTGTTTCAACTTCGTTACTTGTTTGGCTTCACTCTTACTGTTTTTTCATATCAATAAGATTCATTTGGTGAATGCCCCAACCGAATGATGGATAACAAACGTCATTGGGATTATAAAAGCTTCATGATGCCACAGGCAAGTCTTTGTGTACAGTGCCGAGCTGTATCAGGACCAAGAGAATTTTAGAACTTCTAAAAGCATATTATCCTACAGTTCTACAAATCTTCATACACGACGGCTGTGAGACATAATCATGTTCACAACTGCATTGCACAGTCCAAAGCAAGCATAAAAATGGCCATGAATGCGAGAAATGTTCCGTGATTGATACAGGCGATTATTACATCACACACGCATTGCGCATGTTTAAGACAACATGCAACATGCGGGCCCGCAACAACTTTGAATTTAAGTTTCAACTGATGACCGTTGGTTTGCTAAACACTGAAGGATTTCAAAATTTAAAATACTGTATTGGGAGCAAAGGATTTTTAGAACATCCAAAAGCACTTTTGTATCTCACAGTTCTAGAAATCTCCACGTTCGGTGTCAAGCTAAAACACATCATCGGTGTCAGGTAGCAAGCATGTGGACAGAGTCAAGTAGGGCGGTAAACTTGTAGATATTTGTTTGATACAGATAATCGCATATTCCGGTTAAACGCATAAAAAAGCTTGTGCAAATTGGCTATGCGATTAACCAGATTTGTCTTTACGAAACAGCTCTGCATGTGCGTGGCAGTATACAAGCTTCCCACAGCATTGCTTGCATTGGAGCTGGCACTCAGGGCTTTCACAAATGCAACTCCAAAAATGCCAACAATACCAAAAAATCCTAATTTACATTAAAAAATGCTTAAATCTGTGGCAGTGCAGCATAAAATCAGAACGCCATGATAAGCGTTGAAAATAGAACCAAACATGATTTGCAAAAAATGAACTGAAATGGTTCATTTTACACATTTTCAAACTTTCTAGTGGTCTGCACTTCTTTTAACTGACATTGCAATGAAGATATTTGACATTCTAGTTCAGATACTCTGCAGTCAGCATTTTCAACACTTTCTTCAATTGCTGTCATATGATTTAATAGGTCATTTTCAATAGAATCAAGTATCTGTATTACAGACAGCAACATAACCTACAAGTCTTTCAAGGTAGGTTCATTACTTGCCTGTGACAAGGTTTCAATCGCCTTTTGAAAGCGCATGCTTCTCATATCCATGCTTTGTCCCTTAGGCGTTCGGGGAACTCAATTGTCAGAGCAGAAAAAACACATGTCCGCTTGACGTCCAAACACGAATGTGATGTTGAATGCTAGCTAAATAATAAATGCCTGAATGAACACCCAACAAGCAATGCTTCAAGTTTATTTTTAGCAAACAGGCCAGTAGCAAACTAATAAAGTTGAACTTTCGCAGTTGCTTTTGATCACATTGCGATTAAATTGCCATTAGATTTTGATCTTATGAAAACCAGCATGTCTTCTACCCAGGGGAGTGCAATCGCCTCCGTAAAACTTCTAATCAAGAAATTTTATTCATCATTATTTTGCACAATTCAGAAAACAGCATTCGTGATATAAGACCACCATTTTGTCATCGATTGTTTTGTCACGGAAGTGTTGTGCATGATATCTCGTCTCTCTTACAGTAGCAAAGATGTCATGAGACTTGACAAACATTACTAAAATAACCCTCTCCCCCTTGTATAAATCCACCTCTGCCTCCACCCAACTGACAAATTGGCTACTTGGCATGACCGCATGCAAGAACGTTCACCACTATTGTGATTCATGGATGTTTTGAGTAGAATGGCTCGACCTTCGGTAACCTATCATGATGGAGGGAGTGCGCTTTTAATCAAACGGCTCAACTTCTGAAAGCTGAGTAATGTGACATGTTGCACTCAAGCTGTTCTGCCCAGTTACAAGCTTGGTGTTTTAAAGTTCTGCTGAAAATAAAATAATTTGACTTGAGCAGTGTGCGATCAAAAGTCGATTCACGCTGAGAACAATTTTTATTAACTGCCTAAAAAATATCCAAAAGTTGCAATGTTGCTACAAAAAATTTCCTGCGAACATGTCAAATTTCTCAGGAATTATATTTCTAAATTCCACACTTTTTCTTGGCCTGATCCAAATTTTGTTCAACACTGCACATTTTCATCCAAATTTTATGTGTGTTTTAATCAATTGTTTCTTACTCCTTTTTGTTGCTGCCACAGCGTGTTTTGATTTCCAATGAAGTGGGTTTCTACATCATTCCCAAGAGACTGATGTCCATTAAAGATTTCTGCACTACACTTGCACTCTCAGCCTAGATGGCAGCATTCATGTTATGTCCAAAAAACAGCAGTGCACTATCTCCACCCAATACTGCCACATATTATAAGGGTCAGCCTATGGAAGGTGGAAAGATAGTTTTTCTTTTGCCACAAACTGTTGCAGAGCCCATATTGTCTGCTTAGGTGAAAAAAGTTGTGACAACCCAAGAAGAGTTCTTTTTAGCATGGTTCGTAATTTATCATACCTCACTTCTTGTAAATCTAAAAAAAGCAACAGATACCAGTCGCAGCCAGTACTCCCTGCACAACTGCATTGATCATCAAACAGATTACAACCCTACTCTAATTTCTAGCTCCATCACGACTTTAAACTTGAATACAATTTAGCCATCAGCTGCAAACAAACGAAAAATATTACCCAAATGTTGAGGAATGCACAATGAGACAACCTAGTCAATGTTTTTTTTACCGTTCTAGCATTTTGATCCCAACCTGCATGGCACTGTTTGGTATTTGCACCAATGAACTTAAGGAGTGGTATCCAAAATCTTTCCTTGACAAAAACACAGATATACTGAAGACTTACAAACTATATAAATGAAGGAAACAAGCACATTTTGTTTCATTATAAATATGTCTAAATATCTGCAATATTTGGCAATCTTTTGAACCCACTGTCTTCATGTACTGCACATCATTATTTTCGGCAGCTTTTGCTTATTTTAGGTGGACTCAGCAAAATTCAGATAAACAGTTGGTACGGCTAATATGCAGATAATATCACCTTGCAAATCAAGCCGATTCGTATTGCCATTTTAGCAACACTCTAGCACAGTGGTTCTAAACCTTGTTGAGCGTCTGAGCCAATTTTGAAACCTAAAGTATGTAGAGAGCTACAAGTGCTAAACACAATTTTTGAAGTAATTATAACGATAAAACACAAAAACATAAGAAATGCAAACAAAACAATTTCATGTGAAACTTGATTTTGGATTCTGATTTTGACAAGTTTACAAAATAGGAGCTGAATGTGGATGATCATGATGCAGTATGTAAAAGTTGGCTAAGATGATTGTTAGTAAATCATGGTGATATTTTTTTTGTTCTGATTCTGAACATTTTACTGAAAAGAACTTCTCACACAGAAGCTGAATCAAATACAGTGATATTCTTCAATGCATTGCCATTGCTAGTGGTATAACTAGAGCCTTGGGCCAGAGGGGAAGCTTAACTGAAAGGACCCACTAGCCAACACTCAGAAAAAATTTGAGAAATGGTTTNAGAATGAAAAAGTGGCAATGGAACCACCCATGAATCTTCTTATTTCAAACCTTATTCGACCACAGCCTCTCATGACGCAGCTCGCATAAAAGGGTTAGTTTGTCACTCAATTGGCGTCATCTTAGTAGCGTAACGGATATGTCTTAAGTCTGGTACGCCAATAGTTTTCGGTTCGCCTCTCACCTTGGTGACTTTCGTTTTGGTGGTTGCAAGTGAAGTTTGAAATGATTACACTAGTTTTTCTTTACTTTTTTCAGAACTTCTCAAATTTTAGGTTTAGGGGTTAGTGCTAGGTTAGCATCAGGTTAACTTATTACCCTTAGGTCAGCATTGGGGTTAGGGCTGTGGTTGGGGTTAAGGTTAGGTTTAGCTGAGGTTTACCTTTTACATTTTGTGTGTTTCTACCAAGCCTAGTGCATTACCATGCGTTACTATCACATTACAGATGGTCGAATAAGGTTTCAAATTTAATCATCCATCGATGGTGCTGTAGCCACTGCCAGTAAAAAATGGTTGAACTTGGAATTTCCATACTTTTTCAATACTTGATCTATGTACATTTTACCCAAATTCAATACTTTTTAAAGGTCTCGAAAACTGATTTAACAACTCAATACTTTTTTTAATAATTTCAATGCTGCATAGGAACCCTGTGCCTTTATTGTCTGAAAAAATGTTTCCAAAGTCAAACTTTCGCAAAAAAGTGGCTCCGGTTAGCCCAAGCTCATCATTGCAAAAGCATGTAGCCTAAAATGTTTCATAAATGATATGGTAAGTTGGCAATTCATTAGTGTAACAGCAACAAAACATTTACTAGGTTCACCGTTTTAGCGCAAAGCTGGCAAACGTCTAGCTGAGGATAGAACTTCAGAAGCAGAAAGCATTTGAATTTCACACCAAAACTGCCTGATACCCATGGATATCGCCGCAGGAAAGTCACCTAGTACCGAAAGTGTTAAAAAAAGTCCAATATTCTTGCATAAGCATACAAGCTTTGGCACTGCTATGGTATGTGTAGCTTTTATTTGATAGTGCAATTTAAGAATACGAACGTTTGTCTCAGCAGGTTACAGTGGTTCAAAACAAAATGAAAAAATGGCAAAGTTTATTAAATAACTACTTATATCATAACAGAACTGTTACAATGAATAAAGGAAGTGACTACTGACTACGGATAAGCCTAGCCCACACAATAATTCAAATAAAAGGGTTACTTTGTCATTCAAACAGCATGGATCTCACAGCCTAAGAGTTATGCGTTATGCTTGCTATGTCAATGGTTTTTGGTTTGACTCTCACCTTGCCGACTTTCGTTTTGTTTTTTTCTTTACTTTTTTTTCAGGCTTAGGTGTCATGTTTATGGGTTAGTGTTAGGTTAGGGTTAGTGTTAGCTTAACAATAGAATACTGGGTTAACGTTAAGTAAGCACTAGGTTATGGTTAGGATTAGGGCTGCGGTTAAGGTTTAGGGTTTATCTTTTACATTTAGTTCGTTTCTACCAAGCCTACTGCACTCTTGTTGTGCATTACTGTTACGTCACAGGTGGCGTATCAAATGAATTAGTTTTCAACTTTCAAGATCCACAGGCGTATCTGCAACCACGGCCAAGAATAAAAAGCATTGTTACATGTCCAGGTACAGTAACAAGTACTGTAACTAATACAGTAGTATGTTGCATGAAGGCAGTGTCTATTTTACCACCAAAATGCCGATGGCAATGGCTGGAGCTATTGTGCCGCCAGTCCGAAGCTAGGCAGAAACGAAGTAAAAACAAAAAATAAACCCTAAAGCTAAGCCCTGCTCCTAACCCTTAACCATAAACCCTAAGCCAAACACTAACCCCGAACCATAACCCCTATCTGTAACCCATAACCTTAACCGTAACACTGAAACCGTAATTCTATCCCCTAATCCTAACCCAAATGCTAACCCCTAATGCTAACCCCAGCACTAATGCTAACCCTTAATGCTAACCCTTAACGCTAACCCCTAACCCTAACGCTAACCCTAATGCTAAACCCTAACCCAAACGCTAACCCTTAACCCTAATGCTAACCCCAAACACTAACCCCTAACCCTAAATGCTAACCCCTAACCCTAATGCAAACTCCTAACCCCTAATGCTAACCCCTAACTGTAACGCTAACCCCAAACCCTAATACTAACCCCAAACCCTAACGCTAACCCCTAACCCTAATGCTAAACCCCTAACCCTAATACTAACCTCTAACCCTAACCCCTAACCCTAATGCTAAACCCCTAATGCTAACCTCCAACCCAAACGCTAACCCCTAAATCTAAACCAAAGCCCTAGCCATAATATAATGCTAACCCCAACCCAAACCGAACCCTAAAAAGGTAACACCTAGGCTAATGGAAGAGTTTTTAAAAAAGCAAAAAAAAGAAAAGTCACTAAGGTGAGATTCAAACCGGAAATCAATGGCATACTAGACATGAAGCACAACCACTATATACAATACTACGACCAGCACACTGATTGCATGACAAACTCAGCAAACTGACCATTTCATTCCAATTGCGTCAGACTGGCGGCACAATAGGTAGCTCCAGCCGATCTGTTGCCGCCAGAAAATCAGCAGTAAAACAGACACATCTTGCATGAAAACATATATTCTTGCCATTTTGGTCGTTCCAACAACAATATTAATTATTTCCACTGCCTTGACTTGAGGGCCCACAGGAAAGATGATTGAGAGCCACATGTGGCTCCAGTCCAACCATTACCAAGTAATCTCAACCATTCTCAACTTGAGAATCACTGCTCTAACAAATGAATCAGAATCCTGACAAACAAATTACAGTAGCTTGCTACCAATCAACATAACTAACACAACTGTACACCACTGTAAACATTGTCTCATCAAACACCAAAATCTTTGTCTTTTAGGTGGTACAATCATGTATTCCCTAAGGTACAACATGAACATGATCATCATTGACATTGATTAGGTCTGCTTTGGTTTAATTTATTTGTTTGTTAGCAGACACGAAGTCCATGATAGTATGAACACACACACTCTGCAGAACGCAGGTTGATAAAAACAGACAATAGAATAATAGCCTAGCCTACTTCATAAAAGATTTACATTTGGCATCAATATTTCTCGTATATTTTTTTACATATCAATACAAATGTGACTTTATTTAGATTAAAGTTTGAAAATTACAAAGCATTGTAATAAATGAGCTAGTAAAAACTGCATGGTTTGTTACCACTAACCAAACCTGCTTCGTAACTCATTTATCACCACAACCATCCTGGCAGAATACTCGCCCAACTTCAACAACTATTTCGCCAAACATTGTTTCACCTCAAAAAACAGTATTCCACATTATCAAACCTAGNACCAAAATGCGCTTTAAACAACTTTCCGCTAAAAAAGTGCGAAATCAGAGGCATCAAAATTTATTTCCATTTTGTTCTCAACCGGAACATTACCATGAAAACGCAACATTCACCCACAATACTCAACAAAATTGATTGATATGACCCCAGTCTTCGCATTTGATTTTAATGCGAAAACCGGATACGGTCGTTTAGACACTGTCAAAAGTTTAGGTAATTCACCTTGGAGTTTGATCAGGAGTCGGAGTCCAAAATTTTAAAATATGTCGGAACGGAGTCGGAGTATATTCAGCCGAAGCAGGAGTGGAGTCGGAGTCAAAAATTTCAGACTCCGTACACCTTTGGTGATCGGATATTGATTTTTCAACTCCTGTTCCATATACGTTAATTTTGTCCATATCCAATCCTTAACCCTAAATTTCTGAAACTTAGTATCCGATTGCGACAGTGGCTGAATACACAACAAACAGGCAGTGGTTAAAAGTCCAGCAATGGACCTTCATTTTTGAAAACTTATTCGCCCGTCTCCTATAATATGACACTAATCCATTACAAGCATGGGCGCAATATTGTTGTAAAATTTGGGGGGTACAGATTGGTGGGAAACCAATATTTTGCAAAACCAAAAAAGAAATGTGGGAGGACATGGAACATTATATCCCCATTGTCTGAAAAAGTGGGGGGGCGCGTACCCCGTGTTCCCCAGCTAATTGCGCCCATGTTTGCAAGTGTGCGGTAGACTGCACTACGCTTTGTAGAAACGTAGTAAACCTAATCCTAATCTTTTAAACCTAAACCTACCCCTAAACCTAACGCTTAGGCCTACACCTAAACCACAATTCTGACCACAAAAGTTTGGAAACTTTTGAAAAAAATAAATAAAAATCATTACCGTGAAAGTTGCAACCACTACTAAAACGAAAGGTGCCCGATCATGGCCAGATTCAACGCCAAAACCATTTGCACAGTAAGACACGTCTACATGACTACCATGACAGTGCTGATAATGTTGCAAACTCGGCGTTTTATTCTAACCGTGTCACCGCCAGCAGACCTAGAGCCACTTCCAAACAAAAACACCCTGTCATTTTGTGACCCAATCCATAAAATTAACAACATCTGTTGTGCACTTTCAATCGGAAAAAAGAAAAATAGTGTGTATTTTGCTGCCAGAGATATAGCCCTGCTGTGGTCATTTTTCCATTTGAACTGTAGTGTAGCCTATCTGGCTTTGTCCAATTATTACATTGAGTTCGTGGCACTAGCAGTAGTTACAATGAAGCTGGTCGAGTGGGAATTCCTGCTGTGCGAGTGGTCGCCATTTGGGCTCTAAGCATTGTTGTTTCGGCTCGGCTAATAGATACGACTCTTTTTATGGAAAAACTTTTGATATAAGCTACAGTACTTTCTCAATAAGTTTTGAAAATCAGACACAGGTTTGCCATTTTGGTTAGGGTATAGGTTATATGGCAAAGACAATCCGCTACTCCTAGGGTAGAGACCTTGTCATGTGACCATTTCAACCAATCTGGTTCTGCTAATTGCAAAAAAGCTTCAGCATTCAATCAATTGGTAAAATAAAGCAAATAGATTTTGCAACACTGAGAGTAGATCACAGTATGAAACATAATAAAAGTATGTAGCTTACAAAAACTACAAACTCAAGCTGTCTTTTACCAAAGTTGACTGCATAAAACTCTAGGTAGAATGTTCAAAATTCTAACCAAAAAAACGTAGCTTTATGCTAAAATAGACCAGGGATGGCCAATAGGTCGATCGCATCGACCAATTGATCGGCGAGTGTCACTTCACTTGGTTGATCGCGCCTGATTTTGCACTGGATTGACAAGACACCTAAAAAGAACATTTTTCAATCAATCTTCCAGAAAGAACATAAAAATTATCCATCAACTGGTTGGTCACTTATATTTTGGTGCCTGTTGCAGTGGCTGATCATAGGCTAGCTCGGCAGATTATTATTGCGTGACAATCATGATTTAGGCGTAACAGACACTTTTCCTTCTGTCTGTGCATCAAAGGCGATGGTGCACTGTATTTACACGTGCATGGCGGTAGTCAAGGTCAATTTTTTACCAAGGTAAATAGGTTGTTGCAACCTCTCCGGTGGTGTTGCGTTGATTGTGTGATTCACCACGAACGGGATGTGCGTGAAGAACAACACCATTATATATGTAGCGCGAGCAAGC
>JGI24021J15306_10010569_pt1 | contig 11459 bp, 7 predicted proteins | sample Ectturendosymbi1_FD_15306 | JGI IMG/M metagenome (IMG submission 15306)
GTTTGGGGCAAAACGGCTTTTTCTGGCATCCATGAGTTGTGTGAAAGTTTTTAGAAGCACGTTTAGGGCTATGAGCTTTCAGGACTTGCACTGGTTCCAAAAGTTAGGATCTTGTAAAGCAGTGGTCTTCAACGTGGGCGAAATCGCCCCCCGCGGGCGTTTTTGTGATTTACGAAATTTGGGGGGGCGATTTCAGTTTCCAGGGGGGCGATTTCTGCCCAGGTTAAAATATAATCAAATGTAGAAAAAAACAATATTTGTTACTTTGTAATCAAAGCATTTGATGGACTTTCGACTCCATGGTTCGTGACAAAGGTTATAAAACACATATGGGACTAGTCACGCATCAATCAAATTAACATCGTTCTGTGTAACGCTTCACTGCACAAACTATCCAAGACCAGTGAGATTGTCACTGGTTGGGAGTCAAGCAATGTGGTTCTCACGTAGATTATAAGGCAACCGATCTTTTGACCTAAAAACTTGAAATTTTGACTATAATTCACAAAGTCTGACTTTATTTTGACTTTTCAATTTCCTGCGTTTGAAAATGCAAAATAATTCAGGATTTGGTGTTGACGTTAACTCAGAAGCATATTCATGCACTATACTTCAAACTTTTAAAAAATTTGGTTTGGTTATTTGACTATAGCTATGATATATTCGGAAGTAGATTAATAACTACAGTAGAGTCAAACCTGAGAACGTCATAAATGCATAATGGATAGAGCATTTACCAAACTAAGCAAAGCAAGTACTGTAAGACCACATTCTTGCCTTTCCACACCTAGCCTACTTGATATTTTTTGCGCAATCGTCTAGTAGTGGCCAAAACAATATTACCACGTCAAAAGTCGCGATAAACCAATTATTATTTCAGAATTGCAACTGAACTTGCAAAAGCATATCTATATCAGTTGTAGCTTCAATAAATATTGATAATAGAAAAAAACTGTGCTGCAAGAAAAGTTTGACCTAAAAATAAATTTTGAACTAATGACAAATTTGAAATTATTTTCACCTAATAACTCAACTTTGGAGTCGGTTATGGTATCAGCGTGAAATTTGGTTTGTGGACGTTTCATGAACATTAAAAACGGAAAAAAATTTACTTCATTGACTTTTGGTTCTCCTAATTATGAACTAGCAGATATTTTGTTTAGTCTAATGTTCAAAATAAGATAAAAGAGTAGAGAAACTGTTGCACTGAGTAGATTGCTAGGTTGGTTAACCCAATCGTTGGATGATCAACGTCACAAAAATGGACATCAAGCAATAACATTTGCCAGCCTGAAAACATCAGCAAGCGGGGTTTTGGACGTTTCTCGTGTAGCATTCACTGATTAGTTTTATTATACCGATATTGGTCGAAAGCGACCAATACTGATGCAGCTATCCGAAAATATACAATCGGTCAAACTCCATTTTTTCAAGAGGAAGACTTCAGCTTCTTTGAAAGTAGCAAAAATGGCTCAACAATCATAACACTGCCACCACTAAGTCATCGCATCGACTTTCGCGGCGATAGCGAATATTAATTGCGAGCTGCCGTCAAGTTTAGCTTAGTGAATTTTTGTTGTGAACTGTCACTAATCCCTCCAACAGTATGTGTAATTTATTAGCGAAATTGCCCAAGTCTTCATGGTCTTCGGGAGAGCATTGTCAAACTATTGTTTCTCAGGAAAAATATATGGCACTCCATTATCATGTGTTTCATAAGCTTTGGGTAGTACCTGAGTAAAACAACGTAGGCCTACTGAAGTATGTTCTGTTGTAAAAATACTGGAAATATGACTGTTGCAAGACAATTTACGTAGCTGCTAGTAAAACTAGTAACAGCTAGCCGTAGGTTGTAAAACGTGCTTGTCGTGTTTTTCAGTCAGTTTGAGTGTTTTGGTGTCTGCGGATACTGGATATCGCTGTACTGCGTTCATCTGACTTATGACAAAGTGTAACAGAACAGTAGGTTATGAAAGAAGTAAGTTAAGACTGGCAAGTAAGCCCAAACACACAATCTTGGCAAAACTAAGCAGTCCAAAAAATCCTTTTCGCCACCTGTTGTTTGAGGCTTGCTATGAAGCTATTCTGTTGTGGAGATCACGCTCAAAGTTACACTGCGTAGAAAGTTATGGGCGAAACAGCTTTCTGCCAGCTAGCTAGCATAAGCGAATGCGATTCCACCACCCGTCTCATCGACATCCAAAGCGACGATGAAACCCCTGTTATATTTCATACACACGGATGATCAAATTTTTGGATTAAGTGCAGTGAGCGTTTTCCCGAACTTTGGGGAAAAGTGAAGCTATTATTACTGGCGTTTCCCACGACGTATTTTCCTGAGCAAGGTTTCTGCAAAGCACTGCATACGCGTAATAAATATCGTAATCACCTTGACATGAACACGAAACGCCATTTAAACTGAACAGCTTGCAACCTACTCTGAAAAAGGTTGCAGGTAAACACCATCGCAAGGTTCGCATTAGTTGGAATGAGCTGTTTCTTCGGAAATAAATAACATTTACTCCATGGATGCATTTGCATTCATTTTCTGTGCTAACTAGATTGCCCGTTTATATTTCATTAGCACTGAATTATTTTCAAAACAAAATGCTATTTTCAGACAACGCAAAAATTATTGGAAGGAGGGCGATTTTCAAGCAAAGTTCCTGTAGGGGGCGATTGTACAAAAAAGGTTGAAGACCACTGTTGTAAAACATCATTTAGAGCCAAAGTGGTCTAGTAGGTAGGTGCGTTCAGCGCTTGAGTAGCATTCATATGACACTTCGCTAAACCTTTTTCCCATGCCGTGATGCTGGGATCAACCCAGTAAGACACTAAAACGTGAAACAGTCCTCAACCTAAATTTAGTTAAAAACTATCAGGTTTCGAAGAGAAAAAGCAGCTAAACAACGCTTTTTTAAGAAATACACTGCGTTAATAATGGTGATCCGCTTTGCCCCTAACAAATATAATAATCAAAAGTCGTTGAAAAACAAGCGGTTTGACTAGGCACTAATTGCTATGTCAAGGTTTCTCTATCAATTTGAAAGTTCCAGCAATTTGCACGGTTCAACGGTACCCTACTGATATAAAGTTTCATGAGGGCAAATTGAGGCCTGTCTAAGACAAAATAGTACACGAACAAATTGACAAAAAATGCCTTAAAAATACGAACATTTAAAACTACCTCCCAAGTTGACACTTCCAGCATATTTGTAGTTGAATACCAATAATTTAGGAAATTTTCGATCAGATAACCTGTGTCAAGATAAATCTTGTAAGGAGATAGTTAACGAGCAAGCCAAAGAAAAATTCAAATAAGATTTCTTAAAATTGATTAGAATATAAAATTTCATCCTTATTCTTTAAAAGTTTCTACCAATGTCAAAATTGCTATGCAATGTTTTGAAAATTTCGGTGGGGGGCAAATGCCCCAATTCCCCCCCTGGTTGCGCGCCTGGGGTCAGGTATTCCACACAACACAGGTAGAGATAAGTTTTTGCTTCTCACTGAGGAACCAGCAGCGCACAATACATTGGACACAATATTGTGGTCCGATGTGGGACTGTATTTACATGTCATGATGTAACAGAAGACGGCCTCATACTTTTGCTTTGCGTTTTTGCAGAGCTCCAAAGGCGATCCAACAATTTTATTTCAAAAACCAATCTAAGTCCAAATCAGAAAAGCAAATCTTGTTTAAATCCAAAATCCTATCACTGTTATTACGTTAAGTCTATACGTAATCCAACTCAAAGATTCAAAGGCAATTAAATAATTTCGGAAACTTATTCAAGTTAACTTAGTCTTATGCTCTGTCTTTGCCTCACAACATCATAATAATTGAGACTGCAAAGACTTCAAAGCAAACATTATAAGAAGCAATGAGAAGGTCTCTGAAAATCAGCAATAGCGTGCAAGATATCAAACCAGAAGATTAACAGGTTCACAACACAAGCGACTCATCAGCACCAGGCTACACGTATAATCAGGGCTGGCGGGCTGCCATATCGCCCTTATTTCTAAGATCTGTCCTTATTTTTGTAGTACAACGTCTTAGAAAATATTACTGTCCTTATATCTTAGAAATGTCCTTTATTTGTGACTTGCGCCTTTATTTTTTCTTATTTTCTGTAGCATCACAATTTTAAATAAGCAATATCTGATAGACATACAGAACATTTCTATCTCATCGTAAACATTTTGTAATCAAGGTTTTGTGACATCATACAAGTATAATCTTGCAGCACAGAGACATGACACTCTATCACAGTGCTTCGCAGCCTTTTCTCACTCACGGCACACTTTACCAACTTTCCAAAATCTTGCGGCACACCTCAACCACTAATGTAAGCAATACACTTGATGATTTTTTGAGTTATTTGCGCTTGTTTTAATGAGCATAATCGCTGTATGTTAGGCTCAGTATTTGAAAGAGCAACTCGAAGTTCTCCACCAACGTTGTCGTCGTTTGAGCCAATTCTTCAAACCACTGCTTGGCCGCACTAGATCTCGGGGCAGGTGTTGAGCAGCCATTTAATTTTCTCATCATCCAGAACTGTCAGGCAGTGCATTCCATGGGAAGGTCGATGGAGTGGACATTCGAGGACAACATGGTGGACGGTTTAGTTCTTCTGCGCCACACTCACAAGCCGCAGAAGGGGCCATACCCCATTTGTGCAAGCAAGAGCGGAAACGTCTGACACCGGTGCGAAGGCAGTAAAGCCGGATCCACGCTGTTCTCGGAAGGGTCATTCCAGTCGCTGTGACGATATCAACACAGAACCGTCGCCAGAATGTTTTCAAAAGGGGGTTTTGCATTTCTGCGGGGGGCTTTGGGTTTGTGCGGGGGGGCTTGACACTAAAAAATTAACAAAAACTCAACTTATTTACAGTGTTTCATGTTTCAATTTGGGGGGGCTTGGAGCTTTGTTTGGGGGGATAAGCTCCCAAAAGCCCCCCGTGGCGACGGGACTGTATCAACATGCGCGGAATTTTGGATTTTTCTCATATACTGTAGTATGCAGGGACGGATTTGGGGAACGCAGGGCCTTCGGCCATCTTAGTTTTTGGGGCCCCAGTTTTTGGGGGACTGATTTGGTTGCTTGTCTTAAAAGCGTAAAAGTATGCCTCTCTTATGTGTAGTGCCCCCTCAAAAATCTATCTTTTGTGGTGCCGAGTTTTAGCTCTACGATTACCTTAGATCAGCTCTACGATCACCTTAGATCAGCGGTACTCCCAGGGGTACATTTGTCTATCCGAAGGGGAAAACTACATTTGAGGTTAGCAATAGAAGATAAAATTATATTTACACGCTATTTGTTTCTAAATATTTACACACATGTTATTTAATATTATTTTCAAAAGTCATTGTATGCTTATTGTTGAATATATCTATGAATGATGAAATATTTTGTCGTAACAAATTTCAGGGGTACATGTTCATCTGTCGAAACGCCGAAGGGGTACATGCTTATCTGTTGAAATGCTGTAGGGGTGCATTTTCATTTGTCGGAAGGCTGAAAAGGTGCATGGTAAGAGAAAGGTTGGAAACCTCTGCCTCTTATCTTCAACAGAAATTAAAGGCTTTCCTGTGCGTAATGCTGCCTGTGCTTAAACAGGTGATGTCTATTTCTGCAGTCGTTGAATCCGATCCTTAATGGAACATCAAAGGAGGAAGGAAGCTCACAAACATACACAAAATGCCACTTTTGCCTCACTCGTTCTCCATTGGTACGTGTTCTAAAAAATTGGATTTTTTTAAGTATCTTAATTGTCCTGCCCAGCGGCGTAGCAAGGGGAGCCGAGGGTGGCACCTTTTGGGGGCGGAACTTTGCTAATTAAAAATTAATTTTTTAAATGAGTTAAAAAGTTTAGTTTTCGTTATTATTTTTAAATAAATTGTTCAAAGATTTAAAAGTTCCGACTCTTCAATTTTTGTGTTTAGAAGCCCTACAGCAGTGGTTTTTAACTTGGTTCCACGAAGGTCATCTGAAACATGACGATTATATCACAGCAAGATAACCATGGTCACCTTTGTAGTAACCCAATTTTACTTTCTGTCATTTTGGGTAAGAATTAGGTTCAACAAAAGCTTGGAAAACTACGTAAGGGTTCGGCGTGTTTGTAAAGGTTAAGAACCACCGCCCTAGAGTCTGGTAGGCTTAGATTCAGACAAAGCTATCCCAGTTAAAAGTCTTTTGAACAAAGGAAAGAGACGACATTCGACGGCAGACTAGCAAACATTAGGGCTGCGGTTGCTCGCGGTTTATACGCATTGGCCCTCCTCTCAAATTCTGATAAAAAGGCTTTGCAAGAAATCACGGTAAATAGTCAAGGCTAGCTTAATAATTTTTCTCCTGTGGTTGGTTTTTCAGTAATGCCCCAGCGGCACATCATAACATCGCCGTAGCGCTTCTTGGGCAAGAGCATTCATCTCAACTGCCCTGGTAAGAAGCCAGGGGTGTGGTGATGTGGGAACGCGTTCCCACATCTTTTTGCACTAGATTACATTAAAGCACGGCTGCGATCCCACAGATCTGCTAGTGACACGCAGATTATCACTGCTAGTCAAAAGTGTGGGTTACAATGAAACAGGAAGTTCCAGCATGGAAATTTTTGTAGGCGAATGCTCACTTTATTCGAACTATTTGGCGCAGTCTTCCTTGTTATTTGGTGTGGAAAAGGCGTTCCCACACCTGTTTTCAGCACTACACCCCTGTAAGAAGCATATTTCAGGCGTTGGCATGTCGCTAATTGCCACTGCCAAAATTATAAAGAAACATTTCTTGGCACATCTTTGCTATTTGTTAATGTTCAGTGGAATATTTTCACTAAGTGCCATAAGCTGTAGCCTACACATAGGTGGGCTTATCAGTTATCAACATTACATTTTGGGGTTGAAGTGAAGAACTCTGCAAAGGCAACTTTGCTCAGTTTTAGTAAAAGTTTAGTTTTTTGCATGACAAATGGTGTCGGTCAATGACGTTCTTAAAGCGGGGTAGTGTAGTTAGTGCGTTTGCATGGGTAACTTTGAGCTCAAATTGCTGGTTTAAACTGCAAGTGGAAGCACGCTCTTGAGCGCCTGAGGAGCCTCGAGCATTCAATGGAACATATACAGTAGATGCCACGCTTACATTTAGTTGCAGATGTAATTATTCACTATGAAGAAATGATACAGAACTTGCCAGTCAGGTCAATCAATGCGAAGAATATCGGACATCCAAAAAAAACGAAGGAAGAAGCAATTGGATTCAGACATAGTACATCCTGTCTGCAAAGCTTTCTCGGAAAAAAGCAGGGTGTGACCACAATTTTTCCATCAAAAGCATGTCACCCGAGAACCTACAGACAAAAGTTCAATACATTTGAATTACTATAAATACACCTGCATCTTTCCACAGAAGCACTTTTTGCAGCATCCTTTCCATTAAATACCAATAAGAGCAAGTTGGCGGATGCAAACTGAAAACCCAGTTAAGCTGAGGTCATGTGTACTCCCTCTGTTAATTGCTGTTGTGACTAGGGCTGAGTTCAAGTAACAAAATTTTCAGTTTATAGTAAGTAATTTCTTATACTTGAGTAAATTACTTACTAGAGTAAATTAATTCAAGCAAAACAGGAAAGACGACATTTTGATGTAAAAAAGTGCAAGNACATCAAAATCATTGCAATTTTTTAATCACATGATGGGCAAATAGCTGTTTAATTTCCAAACAACTTCGCACAAAATACAAACTGTCAGTCATCTCATCACTCAGTGGAGATTTAAGCCTTTACAGTATATCAACAGTCCGGCAGCACTAAATCATCTCTTAGATTCCAGTGAAGAAGGTGGAACACAATGAAGGCTTTTCTTTTTAAATGGACCACTTTATTTGCTGAATTTAAATGCTTTGACTAGATTCCTCCATTTGGAAACAACTGATTGTGAAAATGTTGAACCATGTGTGCACTATCTGCTTGAGAGAAACGTTTCTGTTGATGAAGTTAACTGTTTGACCAATACCAAAACTTGTTCGAGTTTGTGCAAAAAGAGCATCAACCAAATGCAATTTATTGTAAAATGATGGAGCATGACAGATGGGCAAAATATTTTGCAACTTGCCATACCATTGAATGCTTCAGCACACTGATAAAGATTGCATAGTTTTACTTCAGCCTTATGGCTCATTACACTAATGTGGAACGATTTTTTCCTTGATGAAGCCACAAACCTAAAAGAAAGAGAAATCTTTCGAACTGAACCAGTTTTTACTCTATTAAAGCTGGTGTACAATATAAAACATCTTCCATGCAATTAGTTTCATAAATATCGTTAAAGGCGATTTTACATTTTAAAGAAATTTAAGGCAACTCCAAAATATTCATGAGATAAATAAGACAAGTAAATAAGGATTTTGTTTTGTGTGTTTTGACTGAAACATCGTCCACACTGGACGTCTTACTTCAATGCTTAAAACTATCAATAGGCCTAATTGTTATTTGACTGGTTAAGTGTAGATAATACACTCAAGTAAGTGACAGACGTAGGTTGTTCTCTCCCTTTTTCCGGTGAAAATGTGGCCGCCTTATTGAGATTATTAAAGAAATAAAAATGGACAGAAGGGGATCGTCATTTAACATGTGTATGAGCTTGTCCAAGTGGTTATAAAAGAAGTAAAAAAAGCAAAAGAAGCAAAAATGAAAGAGGAAGAAGTTGCAGCTAAATCAAGAAACATTCGAGTGACTATTTTACAGTGACAGTGAAGTCCAGCGGAGACGTTTCTGCCAAACCTGTAAGCGGACAGAAAACCGAAGAACATGTTGTGACAGATTTAGATCTACGTAACGATGAAAATAGACCTAGTTTCACCAGCAGTGCAGTAGCAGAAGAACGTCAAGATGTATAAACGAGAAACGCGATAGATGAGATGACTGACACTATCACTGGAGGCAACGATATCGGTCTCTGGGGCCCTCTGGCCAGGCAATATACCAGAAAAAATGCGAAACAGGTTATTTTTTGACATTGTTATGAAGAGTCATTTTTAAACCATTATGCTCCACAGCAAAGACGAGACAGACACTTGTCACGGAAATGTACAACAAGTCTTCTTCGTTGCCAGAAATACAATGGCGAAGTAGTTGACAGAAGCTGGATTTGTTTTCCTCCTTCACAATATAAATGTTTCACTGTAGGCTGATGTGCACCGACACGACTAAATGTGCGCATTTCATTATTAGAAAATGAATCTTCGACTGGAAGCACGCTCTTGAGCGCCTGAGGAGCCACGAGCATTCACTGGAACATATACAGTAGATGCCACGCTTACATTTAGATGTAATTATTCACTATGAAGAATTGATACAGAACTAGCCAGTCAGGTCAATCAATGCGAAGAATATCGGAAATGGCCTCTGCCCCCAACGTTTGGTTTCTGTCGTAAAAGTTATTGCTGAGCGAGGACTGGCGTTTAGAGATGACTGAAAACTTTGAATCGCCCAGAAAGTTTTCCAAAAAAATTTCAAAACTTTTTTCAAGCAATAATTAAAAACAGAACATGCGATGCTTCTAGCGACTGGTTTTGCAACAGTTTCGCTAATCCTTGTCAAATACCATGTTGCATCATAAAGTTTTGTTACAGTTGAGTTGACAAATGTGACGTCATAAATATTAATGATATGTGGAAATACTAGTGACTTCATCGATCATCGCCTACCTAAAGATTCTGTGGGGCCTCCCACCACGCCTGGGCCCCAGACCCCACCATCTAAATCCGGTGCTGTTGGGAGCTAAAAGAGTAAAAAACTGATTACAGCCTTGAATGGTCTATTTGCAATAAAGAGCAACGTACGATTGTGATTAACAAAAACATAACCCTTACGTTGCAGAAAAACGACTGATTGTTCTAATCGACCCTTGTAAAGAATTAACAAGAAACGAAATCACGTAAACGTGTCTACGCAGGAGCAGGTTTAAGCTAATCAACTGAGCAAAGTCTGCCGCAGTGGATAAACCAGAGGTCCCCAACCTTGGGTATATGTACCCCTACGGGTACATTTGCCTGTCCGAGGGGGTACATTTGAGGTTAGCAATGGAAAAAATAGATTTTTTAGGTATCCTTTATTTCCAAATATTTATACATATATCAGTGAATGTTATTCTCAAAAACCGTTTTACGCCCATTGTTAAATATATCTATGATTAATCATGATAAAATATTTTGTCATAAGAAATTTCAGGGGTACACGTTCATCTGTCGAAATGCTGAAGCGGTACATGGTCAGATAAACGTACCCTAAATAAAAACCAGGGTCTCATAAATATATGTTGACAATTATTTTGCAAGGATTAGGAAATCTGAACGTAATAATCCATTCACTTTAATCAAAATATTATTTTGTTTGTTTTTCTTTCATCTGGCAGCAAACGCGGGAGCGAATTTGCATGTATCTGACAAAACACCTCTAAGCATTTGCTTCAACCATGTCCATTTCGGTGCAGTCTGTACCAGAACTCTCGCCAGAAAGTCATCAGTAGGGGCTTTACGTTTGTGCCGGGGGCAGAGATGTAGTGCTAACAAGAAAGGTATGGGAACGCATCCAAAAAAACATTTTAATACAGCTTCCGACTCATTTTAAAGCAAAACGTGAAAAAGGTGTCCCACTACACCCTTGGAAGGGGGCTTACCATTCTGAAATTCGATCAAACAAGACTGATTTATAGTGTTTCATATTTCAATTTGGGGGAGCTTGGAGCTTTGTTTGGGGAGGATAAGACCCCCCCATGTGGGGACGGACTGGTCTTTACCTGAACAACCGCAAACGTATGGTTTTTGCTGCCATGTTTGTCAGAGCAGGTGGATCTGTGAAGGTTTTGTTGACCACTATTTATGAAATTGAAACGATACAAACGATTTGGTGCACCCATCACCTTCACAACGAAATTTATAAACTGCTGAAGCAGACACTTGAAGGCAATCACAGTACGACTGGTAAGAAATAAACCTATGGGCAAGCTCGTTTGTAAAATCCTCTGTCCTTTGACTTGGCTCTATAAGACAGCGACTGCATGTCCAACCGAAATTGCTTATCGAGTCAAAAATCATGTCACTGTCTTAACCAGGGCCGCACACTGATTGACATATTAACGAGGGCCGCACATTGATGACTTACTTTGATCTTAGCAAACTAAATTTAGTTGAAGCAAATGTACTGAAAGCGTTCGAATCCTGACTGCAATGATAATGACTATTTGGCACCTTTAACCAATCCGTTTGTGTGATTTCATATAGGCAAGTGCAAGGGCGTACGCAAGGGGGGTTGGGGTTAAACCCCCCTTGAGCTTGATATTTTACAAAAACTTTATAACCTTCACAAGGAGATTAAGTGTTTTCGCATACTTTTTGCTTGTTAATTTGTCGGCTTAATGCAAATACCACGGAATAAATTTGCATGCAAATTTCAAGGAGCATTGT
>JGI24021J15306_10010570_pt1 | contig 11458 bp, 9 predicted proteins | sample Ectturendosymbi1_FD_15306 | JGI IMG/M metagenome (IMG submission 15306)
TTCCTTTGTTATATTGTTTTTCCTCATTGGCAAAATGTCTACGCGGGCCGGATGAAATGGCTTTGCGGGCCGGATTTGGCCTGCGGGCCGTAGTTTGGTGACCCCTGCACTAGACCACTGATCAGCCAATTTTTATTATGCTGTAATAGGCTGGCCGAAACCACCCTTTTAGTAGTAATTATAAGCCCACTGCTTATTTTTGAAGACCCAATTTGAAACTTATGCTCTGGTGGATTACCTGTTACATAACAATACAATGCTTAAGATGTCATTTAAGCCTTATAATGATAAAAACAATGCTTTGTGACGTCAAACAATCAATGTCATCATTGTTCAGTAACCTATAATTAGCAAAAACATTNGCTGTTGTTGAAAAGTTTAACCCAATAGATTTTAGAAATCAAAACATACCAAGCTTTCTGCTTTGATCAATACCTNAATTTAAACGTTTTGGAGTTAACTTGCAATGCTTGAATTAAAAGTGATTTGCTTAGGACCTAGGCAGAGCCAGATTAAAGGGTAGGGGGGCCCTGGGAAATTTTCACTGGAGAGCCCCTATGATGTATTTCATGACATCATTCTTTGTAAAGTTTATGTTTTTGCTTATTCGCAACGTTCTGGTTTGCTTTTTAAGTAGTCAATTATGTGACTGTCGTATTAACTCGATTGTTAGCCACCTTTGATTGTAAGCCGCACGAAATGGTGTTAAAATTATGTAAGCTGCTCTTGATTGTAAATAGGGTTGCTAGATATGTTTTCAAAAAAATACCAGCCTTTTCATCAACAGTGACAAGAATCTTATCATCGAAAAATAGTAGAAATAAGGTGTAGGTCAAGTTGTTGTAGTTATGAGTGAACACTGCGCATTCAAACACAGCCTATTCATATCTTTGCCCTTGGCCAAAGTAACAGTGGTTGAGGTAATAACTTTATCCGCGAGTTTAATATTTGTACATTAATCACATTAATGATGAAAACTGCCTAGTACAGTGCGAAAAGAAATTTAAGAATACACTAAATCAACGAAAATAGGTAAGACTTACTAAAGAATACAATTTTTCAATTTCTGTTTTTACACAGTGGAATATCAACTAGTCGCTACAATGTCATTCTCTTACTGTCAATTTCTACAATGTTCCTGCATTCCTCTGCAATAGCCTGTAGTACTTGTAGTAGGTCAGACAACAACTCCACCTACGCTGGTTTCACAGTTATTGCAAAAAAGATGCTCATACAGATCACGTTTAAGACGAAGGGGTATGGTAAGTATGACTAAACAAAAGAACAGAGAAAACAGAGGCTATGAGTTCCCCCATTTTGGACTTAAATGAACTTCGCTGAAGGAACTTGGAGCGGAGGACACGGGGCAGTTCCCCCCCTTTAATCCGGCCCTGGACCTAGGCCATTCGTTTGCACGGTTATACTTTGCGAACAACACAGACAAACTGACGTAAAACAGACTATTTTTACGTCATGCAGCTGCTTTGTTTCAACAATTGTGAAACACCCTGTATATGTCAATATGACTGTTTTTGTAGCTTGGTTCGACTTCAGTATATATGGCTGTATGCATAACTNGAAGCAAACTTATGAATCTATCTTGAAGACAGTGGATTAGCCAGGGGAGAGGGAGACATCTNTCCCCGGGCGCAACATTTTGAGGGCGTAAGTTGAGGTTGGAATGTCACAATTACAAAATCTTAATGTCATCGGATGCTAATAATTACGATTTATGTCGAATGCCACTCGCTGATACCCAGTTGCAAAATCTCATCAAGATCACCAAAGAAAGCAATTACGAACGTCAGTGACGTTTTATGGCGTCGCTTGTGTCTCCAGCGCCGGCGTGTGGTTTGACTCACGGTTGCGTCACAATGCTTTCAGAGAGCCAGGGTTGCGAAGTTTCCCACTTCGTTCTCATTCTATAGTTGCGTCACAATGGACGAGAACCCAGCATTCAACTGCACATGCTTTTCGACCAGCGGTAAACCTTACAGTATGTTGTTACGACAGCAGATGTGATGTTTAGAAAATTATTTGATCTCTGGTGGTTTGGCAAACTTCATGTTGAAATGGATTTGATGCGGTTCTGAAGGTAATTATGATGATTTTTAATTGTGGCATGCTTAAATAAATCCTGACTACTTCAGCAAAATTCTAATTGCAAATGGGTAACAGCGTTGAGGATATTAGTTATAATCGTGTACTTTTCAGTTACTCTCAGGGACGCCGGAGAGCGAGGGCATTGCTTCCCCTGTTCTTTCAATAGGGAAGCAACGTTGGCGGAGGCAACTTTTCATAACAGTATCATGGGGAATTTCATGGTTAAGAAGATCTACTGTATTTTAAACAATTTTTTGCAGTTATTCACGCACCCACAGCATTCAGAATGGTTTTCTACACTTTTTGTTATTACTTTTGAGGTCAACATTGTTGCTGAACGGAAACAAACATATTGGTGAATAATTTTTTGTAAGTTTGCATTTCCCTCAACACTTTTACTGACCCCTTGCCCTACCGCTGCTCCGGCTGTTGCCTGTGTTTTATCTAATTCCATCTATAAACTGAGCATCTCTACAGATATGATTTTCGAAATTCAGGTCACAAAATTGCTAACAAAACATCTTACAGAGAGTCAGCGTTAGATATTTTCTAGTTAGATTAAAATATGTGCCACATTTAAATCATATCAGCTTTTTGACAAAATAATCGATAAATTTTCGACAGCAAAAGCAAGAAAACTTTGTCTTTGGAATTAGATAATTGCAAGTAAAGCATTAGATTGCAGTGTTTCTTCTGTTTTATGCTGCCACGAACGTGCTGGATGGGAGGGCCTGAACTGAGTTAGTCCCCAAGTGCGGGGAACTCGACGTACGCCACTGCTTGAAGTGTCGTTTGCTTTTTGCAAAGTGTTTTCACGTCTATTGCTGCAACATGTTACTGTAGATAAAAAATGCTGTTTGAAATCTGCGTAGTCGTATTTAATTTCAATCAAACCATCACGAAAATTCTTGTAACTAACTTCGGTAATGAAATGTCGCTTTTCTGCTACATCACACGTTCTTTTTCTTGTAGGCGTCACAGCGTTTTTTTCACACTGCAGTTGATTTCGGGAAACGCTGTTTTTGTAAGCGTGGTCGCAGGGGTCTTCACTTTGAGCTTCGTGCCTCGGATTGTGCTAACTAAACTCAAAACAACTACATAATTCCATTTTTTCTAATCTGACGACTTTCCTCTAATGAAAAAAATATCGTATGTGAGAACCGTGAATGACAATGTTATTACTCCTCTTTAAAGCGCTGTCTGTTTTCATTAACATTTGCATTTTCTTAGATGTTTACAACGTTCACAAGCCCAGCAACAAAAATTATTGCACCCGTGAAAAGCTAAACTTGTCGCTGAACAAAAAAATGCACAGCAACGTTGAATAAAAATCGCCGGTTTGTCTTCTAAGCGATGTCAATCGTGAGCAACATAATCTGTGCGATTAAGGACATACACTGTTGCTTTTCAAGTAACAAGATCAGTTGTTGCGCTAAGTGTTTTGCTCAGATCGAATTGTTTTTGATACAATGGTACAATTCAACGGTCTCGCTGGGCTACCCTCCTACTTGCAACGAAGCTGTTATCTGCCTAAGCACCTTGGAAAATGCTCTTCAAAATCGAAAAGGAACAGTTTTTACGCCTTAGCATAAACGCGGTTTTTACGCCTTAGACCAAGTTGAAAAGGAACAGTTTTTACGCCTTAGCATAAACGCGCATATAGAGCAAAGCTTCTTTGTATTCCAACGGTTGCACTGCAGCACACCGACTAAATGGTGCCGGTCATTTTTGTACCGAAACATCTCGTCATGTTTATTGTAGTGTATCAACCCAACACTGGACATTGAGCATCAAGCCTTAACGATGAATCCAATACGCTGAGCAAATTTACTTTCAAATGTTACAGTTTTTACGCTTTTAATGTTTTGCACCAACTTTCAAGTTTTTGCGCACTTTGCTTTGCAATCTTCGCCGATGAAATTGTACTTTTGATATTTGTCTCGCAAACATTTTCCTGAAATCATTCACCAATATATTTTGTTTGCTCCTCTATTTCTTCACTTGAAACATTTCGAAGCATCTGCGTTATTTTGTGTTGTAAAAGGCAGAGCTGGGCAGTAGCGAGCTACCAAAATAGCGAGCTGATTTTCCAGTAGCGTCAGAGGGAGCGCCGCTCTTTTTTGAAAAATATTACGGATGCGGTAGCGAGCTATCACATTTTACCGCTATTCGCTACTTTGGCGTAAGAGGTGGCCAAAGGAAAAAGTTCGCAAGCTATATGTTGCAAGGAGGTACAAAATCTCACAGCAAAAAATGTAGCCATGAGATTTTGCAATGTTATATAGTATCTGTACACTCGCAAAATGACATTTAACATTAAAAGTTTAACTTGTTTCGAAGTTTTGTGTTGACACATGCAGCATGATAAACATCTAGGAAACACGATTTTTATGAAATCAACGCATAAGAGGACTGAGGAGTTGAATGAATGTTTCAACTCACAAAAGTGTTGGAAATTTCGGAAAGAATTTAGTTCAACATTTAGCATATGTCAAAAATATTTGGTTGCTCAAAAATACGCCAAATTTAAAAAATATGCCAAACCACAAATATTTATGCCAACCACCTCCAAAATATGCCAAATTTCACAAATTTGGCATAAAAATATGCCAGTTGGCAACACTGTTCCCGACCCCTGCGCTAAATGAAACTCACCCTAATTCTGCTGAGCAGTATGATAAATTGATTGATGGCAGAGGCGGATCCAGGGGGGGCGATCGCCCCCCCCTAAAACCTAAGAAAGTAACTTTAATCACCATGATTTCGTACAATTCGGCAAGCAATATATCAAAACCAGTTCTGAGTAACTCTTTCGTCGTATTCGAATTGTCTCATCATGTTGGATTGCTTCAATCGTCCATTGTTGTGTCACAGCAGTGTTGCGAAGTGTGCTTCGTCTCTACTGTAGCAGCGAAGCCGTTAATCCGTTATGAGACTCAGATTTCAGTAAGCTACAAGGCCTACACGTACATTGGAAGTGTGTCAGTAACATGAAACGAAGCAAATAAAAAAGTGAAAGGTTGTATATCAAAAGTACAGTTAGAGCATAGTTCTGATGCCAGCTTCGTTAACATTGGAGAATGTTCTAGTTAATCTAATGATGTCAGTGATAGGGGTAATACTTCGAATCGACATAATGACGTTGGATGTTATATTGATTCATTTTCTATGATGACATAACAAAATGTGAGTTGCTAATGAAACCGTGGAGACTTCCGTGTGGTTATATTCTGCCATTTTCTACTCACCGTAAGAAAGGATAGAATGTAAAAAGATACTTGAACCAGACGCATTTGGACAAATTCCCGTGGTTAGTGTTTTCTGAAGCCAAAAAAGGCTATTTTGTAAATATTGCAGTTTGTTTGTTGCTGACGTTGTTGGAGGATCTCACAAACGCGTAGCACTTCAAACTTGTTACAAAGCCTTTGACTGTTTTTGCGAAGCTTCTTGGAAAAGATGGCGAGCTAACAACTCACGAGAAACAGCAGTAGCATGGAGATGCAGTGCAAGGAGGTAAAGAGTTTTTGAAGACTTTCCACGCACCAGGGCAACACACTGCAAACCAGCTCAGCTCGCAGCGACTAAAGCAAGTCCAGGAAAACAGAGAATGACTGAAACCGATTGTGGAGTCGGTAATTTTTTGGGCAGACAAAATATCGCCTTTCGAGGGCACCGACATCGAGATGACGGTGTATTAGAACAAGAGGCAGGAATGTCTTCTGTCAACGAAGGTAATTTCCGAGAGCTGCTGAGATACCGAATACTTAGTGACGATTCACATTGAAATTGCACCTGGGAAAAGCAAAGTCCAGTGCCACATACGTCAGCAAAACTACACAAAACCAACTTATTGAATGTTGTGGAGAAGAGATCAGGAGCATCATGCTCAAGCGCATAGAAGAGGCAAAATATTACTGTGTATTATTTGATGAAACCACAGATATCTCACATTCCTCCCAATTAACACTTTGTGTGTCTTACGGGTACCAGAACAGCAGACATGAAGATTTTCTTGTATTTACAATGTTCACGATTCCTGTTTTAAAGGTATGTCATCGTCTTACAAACCAAAGGTGAATGGACAAGCTCTTGGGCAGTTAATCTTGAAAATAATGAAAGAATTGCATTTAGATGTGTTAAACTGCATTGGGGTAGCAACGGATGGGTGTGCGTTGATGGTATCGGAGCAGATAGGAGCCGTGGCTGAAATTAAAAAGAAAGCATTAAATGCATCCAGTTGCCCTTGCTTCAACCACGCGCTTAATTTGTCTATGTACAAGACATCATCTGTTTCCTGTGTTTGTAACAATTAAACAAGTTGTTTCATTCTTAAACGCTTCTGCGAAGCGAAATCATGTTCTTTTGCATGTGCGAAACCAGGTGGGTTGAAAGAACTGAATCATTGGCTCGGTTTTTCGATCTGTTGCAAAAGATAGTTGAAGCCCTTGAATACATATTGAACTGGAATGAAACGAAAAGCGCTTCTCAAGCTAAAACCTTGATTTCATCTACAGTATACGAAATGTGGAGTTCGTCATCACATTAATCTGTCAACTGTCTGTGCTTATGCTGTATCTGCCACTGAGCAGGTTGTTTCAAAAGAAGAATCTGGATTTATCTGCAGCTCCGACACTTGTAGCAGATTTAAAAATGTATTCTCAAAAGCCGGCGTGAAAATTGTGGAGATGAATTCAGCCGTTTATTCCAAGAAGCATCCCAAGTTTTGTCTGATTTGGACACGACTGTTATGTTACCTCGAATTAATCAACGACAAATTTACAGGACTAATATTCCATCTTCATCACCAGAGCAATATTACAGAAAATCGATCTATATTCCTATGTTGGATTCCTTCATACTGGACATGGAAACAAGATTTTCAGCCCAGACTTTAGCATCATGTCACCTAAACTCACTGCTACCCCGAAATTGCTCAAGTATCGATCCGCTAAGCTTGACCAGGGCCGGCCTTAAGCCGATGCACCTACATTGGGCCTTGCGCCTCTGGGGTCCCCATTTTATGGCTTTTGGGCAGGTTGTTCATTTCTGCCAGATATTCCTTGCGCTCTAGAATTCAGTAAAAGCGGCTTAGAAATCTCAATGTTAGCAAATAATTCTCTCGTTTGAACGAATGATGAATTTCCTCTAATTTATTTGTCGAACGTTATCAAATGTGCTCAGTTCTCATGCGAGGGCATTGTATCTGCGCTCCGCGGTGTCCCACTCTCAATGAATGGAATGTGGTTGTTAGCAGTGCCAGTTAAGACTGCAGTAGGCCAACAGTTATCGCAAACAAGATGTGTAGTGATTCAACTTGCAATGAACAGGTCGAGACGAGCGTCTGTCGTACTCAAGGGTGCAGTCCAAAGAAAGGAGTGTGAGAACTAACCAAAAAACTAGCCATTTTCATGTAAAAGGTGTGTTGCATCGTTAAAAAGGAAGTCTAGCAACGCAGCCAAAAAGTACATATTTTCAGTAATTATGGGTGCTACGCAGATGATAGCTTGTTATTTATACGACATCTGGAGCTGCACACAGGAAATCTGAGTAAAAACACATCTTCAGGTCAAGTTACTATGAAAAAGTGTGGGAACGCCGTCCCAGGTTCCCACCCCACTACACCACTGGTCGTATTAACTTTGATGGCAGTTCTGCTAACGTAACGTTGCTCAGTTCTCGAAAGGTTCTCTGTTTTGAAAAGTTTTTGCAAAGGCCTGCAGTTTTGCTTCACGGCAGATTTTAACATAAATTACGTCAGGGTTTTTTAAAGACGTTTTAGGGACCCGAGTCGGGTCCCTAGAACTGAAAATCGGGTCCCTAGAATCAACGAAAATTGTTATCGGGTCCTTAGAATCAGATAAAATCGGGTCCCTGCAAGTACATACTGGGTATCTAACGTTTTCCTTAAAAAAAACCTGGGTTACGTATTTCAATACTTCATCAAAATAAAATTAACTCGACGACATTGACACAAACGACAAAAGAAAGGTTGAACCTACGAACGTAACGTACACCTCCTATTTGAGCCAAAGACTCCAGCAGTTGGCCATTCAACAAACAGCAGCAAATGTTTTGTTTTGTATTTGTCGGTGTGGTCTGTGCTGTTGCAACCTCTCCGCTGGCGTTGCGCTGATTGCGCGGTTCACCACGAACGGAGCGTGCGCGAAGAACAACACCATATATACATGGCGCGAACAAGCAATAATAGAGTAATCTCGTAGGGTGAACTCTATTGTTGCTTGCTGCCACAGTGATGTGTGTTGCCAACGTTATTTTCGGGCAAGAACGCCTAACTGAGCAGTTCCTGTCGATGCACTTTTTCTATGACAGCATTATTCACTTTACAAAACGGTGCTCATCTCCAAGCGAGCACTTCGTTTTCAATGCACTCTTTCTGTGAGAGCATTCTCTTTGTGCACCTGAAGGCGCTGAGAGGTGGTGAGTTGCGCCTGGTGAGAACAGTTGGAATGGTCAGACTTGACGATATCCTCTTTGAAACTATAAGCAAGAAATGGCACTAACACTGAGACCACCACCGCAAGTTTACTGTAGCCCATTGTATACTCAAAGCAATGTTATTATCAAACCAGTATAAGTTAGACCTGAAACCACCTAGCTTTACATGACTCCAGGGAATTCATGCCTTGCAGTAGCCTAGTTTTTGTCTGGATTACTGAAACAGAACACCAAGTTTTTCTTCAGACAGGATGCCATGCTTTCCTCTGACACGCTTCAGCGCTATATATGCATGCATATTTAGCTATATATGTGCAGAGATAGCTAATGTGCGCAGGGATAGCAATCTTCGTGCAGGAATAGCAAAATGCGTGCAGAGATAGCAATCTCTGCGCAGGAATAGCAAAATGCGTGCAGAGATAGCTATCTATGCGCAGATATAACTAAATGCGCGCAGAGATAGCTAAATGTGCACAGTGATAGCTAAATGCGCGCAGAGATAGCTATCTCTGCGCAGAGATAGCTGAATGCGTGCAGAGATAGCTATCATTCTCTGCGCAGAGATAGCTAAATATGCGCAGAGATAGCAGTTTTTGTGCTAAATCTGTCAGATATAATATTTTTACGAACGGCGCCCCATAGTAGTCACTTGGATACGGTTTAGATCAGTGCTCTTCAAATGGGGAACCTTGCAGTTTTTGATTGTCGTTTGGAATAGTCTGCAACACCCATTGTAATTTGTGTATAATATTTGTTATTGCAGGTAATTTTGATGAAATAATAACAAGAAGCGGGTTGAATTTGCAACCGAAATTATGAGAACGGAAAGAAACAAACAATTTGTAATGCGTGACAGCACCAAAGTATCGAAAAAACGAAAGCGAGAAAGCACGATCATTCATGGGCTTCCGCAGAAATTTTTCCAGGGGGGCAAGGTCACCATTTTATTTGTCATTTTCAAATTGCTGACGATCAGTGTTCCCACTAAGATAATTTTACACTGAGCAAATATTTGTTTTAGTGAGGATGATTATTTTAGGATTGAGTCAGAGGCGCAGCCAGAACGAGGCGAAGAGGCCATGCCCACCCGAAAAAACTTGTTAAGATTTTTCGCTGGTGTTTTATAGCAATCTCATCTGTTGGTAAAAAAACGGAAGGAACAGTCGGACTCATACAGCGTCATGTTCTCTCACTGACCAAGGTTTAACGTGACTTTTTGCGATTGGATGCGAAACTATACGACTAACGCATGCAACTTTGTTAGCAAAGTTGCCAGCTAATGGGAATAACACGAGCTGAGGTGTAGCCTGAATGAAATGAAAGGGTGCAGCTTTCTTGGAAAGGAGTACAAATTCAGATAAGACATTTTTGAGAGGATTTTTTGCGTAAAGTATTGCCGAACCAAATAGAAACATACTTGGTCAAGACATGATCAACCCCAAGCGCACCACGCAATGGAGTGTTATATGCAATGTTTCTCACAGCACGGTTGGCATTGTGGTTGTGTGCATGCGGTGCCAGGTAGTGATANAGGGTCTCAATTTTGAAATGTACACTAAGTCACTGTCAGCACAATACACAAACTTTGTTAATATCACATTTCTTACAGTTTCAGAGAGCAAATACAAAANATCATTAGCAAGCAATCCATTAGCCTACTAGTCGCCAAACAGCCATGGCGATTATGTGTGAAAGCTGGTGTTGACTCTTCTTCGCTAGTCTTGAGAGCAGAATATGACAGATGGACAGTGGCGTAACTGACAGGGGGGCAATGGGGTGAGCCGCCCCCCACCCTGGCGAGTTAAATGTAAAAATGTAAGAGCTAGGCCCCCTTTAGTTGACATTTTGTCATTTAGTATTATTTAGGTTGTTGTTTTTTGCATTTTTCGGGGTGTTTTCAATTTTTTTAGCTGGTATAGACATCCGCGACACCCAGAGCTTCACTATTATTTCTTAACTTTTTTCAGAGTTTTGGCGAGTGGGTCCCCTACGTTGACCAGTGGTACTCCTTCAGCTAAGCTTTACCTCCCCTGGCCCAAACCTCAAGTTACGTCACTGCAGATGGGTATTTACGTGGTGCAGTGAGCTAGTATAGGGCCTCCAAGATAATTTTTTTAGGTGGAACAAAACCCATTTGGGGCCCCAAAGACTTGCAAAAGTATTTTGAAATCAATAAAAATTGAGGCTAATTAATGTGCATCATACTTAAACAAGAAGTACTCGTTTATTGATCATATGAAACATTGCATTAAAACATAAAGGTACTCAAGAATTGTGACCATATTACCATTTTTTAAACATGACTTTTAAGTGTTCACCGTAAAATCTAATCAAGGAAAAAATCAGAAGAAAGATCATTTAACTGTTAAATAAGCGATTTTCTGGTATTCTTATTCGCAAAATATCTAATAACACTATCAAAATCAACTTGTCTGGCAATGCTAGATTCAATATTTAATCTTGCTAGGTCAACAAGTCAAGTTTGTGACACAGCAGACCGCAAATAATTTTTTACAAGTTTAAGCTTGCTGAAAAATCTTTCAGCAGATGCTACTAGCTGGAATTATCAAGAATATTCTCAAGCTAATACAAACATTTGGAAATAATTCACACAAGCCACACCGGTTACAGGCCGGCGACCACTGCTTTAAAGCATTGCCGAAATACTGTAGATGGTTAGTTTCTCCTGTATGTTTCGAAATCTTCAGATTTCTGGGTATATGTCCGCTAATCCTAAACTCACATTCGATTCGACCTTGTATCAGCTTGCGACGCAAGTTTAACAATCAGCAAAATGCACAGCACACCTTTGCGGTGCACTATACAAATTTGCGTCCTGCACTGCAGTTAAGCCTTGTCAATTTTTAACTTTTGAGTTATCATCTTACACATATGCGCA
>JGI24021J15306_10010572_pt1 | contig 11458 bp, 4 predicted proteins | sample Ectturendosymbi1_FD_15306 | JGI IMG/M metagenome (IMG submission 15306)
ATCGATTGACCGATGACCACCTCAAGCAGCTAGTGCGTACTGCATCCTCTGCAATTACGCCTCGCTTTGACAAACTTATTAAAGCTCAAAGCCGATGTGAAGTTGGACATTAAATTGATTTGTGTATTTTTTTCTTGTTAGTGTTGCTATTCATTGATACGTGCTTTCATGCTTTATAATTTTCGTTATAATTACTTCAGTGTTTTCATGTGGCTCCATACGTACTCTGAAATTTGAAATTCGGCCCCGACACCAAAAAAGGTTGGGTACCACTGGTATATACCATAGCCTATTACTACGTTAAGTGAAAGCAAAACACCACGCAGACTCCAGCTGCTGCCAAAAATGAAAGTAACTTTGCATCCGGTTTTTACAAATTTTTGACTCCGGTTGTGGCTCGGTAAAAAAACGCAGACTCATGCCGGAATCGACTCCGGCACTCCGGATCCGTGGTCACCAGGGCCGGATTTAAATGATGTGAGGCCCCAGGCTAATCTACTTGTGAGGTCCCCTCTCCCATTGTTGGGAGGAAAAAAATGGAAAGCGTCAATCAATTTGGGAAAAGCCAAAAATGACGCTCTGAATGTACGGTCAGTAAAAACTTCTAAATCATTACTGGAGTGCCCATGATCACTGCACTTGTTGCTGCTTTCGATGCAAAAGCGTTCAATCGCACGACATTGTTGAAATCCTACTTGGCTGGCGGGAACAGGATTATTAACTGCCGCAGGCAAACCAACCGAAATCGCCACAATTCAAACATTTGACAAAACACATGGCCTACGTTTTTTATAAGAATCACATCTGTTTTTTCTTATCTGCGTTAAAAAAAACAAACACACTGAACCTATACAGCAGTGGTTCCCAAACTGTGGTACGCTTACCACTAGTGGTACACGAAGGCCATCAAGGTGGTACGCAAATAGGTCTACTACCTGCATTTCAAGAATGTATATTCACAAAATGTATATTCACAGCCATAGTTTTTACTTGTAGGGTTCTGTTAATGAATTCCTGAATTTTTGTGTAGCATACATCCCTTACTGATTTCTAAAAATGGCCATTATAATGTCTCACAGCCATTTTGTTCATGTTGCATTAGTGTCAATTCTCGGAACAGGACTTTTCGGTCTGGCCGTTTCGGTCTGGCCGATTCGGTCTCGAGACATTTCGGTCAGACTATGAAATCATGCAAAAATTGTACATTAATGCAAAGTACTTAAATCAATGACAGGTTTTCTTTGAACATACGTTAATCAACGATCAGGCCAAGAAAAACAGGGGAATGTCATTCCCGGGAAATATGACATGCTCACAGGAAATTTTTCGCAGCAATAGTATAAATTTTTGCAATTTTCAAGGAGTTAATAAAAAACATGCGCAAAGGGCGAATCGGCTTAAGTCGAGCCGTTTTGATTCGAAGCGCACTTCATCATCATAAGTTACCAAAGGTCGGTGCATTTCACTCAAGCGTACTCCCTTCACGAATCGCAAAAGCGGCAAGCGCTGTCGGCAAGGTATTTATTTTACTCGGCGGAACGTTCTTAGTTGTGCAATGTAACTGAACCAGTGGTGTCTCGAGCTTAGCCAAAGCCTTTGATTACGATTTATAATATTGTAGAATGCAAGCTTGATTGCTTTGTATATTTGTGCCACCACACTCTTCACCGATTATGGTTGTTAACTGGGGATCTATGCATTGGGCTTTGTTACTATTCAAGTATTTTCGTTCCATGTCTGACCCTTCGCATTCATGTTGCAGGTGACATGAATCAAAACCTGTCGTTAGTAGCAAGCGTTCTCTCGACTTCGTTCTCTTGCGCTTTACTCTGGCTCATCCGCTAGAGCCCGAGCTGCTCTCTGCAATTATGTATTTAAGTATTTTTTAGATATCATCCATATCAGATTAAGTGGTTTTATTTGAAGTAACAGATTTGCATAGAGCATTGTTTTTCAACCTTTAATGTACCGCGAGTCCGCGATCCATTAGCAACCCCACTATAACCGACGACCCCCATCTAAAACTTGATCAAACCAAATGTAATACAGCTGTGTGCATAAAAACTCTACTCGCGACCCCTCCAAAAATGGTTCACAAACCATCTGGGCAGTGTTCCCTCAGAAAAATGTACACTAAGCAAATGTTTGCTTTAGTGCCCATGCTGTTGCGCAACCATGTAAATACATAGGCAGTAAAGTGTTCCAAGCGTTACAGAGGCTATGCAGTATATATACGATATTAAATCTGGACTGTTGCTATAGTGCGCGAGAATGACATTTCACTACACTAGTGGTCTGTTGGCACTACGCATTTGCGCACCATAGAGCAGAGCTGTGAACGGGCCTCATTTTGAAGCCCGAAACTGGCCCAAGTCCGAATCCGGTCCGAGCCCATTTATTTCATTTTGAGGTCCAATTTAGGCCCGAAAGCCAAATCTACCGAGTGAGTTGAGGTTTGTGCAACTGCGGGGTAACAAAAAACGTAGCTTACGGGTATAGCTGCAGGTTTAAGGTCTTATCACACCCAAAATAACAAGCACCTTGACCAAAACATTGGCTTGAAGAAGCACAAACTTATCTTGTTAGTCAACGATAATACTGCGGAATGTAATGTTTCTCAAAAAAAAGAAACTATCACGAAGCTATCCACGATGGCGCTATAGGCATAAAATAAACTATATAGAATAGTGCTATAAGCATGAAAAGTCGGTTTGTGGGCCATTGTTTTTAAAACAAGCCAAACATCGCGTGAGTGATTGATCTTTTCGACACAAAGCCATCCTGCGCTAATTTCCTCACCGCTGTTGCCTTCACAAAATGAGTTTGAGGCTAATCCGAGCAGAAAACAAAAGAACGCAGCTGTGTTTGCAAATGGAATTCGCTGAAGAAATCACTTCACTCACAGAAGTTCTGCAGTGGGCACAACAAATTTACGTCACGAAAGAAAAAAATCGTTACTCTTAATGTCGTAAAAAAGTTTTGTATGCAGACCCGAAATCGGCCCGAAATATTTTGATATACTTAGCCCGCGCTCGGCCCGACCCGACTTACAACTCTGCCGTAGAGGGAACACTGTCTCTGAGAGTCGCGACCTTGCATTGAAAACCGCTGGCATAGAGCACTGAATGTGAATTCCAATCCACTGAACAGTTCGCATTCGAAAATAAGTTCAAACGAATGATTGTTAATTCGGGAAGATGAATGAACCAAGTACGCAGACGTTTACTTAAGCTGAAATAATCCGTTAAAGCCCGAGTTACCCTCTGCAAATAAGCATTTTTAAAATATAATTCTGGAATGTCTTTTGAAGGAATCGATTTGCATAGAGAAGTTCCCATTCGAGAATAATTTCAAACAAACAAAAATATTTTTCAGTAACTCGGGCTAAGATGAATGAGCCTCTTATGCAGAGAACCAGCTGACATTATAATTGCTCTGTAACATACGTTACACAACAATCGACGAATTCTCATGAGAACTTCTATTTATTGTTACGTTACGTAACTACCGTTACACAGAAACGATAGTGCTAGCCAGAATAAAAGAAAATTTCAATGATGCAAGACTCGAACGGTTGCATTCTGTCAGTAGCCTTGGAATAAATGGCCTGTTGAGCCCGAGTGACGCGTTTGATCTGGAGTCGCCTCCGAACTGAATGTTCCAGAACACTGTTTTTTGCGTTCGTGAACAACCTGTAACGTCACTGGAGTAAAGCTGACTTTAAGTGGATAGAATGTAAGTTCAGTTTATACTAAATTAGTGCAGTGACAAGCGATTGCTTGCGTGCAAATGCGAAACTAGTTGACGTAAGCGTTGGTTGTCCTACAAAATGTTATGTTAGTGTTTCAACATCAAAGTAACATTCGGCCCATAAAAAATGCAGCTACTGAAAGAACCAGCTTTCTACGTGAACGTTAACTAAATTTTAATTTAGATAGAAAAATCGTTTGCCCAAATTGGGCAGAGGTTACCTGAGTAAGGTTAACAAATTTCATCAGTTCCTCATGTACAGAAATGTCGCGACCGAAATGTCCCGTGACCGAAACGGCCAGATCGAATCGGCCAAACCGAAACGGCTCAGGACCCAAATGGCTCAGACCGAAACGGCTCAGGACCCAAATGGCTCAGACCGAAACGGCCAGACCGAATCAGCCAGACCGAATCGGCCAGATCGAAAAGTCGTGTACCCGTCAATTCTAGTTTTCCAAGCTTTTGAATTAACGATATTTGGCAGATTGAGTTTTCCTGGAACGAGGTGGTACGTGGTGACAGTAGGAGACCTACAAATGGTACGCGATCAGAAAAAGTTTGGGAACCACTGCTATACAGCATCTGTGGCGGCATAAAGACTTTAAAGCACAATGTGTGGACCACGTTGCAATTCGCTTACAACGGCTGTAAATATCTCACACACACGAGCAAAACATGTCAAATAAAACGCAGCCAAATAGTTGTAACTGTTAGGTTCACGATTCGCGGGTTTCTTACTTTTTCACACTGGTAAGAATCGAACGCAACTAAGCTGTCGCGTGAAAAGATGTGAAGTTTAAAAACTGGAACCGTCGCCAGAAAGTCTTGAACAGGGGATTTAAATTTGCGCAACGGGAATTGATATACTGAGAATTTGACAAAATATTTACTGATTTATAGTGTTTCATATATAAATTTGAAAGAGCTGAGCACACCAATGCCCACCGTGGTGACTGGGCTGGTTTAAATTTCGCTTGTGCTGTTATTATTGAAATACGTACAAAAAAATAAAAAGCTACAATCATAGAATCAAGTAAGGCTGAACATAACACAGTAAACAGTTAAAAAAGTTTTGTCCTGCCAAAGGTTTTGTCCTCTGATTTCTGAATGCTTTTACTGAAGAAAATTCAATTGGAAAAAAATCACATCTAAAAGTACCAATCGAGCTTCACGCGATACTAACGCTGACAAAACTACTGTATTGCTCAGTCACCTAAGAAGCAACTATGCTTTTATTGTAGGATACTGTTGCTAGCCGTACACATAGCTCTAATCTGCAGTACAACCTTAAGCTTTGATCAGATGCAGTGAGGTTTGAGCCAGGGGGAAGCTTAGCTGAAGGGAGCCCACTGGCCAACACCCAGAAAATTGTTAAAAAACAATATCAAATCCGCTAATAAACGGCTATACAAAAACCCGAAATCACCGGAAAACACTCCGAAAAGCGCAAAAAAACAACAATCTACTGAAACGAAAAGAACAGTAAACACCAAAATACAAGCTAGGTAGGGGCCCGGTTTTCATATTTAGCTTGGCACGGGGCGGCTCGTACCCCTGCCACCCGTCAGTTATGCCACTGATCAGGTGCGTTTCAAACATTAACAGCCACAAGTTCTTTTGATAGAGTCACACGTAACAATCGGTACGATTCAGCAAAAGCAGGACGCAGCCAGCATACTTTGAGTATATCGACACTATAGTCGGCATGCGGCTTGACCAACCGTCATATTGAAATTCATGGAAACTCGTTGGAAGACTCTGGCGTTATCACCACGAAAATTGAATAAAACTAAATTTCGTGAGTAATAATTGAGATGCAAATTTTTTACGAAGTTTAATCTAAATGATAATATACCGGCCACTGACTCTACCACAGTTTGTTAGAGGCCCCCTTGGATCTTGAGGCCCTAGGCTTAAGCCTATATAGCCAATAGGTAAATCCGGCCGTGGTGGTCACCTATCGTTTATGCATGGTAATGCTGCATTTGATTTAGCACAATTTCAGGGCCCTCACCTGGATAACTGCAGGCTTTTTGGCGTTCTTGTCACGAACATGTTCTAACAGCGTTTACTACAGCATTGCTGTGCTACAATCAGCCAACCCTTAAAAACCACAATTTTTGAGATTGCGATTGAATGCAACAAGCACAAAACTCAGCACGCACCCACATGCACGATCGCGAAATCAAATTCAAGTGCCATGCCTCAGAAGACTTCATTGAACCTCGATGCACTTTAAAGCCGTTGATATACGTTGTTCACATGTGTGAACACGGTTGAAATCCGGCATTGCGGCCAGCTATTTGCAATCATACATGCATAAATATTATTGAATTTGGGTTACTTCAACTTTTATAATGCGGGATGATGAAAGCGATGTCAACTCAACAGCACAACGTTTCGAAGTGAAACGTTTGACTTTTTTGTGCACACAAACTAAAAACCGTGTAAGAATGCCGATTTAAAACAAGAAAATGCCAAAATCGTTCATGGACTGCTTTGATTTCATTCAATTTATTTTAAACATATATCGAAGCTTCACGCTTCAGCCCTACTTTAAAAACATTGGGTTGAAAACAAAAATCCCCTGTTAATTTCTCCTGAATGGTAGAATTCTGCCGTGACGTGTTCACACTACTATCCAAAGAGGATTTTTAGCACTTTGACTTCGTTGCGGCTCCCGCTCAAGTCCTGATGATCAGGAAGTTCCATGCAAACGCAGTTGATTGCGGCCGAATTTTACCACTATTTCAAGGCCAGCAGCAATCGAAAAAGCCAGATTTATTAAAAGCACAGTACTTGAGCAGGAAAAAAAATTGTCAAGTTTTTCCTATATTTTTATTTTGCGGGCAGTGGCGATTCTAAGAGGGGCTGGGTGGGCCATGTACCCCCCAGATATTTTGTTGGCAATCTGTTTGACCCCCCAGTTTTATCTTATTTTCCCGTTTTAGTTCGTTTGGTTGGCATATACAGTAGATAACTTTCGGCCAGCAATATTTTAAACGATAATTTAGAAACCCTCTACCCTGCATTCATTATTTCCCAAATGCTAGGCCGTGTTGTTGTTTTTGACGTTCGGGTAACTGGAGTTGTTTATGACAACACACACCCGTGTTTGCTCGAATCCTGCGAGAAAATTAGTCAGACCGCGGTCGTGGTTTTGAAAAATTCATTTCGAAAGTAAGAAACAGTCGCAGAAGTGGCAAGATTGATCTTTATGCATTTCAGTGTGAGATGGAGCGGGATTATATTACTGTCAGGAGATTGTTGCTTGTCATAGTAGCAAAAGGTTTGTTAAAGCATTAATCGTTTTCAGTTAATTCATCTGCATGTATCCTACTGGCTGCTGTATTGCGTTCTGCTGCCTTGTGTATACGACTTCGAAACATCTTACGTAAGTGGTTCGTGACTACAGTTTTAACTCTACCCACACATGTCCTGCAACATCCTAGAATTTTGCACGGATTTCTGTAATGATTTAAAAGCAATTCTTTCCTGTATTTCAGCTCTTTGCCCCGTAGGTCAAATATTTCTATCAGAAAAACACTTGAAAGAATTCGCAACTCATATTCGTTTAGTGAAAATGACTTAAAACATGAAATAATTTCGGCAAAGATTTGCTTCGGAAGGATTCGAAGCTGCCTATGTCGCTCGAACAACTTTTTTCATTTATAGCTACTTAAAAAGCTGCGTTTTATTATTACCGGTAGCTGTAACTCTTTTCGTCGCCAGCGCTTCATGCGAGGGAAGTTTTTCAAAAATGAAATTAGTGAAAACATTTCTCAGAAATTCCATAACCAGTGAAAGATTGGGTAACATTGATCTACTTTAAGTTGAAAGGTACGAACTGAAAAATAGATCTAGATGATTCCTTTGGTGAATTGTACAGTCGACATGATACTGGAAGAATTAGTTTCGTTGAGGTGATGATGATATAAAATTCTAACGTATCTGTGCAAGGATATGTGTGAGAATCATATTGTTCATTGTCTATTTGTATGAATCTTTTTAGAGTTAGTGCGTAATTCGCTTATGACAAGACAGTCACAAATCAACGCACGGTCGAAGAGTCGGCTTTTGAGGATCAGCCAAAGGAAAAGTCAGTGTGAAAATTAAAATGAACCACTTTGTTGGGAATATTCTACAAAAAAGTTTTGTGCCTGCTGTTACATCTTGCTATCAGGTACACGCCCTAAACGCCGATGCATACCTATCTGCGGTGCTGCTATGCTACTTTAGGTGCAACGTGTGTCGAAACCACGCTGCTCTTAACTGCATTGAATAGTCCTCACCCTATCCACGCTGCAGATGGGCATTGCACAATAGTAGTTGCATAACATTGTTATGGTTGCACCACAATCACAAAATGTCCATAAGCTACCACAAAAACGGATGTCACCCATCCATTGGCAGATGGCTTCTTTTTTATATGCTTTTTAGCAAGAATATTTTGACGAAACGATTTGGCTATCAACAGCCTACTTGTCTCTGTGTCAAGATGGAATTCGTGGTTGGAACCATTTCGCTTTCATGTGAACTGTATTCACTTTCGCGGAGTTGTTTTCGTTCATGTGGGGTCGGCATAACTGTCCGCAAAATTGTTTCGTTTTCGCATGTTCATCACTCATCAGTGCCGTGGATGTTGCATGGTTAGCACAGAATATTCGGCATAGCAGTACACGTGTGTGATTGCATCTGCAGTGGTGTTTAGGTGTCTCTAGTGAATAATAACGCTAGTTCATATTTAACGATATTCACAAGCCTATGTTCGGCTTGATAGGTTAATCATAGCAACTTAATCTTCAAAAGAACGAAAAATCACCATGCAAGATAGACATTTATGTTGGCCCCCCACTTTTTCAATTCCAGAATCGGCATTGCTTGTGGAGAGGATGACAGGTGCCTTCAAGTGGCCCTCCCTGCTGCGCCGTTTGTATAAATGCTTACCAAACCTGTCGACACGAGAGCAACTACTGCAGGATATGTTCGGCGCGGGCTGGGTAGGAATACGCATTTTCAAGGCGCAGTAGCCCTGCTGCCGAAGACGACTCAAGACCCAGCGTTCTGCAGATGAACGAGGGACTTACCGTAAACAAGATCAGTGTTATCGAGCATCTAGCTTACAAGAACAAGGCGTACGTCATCGTCCTTCAGCAGACCCACTGCACTATCGCACACAAGCTAGTGATTCCCAATTTCTTACTAGCTGGGTCAGTCCTAAGCAAGAAGCACGGCCTTGCAACGTTTTTGTTCACAAGCAGTAGGAATGGACGCTGGTCGATCAATGTCCAGAGCAATAAGCGACTGAGTGGTTACGGGTAGACGTAGCAGGATATATAAGTTCATTAACGTCTAATCTCCATCCTAGCGACTCACACCTACGGCCATCTCGACGTCCCACACGCAAGTCTGTATTGCTGGCGACTTTAACTGCAAGCACGTCATCTGGGGTTGTTGTACAACATCTACTGAGGGTGAGATCCTGGGCTCATGGACAGCAGCCAACAACATTACCCTGCTGCACGACCCAAAGGGAATAGCCAGCTTCCTCTCTCACCGATGGAAATTTGGCACCAACCCGGTCCTGGCCTTCTTGCAAGCGTCAACTAGCAATTTCCAGAACCTGGAAAAGAGCACTTGCAGTTAGGATCCCTAAGCCAAGCAAACCATTGGGTTCTCAAACAGTTACAGCCCTGTATCTCTACTGTGTGTGCCCTTCATTACCCTCGAGAGACTCATCTACGTTTGTGTCGAACCAATCATCGATCCACTACTACTCCCTCAGGAACAGGCGGGATTTCCACACGGGAGGTCGACCCAATGCTAGGTCACTTTGCTGACGCGTGACATCGAGGATAGCTTTTCGGCTGAGAATGCTGTCTTTGTCGATCTTACAGCAGCCTACGACACTGTATGGCATCGCGGCATCACCTGCAAGTTACTGCGTTCTCTACCGGACAGGCACATGGTCCACATGATCATGGAGCTGATTGGTAATCGCGGCTTCACCACTACCACCAGCAACAGCCACGGCCGGATTTGCTTATTGGCTATATAAGCTTAAGCCTAGGGCCTCAAGATCCAAGAGGGCTTGCAAAAACTGTGGTAGAGTCAAATAGAGTCAATGGCCGGTATATGATCATTTAGATTAAACTTCGTCAAAAATTTATGTCTTAATTAATTATTATTCAAGAAATTTAGTTTTATTCAACTTTCGTGGTGATAACGCCAGAGTCTTCCAACGAGTTTCCATACGAGTGAATCTCAATATGACGGTTGGTCAAACCGCATGCCAATTACTGTGTCGATCTACTCAAAGCACGCTGGCTGCGTCCTGCGTTTGCTCAATCGTACTGCTTGTTACGTGTGACTCTATCAAAAAAAGTTGTGGCTGTTCATGCTTGAAACGTACCTGATCAGTGGCATAACTGACGGGTGGTAAGGGTGCGAACCGCACCCCCCCTGCCAAGCTAAATGTAAAAACCGGGCCCCTACCTAGCTTGTATTTCGGTATTTACTATTCTTTTGGTTTCAGTAGATTGTTGCTTTTTTGCGCTTTTCGGAGTGTTTTCCGTTGATTTCGGGTTTTTGTATAGCCGTTCGATACCGGGTTTGCTATTGTTTGTCACCTATTTTCTCAGTTAGCCAGTGGACTCCCTTCAGCTAAGTTTCTCCCTGGCTCAAACCACTAGTTACGTGACTGCACCTGAGTGTGGCGGCCTAGAGGCGCCACATGAAAATAAATGGTCACCGCTAGATGGTGCCCATGAGTAGCAAGTCTCTGTGATATTCACCACAAGCGAATTATCGTAGTTCACGTATCCCTATATAATGATAGTGCAACCTAGCAGTACCACAGTGAAGTCAATGATGGATTTCTATTGCTGCTGGTTGCTTTCCTGTTAGTTAATGCCCCAAATTGCCATCTTTCTTAGATGTGATTTTTTCTATTTGAATTTTCTTCAGTAAAGTCATTCAGAAATCAGATCGCTATTGAGTACCTGGGCAATTACTTCTCCCCTGCTAAGCAAATGAGAGAAGATCTTGATGAGCTTGAATAGCAAGCAAAACCCACTTTGCCAACTGCCAACCGCAGAACTCTTCCCCAATGAGACAGGGAAACTGCAAAAAAATGACAAAAGTCCGTAAGGATCTTGATGCCTTAGATTAGTGATTCTTAGTTTATGCAACCACGCGAAGCCTTATTTCTCAGCTTGATGGTCACCAACTACTCAAGCGAAAGCTCCTTTTCAAGATTCAAAAGAATCAAAAATGAATTAAAGGGCCGCAATGTTCCAGGAGAGGTTGTCCACACATAGGCGTAGCAAGGGGGAGGGGCCAAAAGGGCCACGCCCCCCAATTTTGAGAGGCGTGTATCTAAACAAAATACAGTAGAAATCGTCTAACTTGTCATCGTTTAATTCGTCAATTCGCTTAATTCGTCACTTTTTCGTCGGTCCTGACAGAATCCCTATGTTTTGTGTACATTTCTGTTCGTCTAATTCGCTATCGTCTAATTCGTCAATTCGCTTAATTCGTCACCTCTTTCTATCCCTGAGAAGCGTTTTGTTCCTCTAATTCGTCATTTGCAGTTTCGCTTTAGATGGCTAAGCAACTAGTACGTGTAGGAATTCAAACAAATTAAGGATCATTATCTGAGAATTGTTGCACCTTGCAATTTGTTTATCGAATTTGTACACGAGGTGCG
>JGI24021J15306_10010573_pt1 | contig 11457 bp, 6 predicted proteins | sample Ectturendosymbi1_FD_15306 | JGI IMG/M metagenome (IMG submission 15306)
TTCGAGTCCTCCCAGTGCTGCTGTCCCCGCGGCCCTCCCCAGGAGAACAGCGGGCATGAAAATGAATGAATGAATGAATCAAACTTTTCATGTGTAGCTTTGACACCCCTATGATTTCTTTGTTTATGCTTTGCAATACAACAAACAATTTGGTCTTCTGTAAAGTCTCAAATAAACCCTCCGACAAAACCACAGCAAATTTTTCTTATATACCAAATAGAAATTTTGTATACCAAGCACTTTAAAAATATGCCAAGACATTGAAATTTGGTGTGTATCTATATATATACCAGTTGGCAACATGGTTGGAACAAACTTAGCAGTGATTCCTAAGAAAGTTCTTTATCTAACTACACTATTAATTCCACCTTGCAGTCTGAACAGCAGGCTGCACAAATGTGTAACTTTGGTCGTAAGAACCAAAGGCATCTTGCTTCTATGCAGTACAAAATACGAGATTACCTGGACCAGAAAAGTCTTAATTCATTTTTTCACAATAATCACTACATAAAATATGTTGATCAAGTGGACATCTGACTTCTGAACGTATACAACTAGGCATACAGGNTAACTTCACGTTCATCACTCCAAGAAATGAATGCGGACGCTTTACGCCAGAGGTGGCCAAACTACGGCCCGCGGGCTTCATCCGGCCCGCCAAATTCCTTGAACATTTGTTTCAAGCACCACGTTTCCGACTGTGGACAGCAGTGCAACAGCATTGGCTGCTGCTGGTCACGTAAATCGCCCTTCATCTGGCCCTCCAGTGGCCAGGCAGTCGCGAATTCGGCCCACAGGTCAAAAAGTTTGGCCATCCCTACTTTATTCTAAGCTACAAATGCGCATGATACGTCACAAACGTATCAACAATGATCGGGCAATGTTTTATGCAACAGCGCCAGGTACTGCTCTGACTATAATTTTCAGGACAGAACAGAGTACGGATTGACAAATCTTGCCTGATTTCAAGTGTTTCATATTTTAATTTTGGGGTTAAAGCTTTGTTTGGGGGAGCTAGGCTAAAAAAAACATGGCGACGAAACTGAATTTTGGGCCCGTGTGGCAGCTTTCCTCTCCAGCTGGGGGGATGGAGGTCGGCTGATATGGCCCTGTCTGTAATATTGTTTTGATGCCCTCGTTTACCTTATATTCCTTACCTTTGCAGTTGCTCACCCCACACCCAGTACTGTATATAGGTATGCTTAACTCCCACTGTTGCTCTGTTGCTGTTTTGTTTACTTATTTTATCTGATGTTGATTCTCTGCATTTTGTTACTTTTCTTTTACTACTTTTGAAACGTATTCAAATTAAAATTGATTGTACTAGCAACAGGGTTGGCTGAAAACTTGACCCTGTGTTTGTTTTACCCATATATCTTTTTGCCAACACTTTGTCGTGTGTTTAAAAATTTTAGAAAACGATAATAATTAGCGAAACCTGAACCTTCTGATGGCTGTTTCGATTCTCATCAACATGAAATTAATTTTTGATCCTTGATGCCGTTGTTTTTTCTCTTGATACATTCGTATTACTTCGTGATTTGAGTCACGAAAATGCATCAATAAATCATTACCAATACCATGCGTAATGATGAAGCTCACAAAATTACTTCTATTTCTACACTCATTTTCTGCAAATTTTGACGGTTTTCTTCTGGTTGGTTCTGTTTCCTGCTTACTTGATTTTGTCAAATGAAAACCACTGTTGTTGTATTTCTTTTTCTTGCCAAACAAATCTTTCAAACGTACAGTTAACGTGGCGTTTGTGCTGAGGAACACCACTCACAAATATCGCGCCACATGCTGTTACTGAACCGCCATCAACGAGCTGTTTCTGCACTGGAAAGAAACGCTTGTTCCGCATGATCGGTCTGAACGGCAACGAATCGTCCCGAACACCCGTTCTCTGGACTGGTCTCTGCGTGTACTGTATCAGCGTATATTTTCAACGTTCTCCTTCGATGGTTCGCGTTGAAAATGGTCTACTGCACACGTTCCTATTGAGTGCATGGCCTCAAGGTTCTGGATGACGAGCCAATTGAATGGCTGTACAAAACATCCCCCGAGGAAAATAACGCTGCCTAGCAGTGGATTACAAGAACTGGCTCAAACGATAAAGAAGAACTAGGTCGTAGCTGTAAGATCACAATTCATTGAAATTAACACACCGAGTGTCCATAAATGCTGTATCTCGAAGTAAATCTCGTTTGGATCTGAGACTGTTGTTTTCTCTTTATTGAAGAGGGTTGCCAGGTCCAAGTGAAAGAAAAATCCCAAACCACTTGTAAAAAATTGCCAAATCGCTTCAAAAAATGCCAAACAAGCGGAAACAGGCTGAATGCTGTTGGTTTCATATTGCTAGATGATTAATTTGGCAAAAAATGGTGCTCTTGAACAAGGCGCTAATTACAGCATATAAAGCAACAAACAACTGTTGTACTTTAGAAAAACAAACAGAATTAAACTAGAAACACTCTTACTCATTTTTTACCCGTTGGTATACAAGGTTTTGTGCCTGAAGCCACAGCTAGAAAAAAATGTTACCATTTACTTTTGCTTGAAAATGCTTAAGAGAAAATAAGCTACTTACGAATGCCGGTGTCAAGCGAAATTTCTGACCTCTGCGAAATTTCTGACCTGTTATTGTTTGCCAGTTATTTTTGCTTTTCAGAATAAAGAAATAAAGTTTGGGATTATGTCTTTTTTGATGTGTGTAATATTACTCTGTACATGCCAGTGGCGTGCAGAGCGGGGGCGAACGGGCCGCTGGCCCCGGGTATCCAAGGCAGGGGGGCATCCAAAGAGTGAAATTACAAAAATTTCAATGCTGTAACCACATGGTTTTTCTATTGTAAGGCTACTAATACATCTTCCATGGAGTTAAGTTTTCGAAAATTGTTTTGTTGTCAACAGTAATTTTTACGTATTCAAAAGCCAGTCATTCTCAGTTTCTTCATTACCAGGGACCTACACTCTAGGTGTACGGCGCACACCCAATCAAACTGATAGTGATGTGACTTGTTCCAGATCGCGTGGTCAAGGGAAAATCACAAAAAGGATTGAAAGACAATCAGGGTTGAGAAAAAGCAGAAAAACCCGTTTTTCTAAAAAAAGAACAACCCACCTGTTTTTTTTAATCCGAATGTTTGTGTTTTTTTGAAAAGAAACATGTTTTTGTCATTTGAAAAAAAACACAAAAATCCCATTCTGAATTGTTCTTATTGAATCATGCAATGTCACCATTTTCAGAATTACACAATAATAACTTGTTATACCTACTATGGCATTCAAATTTGAGGGCAAAGGAATGTATGTCATCTTTGGTTTCGCAAAGCGTTGTTGGTCAATTTACTCCAAAGTGGCAAGGCTTGCCAAGAGCGCAAAGAGCAAACAGAGAAAAGCCATTCCCACACAAACTCTGCAGTTTCACGTCAAGTATATGTACAAGCCCTGCTAGTTCAGCATCTATATAGAGGATTTTTTCAAAATGTGATTCGGTATGGTCCAATATCAGAAACAGCTTTAATGCAAAGAAGGCAGAACATTGATTAAACTATGCCGATTTTAAAGAGCTGAAGAAGATAACCAATAGAATTTACTCAAACTATTCGAATGATTCGTCTCTCTTTTTCAAGTCCATCAAATTTCGTTGCTGTTCGTTTTGTTTCATGAACAAATTTTACAATTAACTGTACAAGTGTGCTGCTTATTTTATTTTACTTCATAGTACATTCTTCAAAGGAATAATAAAGAGTGGGATTTTTGGTGGGGTTTTCTGTTTTTTCATGGGCTTCTTAAAAAAATTGGTGTTTTTTATTGGGTCCAATTGCATCAACACTGAAGATAATTATGGACGTTTAATTGAATTTCTGAGCCAAATTTCAAAACTGTCCTAACAACTATCATATTTGATTTTATGATGCATCACTGATTTCCCGTTTCGTTTTTTGTGCTAATACAGTTGCACACCNGTGCTTGCAATATGTGCTTCGTTTCGAGTTCCGTCATTAATTGACATTTCAGGCGGATTTATCATAACGGCTNACACAAGCCCGTATCTCTTCTCNCCTAAGTAATTGTACGTATAACAGCCACAAAATAAAAAACGAACGTTTTCTTGCGTACTTCATGCGCATTCTCAATTCTTGTGTAGTTTAGCAAGTTTCAAACTGTTAACCTTGGGAGTCCGCCATCCCAGCCGCACACATTCTGATCGAATGCTATTCGACGAGACATTCGCGCAGCCTTGTATTTTTGCAGTTGTGAACTGCCCTGACGTAGCACTGAGTGTGTTCTACTCTCCTGTTTTAACGCGTTGCTGCATACTTTTGCAGTCATGACCTGCTCTGTCTTAGGAGATCGGTGATAATTTATGTTCACTGCAGTGACACACACTAGCTTACAACAACAAGTAAGGAGAGTACGTGTAGAATAATGTGCACAGAGACGCCGGAGAATGGAGGCATGGCAAGGGCATTTCCTTTTCTGCCCTTTCTAAAGAGGGGCAACGGGGGCGGAGATGTCTTTTCACCACAGGTGTAGGAGCAGGCAAATTTTTGGGGTGCGAAGGGTTTTTCCCGTATTTCCACAATGTTGCCCGAAATGTTTTTTGTGCAACTTTTGCCTACAAATTTTCTCCCACAAAAGTCATGAAGGCCTCTTTTTGGTGTAACCTACAAAAAAAGGTCTTCCTGGGTTTTTATTCAAACCTTGGACGCCATTTATTGAAGTGAAACAACGTTAGGCGCTATTTTTGCCCGGATTTTCAGAGCCTTTGCCACATTTTCAGCAAATCAAAACTTTTGTGGATGCGCTTGCTTGCGACCCTGCACCCCACCCCCCAACACCATTGCTTTTCATAACAGTGTCATAGGTAATTTCATGATTCATCAGGATAGACTTGAAACAAATTTATTGCAGCTATTCCGGCACTCAGAAAATTCAGAATTATTTTCTATCATTTCTGTTATTATTTTTGAAGTCAACATCGTTGACGAACTGAAACAAAGATAATTGGTAACGATTTTTTATAAGTTTCCAATTCCCTCCAATGTTTTATTGCCCCTCCCCCTTCCGTACAGAACTGTCGGAAGCAAGTTTTAAATAAGGGGGCTTTACGTCTGTTCAGGGGGCTTGAGATTCTGAAATTTGATAAAAACTCCACCTATTTATAGGGCTTCATAATTCAATTTGATGGGTCTTGAAGCCTTGTTTGGGAGGCTAAGCCCACCGTGGCGACGGGACTGCTTCTCTATCGCTGCTCCGGGGTCCCTGAATATGCATGTTGTGTCAACAAACTTCGACAAAACATTGGTTTGCAAACATGAATAAGACGTCATGTTGTGACGTCACAAACAGCGCATATACAGTAACAATGACCACCATACGCACTGCTCAATACTAGAACTTGGTAGGGGGCCATCCAATCGAGCAGTCGCCCCAGGCATCGCCAGACCTCTGCACGCCACTGGTACATACTCATATGGCGTGAAGTCAGAAATTTCGCTTGACATCGTAAACAATAAATCACAGTTCATAAAAATACTCATGCACCATCATGCCATAATTTCCAATCACTTGATTCATGAAACCAAGCATGTTAGATATGTCATAATTCCACAAAATATCTACTACAAAAAGAAAATCTACCAAATCTGGCTGTTCTGGTATACACGTACAGTATATCAAAATTTGCTGCATTCACATTGACTTAACAAAAATATCATCCTGCAGTATGNTTTTTTAGCCAATATTGCAGTTGATCAAGGAGTGATCGTGGCAGCCATTGTTATTGTGCTTATTATATTTACATGCTTCTGATGTACATCAACACACGTTCAATCGAAGCTGGGTAGCGACTTTGCTCTGAGACACCCACTCCCGACGTAGGTCTAAAAACGTGCGCGCATGCAAGACGTGGATCCTGGTTAATTCTTGAGCGACTGGCTCACGTCTGCAACTGATAATGTTAACGCGTTTGAAAAATGTTTGGATTTCATGTCATGAAACGCTATGAAATGCGACTGCGGTAGAATTTTTTTACGCTGCTTGCACTAAGCCTGTTTCCCATAAACGATTAGGTCAGTGGTTCTCAAACAGGTGCCATTGGCTCACCAAGGGAGGAATTTTTAATTCCGGGGTGGAAATTCGTTTCAAGGAGGAATTGCGGAGGAAAAGTTGTGGATGGAAAAGCTTTGTTTTTATTATTTGTTTATTTATTCAACTCATAAAAACTGCACTACGAGGTTGGTTTCGATGGGAATATCTACAGTACGCAAGGGAAAACTTCTTTAATTGCAGTGACTAATGTTATAAGCAGGGCTGTGGAGCCGGAGACCAAGCAATTTTGGATGGCTGGAGCCGGAATAAAAAATTGTTTAGGTGGTGGAGCCGGAGCCTGAAATTTGGGTTCCGGTTCAAGCAAGTTGTACAAATAATGCCATGTTTTTTCTGTTTTTTGGACCAAATTGTTCTGGAGCCGGAGCCAAAGATGATGGAGCCGTAACCGGAGCAAAAAGTTAGATGCCCGGAAATGGAGCCGGAGCCTGAATTTTGAGTACCGGCTCCACAGCCCTGGTTATAAGAGTCTGTTTAGCTCATAATCGTCTATTGTGTCTTCACAATAGGTGGTGTAAAATGTTTTGCAATTATGTTTTTATGATTTTGTTGGGGAAGAATTGACATTGTTTGCATTTGTAAAAGGGGAGTATGAAAGACCTTTGAGAACCACTGGATTAGTTATTTATTATATAGCTATTCAGCGATAGCAATAAAACTCACAAATATTATAAAAACAGTTTTGTAAATTGCAGGAAGTTATACATGCCATCTAAACCAACTTGCATATATTTGACCCACTCAGTCTACGCAAAGTGTGAAAACGGTTGTGTATTTGCGAAAACGAAGCCGCACAATCAATTGTCATTACGGCTCTGCGCTTAAGTTATGAAATACTTGTCGCCGCAGTTTAACACAACGGTTGGTTAGTTGATGTAGCCCAGTGGTTCCCAAAGTATGGGTCGAAACTCAAACAAGGGTGGCAAAGGGTCAAAAATGGGTCACGCCGAGGTGAGCCGAAGCGGAGTTGTGTATTTTCAACGTTACCACTGCTTGTCTCTGTAGCGTACATACTTGAGGAAAGAGTAGATTGCTGACATTAAAAAATGACTTAACAACTTACTGCGAAAAATCGTCCATACAATCATCATTTTTTCATACGTTGTTTGAAGTTTGAGACTTAAATCGCGAGGTGTCACCAAACTCAGATTTGGGTCGGGCTCAAAAAAGTCTGGGAACCGCTGATCTGGCCATTCTAGCGTTAGAGGTTGAAGCCTTTACAGCAGGAGTCACCAACCTTTTTGAAATTGCGAGTTACTTCTTGTGTACCGATTAATGCGAAGGGCTAATAGTTTGATGCACACTTGTGAAGTAAAAAATTTGCTCAATTTACTTTTAATTATTTTATTATTGATATTCGTTGATGTGAAGACATTGATCATGCTGAAATTATTTTTAGAGCAGGCCCACGGGCGACCTACATGACCCTTGCGGGCAGGGCCGGCCTTAAGCCGATGCAACCGTTGCAGCTGCACTGGGCCCCGCGCCATGGTGTTTGGGAAGATTGTTAATTTTTTCCAGATAATCCTTGAGCTAGCGAATTCAGTAGAAACCGCTTATATATCTCATTGTTAGCAAACAATCTATCTCATTTGAACGAACGCTGAATTTTCTTTACCGAAAATTATCAAACGTGCTCAATTCTTGTCTTATGAATGATGTTATATATGCGCTCCACCATGTCGCACTCTATGAATGGAGCTTGGTTGTTGCTACGCCAATTAAGACTGCAGTAGACCTACAGTTATTGCAAACAAAATATGTAGTGATTCAACTTGAAATGAGCAGGTCAAGACGAGTGTCTGTGATATTAACTTTGACGGCAGTTCTGCCAACGTAACGTTGTTCAGTTCTCGAAAGATCTTTCTGTTTTGTAAAGTTCTTGATTGACTGCGGCAGAGTTGCAAGTCGGGCCGGGCTTTTTTGGTCGGGCCAGGTCCGGGATTAAGTTTGTCAAATGTTTCGGGCGGTAGCGGGCCTGCATACAAAATTTCTTTGCGACGACGACGGACACTTTTGTCGCCAGTTACTGTTGAAGCAATCGAAATGATTAAATCTCAATTGAAAATGATTAATTGTGAAATAGTCAGTGATGTTTACTGTGCTACGCTACCGATACTCCGCGGTTGCGCATATCTTGACTCACTCGGTAAATTTGGCTTTCGGGTCCAAACCGGCTTTGTGTTTAAATAACAAAATCCAGTCGACTGGGAAAAAATTCAATTTAGTTTCAGCAGGAACCGAGCCAGAGGTTTTGAAAAATGACAAACAATGTTTTTTTCATACCAACACCATCAAAAAAAGCCAAACAAATGCCAAACTATGACGTATATGCCAAACACCATTTTTTGTGTTCGTACAGAAATATCTCATTATCAGTCTTCCTTTATTTCTTTTTGAAAATAATGTTTCCCTATTAGTGTCTTCAATGCGTATGCGTACTGTTATCTAAAAACACTTCTGCAGAAAAATCTGCAGGAAATACTACGAACCGCTTAGAATGTATTTAACAAACTGATTAAAAACCCGCACAGCCAAGCTGTCAGAAAACAGTACTTTTTGTTATGCGAAGTTGTAGCATCCAAAATTTTGTGTTACATTCAGGCAACTGTCACATGCATAAATCAACCGCGTTTTGGTTGCGGCGTGGAGGCGAATAAAATTTTAGGGAGATCGTGGTGATGTAAGAAACCAATCATCTGACACTAAAGGCCAATCTACGCTGAGCACGTGCAAGGAGTTGCCAGGCGTAGTCCTTTGTTTGTTTTGTTGCGTCGGGTAATTCTGNGCTCGTGCACGGCTCGGCACGGCAACTCCTGGGCGCNATTAAACAAACAAAGAATCTTNCGCGGCTACTCCTGATAACTTCTCAGTGTAGATTAGCCTTCAGTATGGTTGTGTTAGGTATGAATGTAGATCAAAAAAANTTTTCTTTAACACCAACTCCCGCCAATAGCCACTTGCAAAAAATTGGCATCATGTAGGCAGCGTACTTTGTAGACTCTAAAGCAGTGTTTCCCAACCTTTGCAGGCTTACCTCACCCCACAGAAGGGAGCTATATATTTTCAGCACCCAGTGGCGAGCCCATAGCAATTTGCTTTAAGGTTTGATGACATCTTCAAAATGAATTTTCAATGGTATATTTAAAAACGCATCAGCTCTCAGCGAAGCTGAGTATCGCAAAATAGAACCCTAAGATGTCGCGGCACCCCCGGTTGGGAACAACTGCTCTGAAATTTTACACAGCACTGTGATAGATGACACACTGTATTAATCTTGTAGTAAGTTCTACCAGGTCCGTAACTAGCGTGGANACCAGGGGGGGGGAGCGAAGAGTTTCGTGAGAGTGGCCCAAATTTTTTAAACTATGTCCAATACTTTTAAAGAATGTCCAACGTATTTTTCCCGGGGGGGGGCGAAAATTTTTCTAGGGGGGTTTCAGCTCCCTGCGCCCCTCCCTGGTTACGGGCGTGAGTCTTACTTGCAGCGATTACATTTTTTATGCGTTTTATTCTGAGACAGCGGAAAAAGGGATCGCAGGAGGCGATTAATTGACTTGCTTGGCGGTTTTTCGTTGATAACTCGGGAACTACAGGAAGTACATTCGGAAATGAAATATTGCCAGAAAGATTTTCGCTGTATCGTTTAGATGAATCTAATAAAAGGGTATTTTTGTATTTGTAATTTTCGAGAAAATTGACCTAATTAGGTTTCTTTTGCCCATTTTGGACAAATTTTTGGTCATTTTAAAGAAAAATTCGTCACACCTACGTTTCAGCTTTTTCGAAACGTTTTTTGGCTTCGACTGCTTGTGAGGACTATTGTTTGATGGAAAAACAATGTCCGGCGAAAAAACGCATTTCTGGAAAATTTAAAATATAGCGATTTTTCGGGTTTTATGCCAGAACCGTTGCCGATACCAGATTTTGGAGTGCCAAAAAAGTCAAACTTTTTGAAATTGTTCGTTCAATTTTTTGTCAAATTCTTCTTTTCTTATTTTTTCTGCTTGAAAGACCCCCAAAAAGTACTCAATTTTTCTGTATTCTTCTTACAATATTTGGGTCTTGGCAGACATTTTTTATGTCGAATGAATATTTCTAAATTATTTGGACCTTTTTCTACACGTTTTAGAACACACGCGGCAAGAAAACCTTTCTTACAATGTCTTAAATGATGACGTGCCTTTAGTGGTTTGAGAGTGATCCCAAAAATCGTGCCGACAGGCTGATATATCGGCTTCTGCGGCAGGCCCGTCGCCAGGATATAGCAGCAGGGGGGGCACATTTAAAAAATACTGTATTAGATGTATGCAGCAACCATGGGGCCAAACGTGAAATGGGGGGCACAGATTTCAAATGGGGGGCCGGGAACCACTGCCCTCCCCCCGCTGGCGACGGCCCTGTTCTGCGGTACTTAAAAGAAGTGCAAAAATATGAGCGAAATAGACATGAAGTCGAGCCTGGTTGCTTGAAGTTTTTGCAGTGCGAATGATCTGCCCAAGATGAAGTTATCTCAGCCATTACTTAATGGAAAAGGTGCCATTATTAATCAGGTGTCATTGATGCAAAAAAAGTTCAATTCTTTGTGGGTAAACTAACTGTGTTTGTCAAAAAGATATTTGGAGATTTAGTAAAAAAGATTCTGACTCGAGTCATTCATTGTGTGTGGAGTCAAGTCATTCGGTAAAAACTGCGACTCCAATCAAGTGGAGTACTTTCTTAAAGTGACTCGGGTCGAGTCACTTAAAATCGTGAATCGAGTCATTGACTCAGCAGGTTTCTCAACCGGGGCCCTCGGCCGCCCTTGGGCGCCACGGAGCGGTTCTCCAGGGGTCACGAGCAGAGGCCTTTACTGAATAGCTCTGAAATTGCAGTTATTAGGAAAAATGTTAAAGTTCTGCAGTAAACCTGAAATAGTGTAGCACCTCTATCTTCTCATAAACTTGGAAAAAATCCTTCCGACGCCTACGGCTGCAACATGAAGGCGAATAGCCAGACATGGAACGAAAATATAAGAACAATGACACGATCCAAAAAACGAGTCCGAGCTAACAACTTAGTGAAGTGGGACCGTGGGTGGTGGCACAAATATACAAACCAAGCAAGCTCGCGTTCTCCAATATGAATCGTAATCGAAGACTCGGGATAAGCCCGAGGAGCCCGTGTGCCGGAGTCGCCACTGGGGTGTTAGAAACACCAAGAACACAGCTTAAAAACGGGCACAAATGACACAGCATTGATGCCTGTCTTGAACACATTCAAAATCACAGCTTTTCCACACCTTGAACCAGGCCCGTAACCAGGGGGGGCGAATCCCCCTTAGAAAATTGTTTGCCCCCC
>JGI24021J15306_10010574_pt1 | contig 11457 bp, 5 predicted proteins | sample Ectturendosymbi1_FD_15306 | JGI IMG/M metagenome (IMG submission 15306)
GTCTTAAACAACACTTAAGTTTTGAAACCGAACTTTACCCACTATTTGAAACCTAAAAGGAACAGGTTATTCGCGCTATTTTTCGCTTAACCTCAAATCCTTAACACAGACGGGGACATATCCATCGCTGAACATGACGAAGCTATATAATAGATACAGAAATCTGCAGGCTTGTCCATGGGACACTTTTTTCTGTCCCATCCCATGGCAATTTGTGACTGTCCCATCCAGAGTTGTAAATGGGGTTCATTTTGAAGCCCGAACCCGGCATTTGTTTTTGAAGCCCGATTTAGCCTGAAAGCCAAAGTTACGGAGTGAGTCAAGATATGCGCAACTGTGGTGTATCAAAAAACGTAGTGTGCGAGTGTAGCTGCAGGGACACGATTTTATCACACCCAAAATACCAATCACCTTGACCAAAACATTAACTTAAACAAGCACAAACTCAGCTTGTTAGTCAACGCTAATACTGCGTAATGTAATGTTTCTCAACATAAAAACAAACCATCACGAAACTACCGCGATGGCGCTATAGGCACTAAGGAACGATTTAGGACAGCGCGACAGGATGAAAAGCCGGATTGTAGGCCATCGCGTCTGAACACAAGCGAAGAGTCGCGTAAAGTGAATGATCTTTTCGACGCACTGCCATCGCGTGCTAATTTCCTCACCGCCGTGCNTTCTAAAAAAGAGCATGACACTAATCTCAGTAGAGAACAAAAGAACGCAGCTGTGTTTGCAAACAGAATTAGCTGAAGAGAAATCATAAACACTTCACTCACGGAAGTCACCGCAGTGAGCACAACAAATGTACTTCAAGAAAGAAAAAAATCGTTACTTCCAATGTTATACAAAAATTTTGGTTTGCAGGCCCGAAATATTTTGACTAACTTAAGCCCGAACCGGGCCCGACGTACAACTCTGGTCCCATCCATTCCATCCCATGGGATTCCCACGAAACTAGTGATACAAAGTACATTATATCATGTGCATGTCTCGCCATGATAGAGCCGTGGCTAAGTTACCCCAAACTCAATTGGGTGGAAATCCGGTTGAGCTTTTTCTAGTCCATAACCTTTTTTCGGGGCCTCGTATTACCGCGCCATGTCACTGAGCCTCTACATTTAATACTCACTGTGCTGTGAGCGTTTAATAGAGGCATTAAATTTCAGCATATTCCTGCTATATGACCTCAGAATTACTTACGCACTGGCCAGAAAATAAAAGAGGCAACAAGCTTCTTACTAGCAAAACAAGACATCAGTGCACCACAGAGATTAAAGTGGAAGGACGGGACACAAACGACAGTTCTGAAAAACTGTAAAAAATCTTAAAATGCCATGTGCTTCAATCAACAGGTGGAAGAAAGACAAAACCATAACGTTTTGCTAGGTAGATCTAAATCCTATAATGACAATCTCCCAACGGGACACGGGACAAATTTCAAGTCTTCTGACATATCCCATGGACAAGCCTGCTAGTATTGGTAACCCCAAATTATTGAGCATGCCGTTGCACTGTAAAATCAAACCGAGGACAGTGTTGCATTCGCCAGGCTCTGGTGAAGTTGAACCCCAAGTTTCGGTCAGTTTGGCAGCACGGTCGTTCACTAGGTTGGTGCAGCAGCCAAAAGTAAATGAGAGAAAATGTTGTTAGTTAGATTCCGGTTATACCTACTGCCATAGTTATAAGAAAAAGCTATCTGCAGCAAAAAAACGAATTGTTGTCTCCGAGTCGGATCGCACAATCATTTAGCGCTTATAATCACCGTCGTTCAAGTAATTTTGGAGGACAAAAATGTGAACAGGAGCACGCTTCTCATTTTCAGAAAAGAAGGGCGACTTTTATATTGTTAGTTGAACAGTACACCGAGACACACTCGATTTGCAGAAATAATTTGGGAAAAGTTTAACATACGCTTTCATGCGCTGCGACGTAAAAATTGTAGGGATGGGTGTAACATGCTGCAAAAACGCAGTGCCTGCATTTAAGGTGTGTCTGGTGTTTTAGCCAACTGACATGATTCCAAGAACTTTTCGCGAATACAAAGCTGTTCTTGAAATAAGAGCTACACGGCATGACAGAGACGAATCTGGCTGGGACTTGGATCTGATGGCAGTGAATTTTCTGCACTTTACTCGTTTTCGTTTGTTTCAGTCTTACTCGGGTGCCCCGGTCAATTTAAGGTGCGTGATTTTTCACCTTTTCTACCTAACATATTTGCGGAAGTCGCAGAAATCTAGTAGCTGAAAGTTTCGACCAATATTCACGTTACTTTATGCATTTCTGGCTCTAGAGGAGTTTTTCGCCATATTTGTCATTTACGCAATGCTAAATTAAATGGACGTTTAATATTGAGTGTTTTGCTTTTTTCTAAAGAAAACGTGCGATCATAAAAGAGATAAAAACGGACGTTGACTGACAGGAAACAACTCTTTTAATGCAAAACGGAGAAACCGATTAGGGGAACGGCTATACTTGAATCGTTGGAAAAAGGGTTATCTAAAGAGGGGTAAAAATCTAATATAAACCCAACCGACGGAAGCTCCAAAACCAATTCATGATTCACATCTTCAAAACAAAACGACAGCAATTGTTGTGTTCATGATTGGCCGACACGTCAGCATTTTTTTCCCGCGACACGGAACAAGCCATATTCGCCAACGTGGGTTGAAGCCACTGTCTCGTTAGACTTGTTCACGAGCAAATACAATACATATCCTTCATTACACCTGCCGTTTGCGTGAACTTTTCACCAGTCGTTGATACAAACTGCAAGTTTGTGACAACATAACCACGGATATCTGCGCTAAGGCAATAAATGAACACGGGGGAACTTTTGTTTTATTTCAACGGTTGTGTTGCCGTATTGCTGTATTTGTAGAGATGTTTTCTTTTTCTGTAAGATGCAAGTTCTCACTTTTCTCCGGTTTAATTGCCTGTATTACAATCATATACGGAAAAATACTTTTACAAAATACTACCTCACCTTTTTAGCAAACGTTTAATTTCATCACGGCCAGGTTATGACATGTTACGCGTAATATGTAAAGAACAACCGATAATCAAAAGTGCTGAACATAGGGAACCGGTTTGAATATCAGTGAGGTTGAAAATCGCAACATTGCACGCCGCACCTCACGAACTTCTCCTTTAGCAGAAGAACGACGGGCGAACTCTCGAGAGCTGTCTCTCGAAGAGTCCGCCCCGAACCTCAGCAGGACTGGTCATCAAGTGCGCCCCACAGCACCACCTGATGGACAAGCTTCTTCTCCACGGTTGCTCGCTTGAAGGCGTCCTCGAAGGGCAAGTAGTCGACCTATTGGAAATGGCAACAAACAAATTGTTTGGAATCTGGAAGGCCTGTGTGGAAATGCATCGATGACAGGTTCAAATCTAGAAGGCCACGTGTAACTTCTACAGTTTAAAATCATCGATTGGTACGAAATGGTTTCGGTGAAACAGTTTCTGACAATGTACTATCCGTCGTATTTCAAAAGCATACACTTTCTTACGGGTTTGAAAAGCGAAAATTGATCAGTAATCCGTGCCGATTTAAGCAATCTACACCACTATTTTTTCTGCAGTTCAATACATTTTTTATAGCGAGCAAAAACCACTTCCAAGCGGCCAGGCAACAAAGCACAACCGTCGAAGCACGTTTAAACGCCAGAAACTCACTTGTTTGAATGGAAAAAAAGCTTTCTCCATTTCACTTCTGACTTCTTTTTCTGACAGCTCGGCACGCCATAAAATTCGATCGAAATTAAGTTCAATATCTTGTCCGCTTTTCCAAAGTTCTCTGAGCAAGCAGCATTCAATAATAAGACTGCAGTTTCACGGACGACCGACCGCATCAGTCGCATTGAAAATAACGCAGTGGTATCGACGACGGGTTCAAAAATTCTTTTGTCCATGTAATATTTTCAGAATATACAAACACGACGCGACTACACCAAAATGAAATAGTTGCAGAATATACAAGCACCGCAGGTATTGGCCGTTTCAACGGGCAACGACACCGATGTAAGACTTGCATTTCGTGTAGATCTGCAGCAGCAGGATTAAAACATTGACTGCAACCGAAATTTCTTGCGGAAACACGCTGACCAAGCCACTAAATCGTGAACACGATGGAAAATACTAAATGTAACAATTTGCAGAAAGAGACAAAGGTTCGGTCTCGCTGTTCAATTTACTGCAAAGCCTTCTTTTCGCGGCATTTTTTCGTCCGCAAACTCGTTCGCACCAAGCAACGTTCCCGTTATATTGTGGGCTGTCGCGCAGATGTTATGACACATCCCGACAGCTTCGATGGCCGCGCAGCGACTTGCTTGACTCCGCTTTGCGACCTTCCGCGGCTCAAATCTGCTAAGCACGAAACGCTGCTTGCACTTTGTTTTCTTCAACGCACGAAAATACGATGGGAAGTGAAGAGTCTGATAATTTTGAGAAATCTTTTAATCGTTTGTTGCGAATATTAAAGGATGGGATTTCATTTATACGTTCGCAGTTTTTTTCTGCGGGTTCCAAAGTTGGAATTTCGTATATTGCGGCCTTGAGATAAGACAACGGTGATGNTGTGAAATGGGCGGAAGGTATCATACGCTGGAGTTTCAGGGAGAGTTTCAGCCGCTGTAGCACGAGCTATTGCAACGCCACAACGAAAATACCCTACCTCCTATCCAACCGAGTTCCATCATCATTCAACAACTGAACAGGACTCGATGGAGCAATGCTCCTGACTTCCAGCTTCGGTAAATATCCAATATCAACCTCCATGTTATTGTCTCCTTCCTCCGTTTCCCACTCCATATCAACNTTNAGCCGACTGAAGCCAGAAAAGAAACTTTTTCAGTCTGACTACCGTAATAGACACATTGGGTGATGAAAAAAGCAAGCTCGCTGCTTTTTGCAAGGTATAAAATGACCTGCTCCACAAAAGCTCTTGCAACAAAGGCAAGGTTGTGATATTGTTGGTGATTTTAATCGGCAACCACACAAGTGTCAGTCAGTCTGTGTCTGGTCAAATTGATGTTCTTAGTTTTTCTGAGAGGAGTGGTATAAACTAGTGGTTCACTGCTTGTATAAATTCCCGACGCACGAACCCCACGCATAAAACCAAACGATTAAAATATTGACAGATTATCACTTAACTCAAGCTCACCTGTCCTATAAACGAACTGAATTTTGCGCGTGAAGTAACTTGCCCACAATCCTTGCAGATTTATTTACACTACATCGATTGGATTTGAGCAGGTTTTTCAAACATCGTAAGGTCTTGCTAGTAAAGGTGGATGTTAGCTTGCGACCCGCGCCACAGTAAAAAATGTTCAAATGGACAAAGCTGATGGTCTTAAAAGGAAAAGAAAACGCTGCTCTTTTTAACGGCGCGTATTAAACGTATTACTGTACACAAACAGTGGTTGAACCTGTTCAGCTTGCCGTAATGTGGACTAGTGTTTTAAGATCGGCTTTCGACTGTTCTACTCAATACATCATCATCCGGCAATCTGAAAAAGGGTGAAGGCGTCTCAATTCAACGAAAGGTACTCACTTTTCGCTTGGCACGAAAAGATTAAAGTGTCGCACGTGGCTGGCGTCACGCGAGATAACGATGTGTCCGGTAAACTGGGACGGTGTGAACCAAAAAGGCTTTCGCGGCGGTTCGTTTAGTTGAAATTCGCAGTGAAATCTGAAAAAGTCGCAAAACTGCATTTTATCATCGAATCAATAAAACTGAGTTAAGACAAAATACTTCAAGCCATTTAAAAAATAAGGATCAGTCGAAAAGCATATCTTCAATTAAGTCAGTTTCTAAAAAGCAAAAACTAAAACTAATCCCAGCCAATACAGTGCGGCCACTCCCCAAAAATATAATGCACAAAATAACCGCACTGACGATACAACGACCATCCAAATCAGCCAAAAGGATGCAACAAAAGAGCATCAACTTGACGGATGTATGCGGCAAACTTGCCGGGTGCATTTGTGATTTCCAACGGATCGACACATTAGTCATCCGTCAGTTATTCGCAAGAGGGTTGGGTTTTGAGATCAACCCGAGTCAAGGCCTCGTGTCCCAGTCAAAAGCAGTAAGCTTTTAACCACGTCGTTGATCAAAATGAGTGAAATCGCCGACTGTACGCAACTCACAAACTTTAGCTGCAAAGCCTGTTAATTAATAAGTGTAGGAAAAACACTTGCCTTGCCATAAGTTTAAAACGAATCTTCTTTTTATCGCCGACTGTACTAATTCAAATCACAAAAACATCCATACCACACAAACGAATAATATTTATATTTTCTGACAGCAGTTTATATAATTAGATCGTAATAAAAATTTCGTATAGAATTACGTTTAAAGATCTTTCATCATGAAAAAACAGCCAACGTGTAAACGCGGTTGTTTGTTTTTTTCCACTGCGAGATGCATCAAACCTGGAACATGATTACATTACACCAGACAACGTCTTAACAAGACATATAATTTCTTTCGTACTGTGTCATGGCAGTTAACAAGGAGTGATAAGATTTTCGCTCGGGTATCTTTACTTGTGTGCACGAATTTGTTCTCCCACCTAATAATCGTTGCAATTGTAGGAGCGGTTGAGTTGTAAGTGTTTTGAGAAAGTATAATAGTTTGATTTAATGATGTAAAGGGAGGAATTCCTCTAGTCTAAGGAACAGCCAACTTCAGCTCAAACATATGTTTGCAAAAAAACTTGCATTGTATGATCGCAGCTGGTCGACATATAACGTTTTGTCCGAAATTGTACTCCCCTGTTATTGATGAAAATGTGTTGCCTCTCCCAGGCAGAAGATCCACGTTTTCACGATGTGGGTAGTTTAATTCTTTGCTGTTTACAATGCGTATGGATACACTGCATGATTTTTTGTAGTATTCCGCACACCTTCAAAGTATGCATGTTTTGTATGCTTGGCAGCAGGATATTCCCAGTCATGGAAGTATATACCACGTTCTGTGGTAAATGAGATTATCTTTGCGTGAACTTATTACACTTACTTGCCGTCATAAACAGTTTGTGTGCCGGTTTTTTCAACAGCCTCCAAACTTTAAAGCCGGATTTTGAGTGACAACGGAGCAGCGGTGGACTTACAATGTCAGAGACCATAGTCGAGGTAAAAATTCCCCATAAAGAAAAAAGATTGTTACCGAAACACACGTAATGCAGAAACAAGCCACAGCTTAACTAGATTTTATAAAGAAATCTCTTCATGACCATGAATAGTGTAAGCATGGTTAACTCCTAAAGCTTACTCACGAATAAGAACAATGACGGTAATCTCTTTTAATATTTTTTATCAACTGGGTCTACATGCGTGATCTTGACGTCCCAGAATAAAGCATCGCAGATATAAACATATCTTGAATTTGGCGTCTCAGAAACAATAGGCATCTACAGCTCAGCATTCCACCCTTTCCTAGCATTCACGCTCAACAAGAATAAATAATGCAGTGAATTCAGATACACGGATGCAAGCCACCTCTTTTACACTTTGCTGTCAACTTTATTCAACAACGGTGCTCAACGATCGCGGAAATTCGAACGAAAGTTTCCTGCTCAGAAAACACGGAGACTGTGCAAAAAGCAAAATCCCAGCACAAAAGGAAGTTCGAAAATTGACTCGTGGTTGCTCAATTGTAGCGCGCCAGCCAAGGTCGAGGAAAAGCCTACCAGCGTAACTGGTGCTCCTGCAATCACTACAGCTCTAACGACATTTGCTTTATCTTGAAAAAGAAAGACTGGCGGCTTTTTAAAAAGTAGGAGCTAAATGCCAACGCTTCGTTTGCCTCACTCCTAACATCGCAGTGAAGGTGACTTTAAAACTGTAGGAAGAACTGAAGCAAAGAGCCCATCACCTTTTATGCAAGAAAACCCCCGCAACAAGCAAAGCAATAACGCATAACCTTCTCACGAAAAGTAACCGTGAAAGAAAACAAGCTTGTTGTGCTTGTCTGAAGAACAAACGATTTCTACTGAGTTGGTTTGTGCGGACGGTGGTTAAAACTTGTCTGCAAGCCCTTGTCACGAAAATAAATGCACGCTTCCGCCAATCACAGAACATCTCGTATGAACTGATATGCAAAAAACGCACTACTGCAACACACGCTGTGCCCGCACCTGAAGTAAATGTCCATGTACAGAGAGTTTTCGGCGCGAACCACAGCTACACAACCTTGTGGTGCGAATCTCATTGTCACAAACGGACGAGGGTGAAACATCGAGAGCAAACGATGAACGAGCTTCTCGGCAGCAGTTTCCGGAGGAGGAGGTCTGAGAAAACACAGCAGGCAACAATTTATTTTAGAATCAAAACGACGCTAATTAGCAGGCGTTGTGAGGATCACACGTCCTTGGCAAGAGTGCATTGCAAAACGTTGAATGAGTTTTTCAGGAAGTACTGTTAGTTGCGACGACAAAAAGCTAAATTGTCTTCACTGAACTTTCATGTGGTCGAAATCGTCGAAATCGTCCTAATGTATGAGTAACGTTTCAAACACTGACGCGATCATAAAGAGCTCAAATTCTACAAAATTCAAATCGCAAAATAGTCATGATCGTCACAATGCTTAATACGCAACCACGTTTAACCTTGACAAACAACTACGCTTCCCTAGTTTACTGTACAACATTTCGAAGGATCGCATCGACAAGCACGTGAGTTACGATTGTTCAGCGTGGGTACTGACATTATGCACCCGTAAGAAAGTATTCCGCGCAATTCACAGTACCTATATCGGGAGTTCGTTAAGTTCTCATTCGACGGTAGAGGGTGAACAATCCAATATGGTTTCCCAACAGGTTGGTTTGAGTCTGGCGGAAGGAGGACTTCGAGCTCTTGGGCGAATATTTCCATTGATGGTATTGCTGTCGTTTTCCACGATAGCAAGCCGACGAATTCAACAGAAGGCGTGTGCTATGTGTAACAACATTCGTTTGCCCCAAACGCTGCGGTCATTGGTTTCTCCAATAAACGCTGAGAATAATTGTCTGATAAAAAGGAAGGCGCAACTTTCACGGCGACGACCTTGTAACCGCTTATACTTCTTGTTTAGATGCTGTTCATTTCAGAAAATCTCTAACACGAAGATCTAACTCATTTAGTCGCAAAATGTCACACAGTAGCTTATGCAAGAGCAAAAATGAGTCCATACATACACGCACGTAAGCAAAACAGCGGGACTGCACAACGTCAAAATGCATAAAGAAAATCTGCGACAAAACCAACTGGAGAGTAACTCTAAGCGGGTTTAGCACAATCAGTAAACCTTCATTGTTTTCAGGATTAGGAGTAGCGAAATTTTCCCTGATAACTCACCAACAAGCAACCAAAAAGAAGGATAAAAAATTTTGAAGTTTAGTGATATCCATCAAAATACACCGCCACTTAGTTTCTAATTGTAAAACTACAATGTAGATCACAAACACAACGATTTAAGTATACAAGATGTACTCCATGCTAGTGCTTGGATCAGCTTGTAACTGCAAACAATGCAAAACAAAAAGTAACCAGCAACAGGCGGTCTCATCTGTTACGAGCAAAAAATCTTCAAGCAAGAAACTCGGCTCGGTTAGAAAAACAATATAACAGTCTCGTTAAATGGCGCACGTTTCTGCAAAAAATGCAATATGGTTAATTATCAGCGAAACGCCTGACGCTGTTGAAATCAAAAGACGAAGGGATGTTTAACAATTTGGAATGCCCCTTTTAATATAAAAAGCTCGGCCTCATTGCCTATCTTGTACCTAACAGAACTTTTCAATGCTTTCTTAACGTGTTCAAAAATTCTTTCAAAAAAAAACATTTGATGTGATTTCATTTAAATCGTTAGTTGTTGTGCTATTGTTTATTTTGCTCTTTTCTTGAAACCTATAAAAACATCTTAGGATATTTATTCGCAGTCTTGTATGTCAGCAAAACTTGGAATGTGCATACACACAACAGTACAATGACATTAAACAACCTAACAGAAATATGAATCACACACCATAGGAGTGCCAAACGCTGCATTCTTTTCAGTCTGACTCATAGTGGACAACCGAAGAGGTTCCATACGCGACTGCAGCCGTAGAACTTCATCCACAAGTAAATCGTATTTTCTGTCTTCGGCAACGTTTGTGTTGGGCTTGTTGGGTGTGCCAACTCTTGTTTCTGCAGCTGCAAATGAGCAATATAAATTTAGTTTGTGCAAACACTCGCCATTTCGAAGTAAGTAGCGATACTCTGAGGTAGTGAGAAAGCCACCTTATAGTTCAGAGTAACATCACACGTTAAACACCAATAAAATTCGGATTTTTTAAAACTCAACCGTAAATTCCAAAGTTTTGCTGATGCTTTTCACGCATTTCACAAAACATTTGTTTCCTCAGAAAAAAACTAGCGAGAAAAGTCCTAAAGTAGTTGTCGCACGTTAGGAAAAAACTTTCCCAGGAGAATCAATCGTCCTGACATGTCCACCCACGCGGATACCAATGTTAGCTGATAACGTTGAAACAACTCGCCGGTCGTGCACGAGAGCGGGTTTCATGTTTGTGCTGCTGGTCAAATGCTGATGATGATTGTTAAAACGCAACTCTGTCTACTGATTCTGCATTGGTAAGTAACATATAGAAATCTTTGAAGAGAAATGATTTATTTGGTTGTTATTTTGAGCATAGGGTGAAATGAAGGTATTGATACCCAACAATAAAGATGCTGAAGTTTTTTAATGTACGCAGTACGTTATATGTTGACTGACAAACTTGGAATACTGCGGTTCAAGACTAACCTGTTTTTTCGGTTCGTTGCACAGCAAAGAAGCCCGCTGCCTGTAAGTTCAGTGTCAAAGGTAACAACAGCGACAGAAGTCAGAAAACTGGAAATCAGTTTTGCACTAAGAAGCCAATGGATATAAGGAAATCTGCTAGTGCGCAGTACAAACGTGATGAAGTGGTGGCATTGAGGACCAGGGTTAGGTACTTGGCTTTTTTGCGACCAAACTGCAAAAATTTAGCCGTTTTCAGAAGTGGTTTGGCCGCAAATATTTTGTTGGGCCTTTTGTGAGTATTTTTATAAGTTTGGCCGAATTTTGGCCTAATTTGCATGTACTACTCGATTCCAGAATTCAAAGCTTCAAAATGTCCACTCCAAAGTAAGGCTAGTTAAAAGTTGTTTGGTTTAACGACTATGAATTCGCTGAGTACTCTAGCAGGATAGCCTGAATTGAATTTATGATTGAAAATCTGGTCAGCCAGACAATATTGATTTGCTGATTTATGTAAACGAAAATATTATGCATAACATTAAACAAAAACCACGTTTGGCCGTAAGTACGCAGCTTTGGCCGTTTACGAGAGTTTCCCTGGCCATTGCACTGAAGTATCTACCAACCCTGCTGAGGGCCACTAAAATTAAACTGGCCATACGCTAAAATTGTGAGTGACCCTCAAA
>JGI24021J15306_10010578_pt1 | contig 11457 bp, 9 predicted proteins | sample Ectturendosymbi1_FD_15306 | JGI IMG/M metagenome (IMG submission 15306)
AAGGTCTGTCTCAACATCCTGTTCGCAGACGCAAAACGGCGACATGGGAGAAATAAACAGTTACTCAACTCAACGTGTCCTCTAACGACCCACCCCAGGGAGTTACAAAAGGTTGCTACTGCAGAAGTGTGAGTGCAATCCATCAAGGCAGTCCATTAATATTAGACTTTAAGGCGGCGTTCAAAGAGTGAATCAAACTTTTTGGCCGTAGAGAGTTGCACGTATTAAAATATTGGTCGCCGGATGCGCAGCTTGAAGCGGTTGAACAAAAGCGAAGGAAGAGTCGTCGCTGCGCGCCGTAACATAATCTACAAAACAAAGTATGCGAAGCGCAATTTCAAAATGACGAAATAAAGTTTGAGTGCAAACAGTGACCCAATTTATTAACGTTTCATTTCATTAATTCATAACCAGGCTCAGATAGATGTGAGGAATACCAACTTGCTTAAGCAAATTCGGTATAGATACTGCATAATGTCATTTTGACAGCAGATATACATTTGCTTCCTAAGAATTCTGTACGGCAGTCTACTGTACTAAAGAACCTGCAATTTTTTAATGTTTCAGCAAAATGCGCTGTCGCGCGCATTCAGTCTTAATTTTCTAGATAGTTGGGCCGCTCTAATGAAGAGGCAAAAGTCAATTGCACCGGTTGCAAGTGTCTTTTTAATCAAAGCTGTTGCTAAATGATTAACTTTCAAAAAGTGGGGCATCGATTCAGGGACGGATTTAGGGAACGCGGGGCCCTAGGCCATCTTAGTTTTTGGGGCCCCATGCTGGTGTGACCCATTTGGTCGCTTGTCTTAAAAACGTGAAAGTATGCCCCTCTTCCATGTATTACCCTCTCAAAATTTTATCTTTTGTGGTGCCGACATTGGTTCCACGATTGCCTTAAATCTTCAACAGAAATAGAGCTTTTGCTACATTCCTCTCAACAGCAAATGTCAATGCGTATTTTCTTGGAATTTGTAGTTTTTTCTTGTAAGTACAGAAGTTCTCTTCTTTGAATTTCCGTGATTTCTAGCTTATATGCAGGTTTATTTTTCGGATATATAAATTTTTCTGCGGGACCATGCTGCCGCCCTCGAAAACATCGTGTAGTTGTTGATCTGATTAGCTGCACGTAAACTCCATTTTTATGGTAACCGCATAGCCTATTTTATCGAGCAAACGAGCAAAATCCATTCAGTGGACACAGGCTTTCCAAACAATACAAAATATAGTTTTTTAATTCTCTATGTCATATAGGCTGATGGTGAACATCACGAAGATAAGTTTTGCACAACAAAGTATTTTCGCAACACCCTAGTGCTTCAACTAACCATATGAATTATAAGCCCAATGTAGACAAATGTAGACATGTTTATCCAAGTAAACTCACGAAAAACTTTTTTAACTGATTTAACTAACATTTAGAGCGTCAACAAGCAAGCTCTGTAGACTGGCAATCTAATTGGAAACAAGGAAAATAGGATCTGCATTTAACACGCTACAAATTTGCTTACTAGGTTCATATATTCCAGAAACAGCGTAACTGACAAATGCCTAACTGCTAGAGACCACTGTGCTGCAATGACTAGAGATCTAGTATTTCAGAAAAGACTAAATGATTTGCTGCTGCAACAACTTTAACAACTGAAACCTATCACTGATAAGATAAATAACGAAATTTTATAAAGCTCTACCTTTGCTATAAAAAAGAAGCCTGTACAGAACAACAAGGTATACTGTAAGACAGGGGGCAGCCAACGGGGACACGTGGGCCATTGTAGCAAAATGGCGTCACAGTATGAATATTTCTTTAAATTCATGACCAAAGCGAGGTGTCCGTGCTGTTTTATCACTCCAATCAAAATGTCTGGCTGCAACATTGCTCTAACCTAAAAGTCTTTCTGTAGAGCACATTTGAAACCGTTACCACGGGTAGCACTCACTAGCACAAGCAATTATATCCATGAAGATGAGGCAAATATACAATTATCTGCATCAACAGATACCAAAAATTTTCCAGCAACATATCCAACAGTGACAATCTATCACAAAGATTTTTTTCATGCCTTCAGGCAAGCGAAGTTATCAGTACGTTTTTCGCAATTTAGAACGCCCGTAACATCAAATTTTAACGCAAGGGCGACAGACACTGCAGAACTCCGATGAAAAGTAGTATTGTGATTCTTGTATTGCAATAACAAACAATATTGTCGTGTTGCTACTGTACTAATAAGAGTCTTGACGTTTGCATTTTCGCCCATTTTAAAGTAAGTTGTGAAGTTATGCCTCTGCGCACTTTCGCAAATTTCAAGTTAGTAACGAGTAATTATACAAGGAGTTGCACGGGGCCCCAAAAGCGCGGGGCCCTAGGCCATGTCCTTTTTAGCCTATGCGTAAATCCGTCCCTGCGTTGATTAGCTCAGGGGTAGAGTGTCCCTCTCTCTCACTTGGAAGGTTGAGTGTTCGATTCACGACCACCAGTGACGCGCCGTAGCGCTCCTACAAAAACGTTCACCTCAACCACCCCAATAAAAATCATATTCAAGCTTCGACCTGCCGCCAACTGTTTTTTAAAAAATCTGTCGCATTGTATACGATCCAACGAAAAGCTTTCGATAGGCTAGCGTTAATGCCATGTGTACTTCAAGTAGAATCTAAAAAATCAAGCAATTAGCAGATAAGTAGTCTGGACGCATGCACAGAGCAAGTGGCTCGAAATGCATTTGCTTTCTGCAAAATTTTCTTCAACCGGACATATATTTTTATCAGCGCGATGTTTCGCTATAAAGTAGTGGATGTCGGGCGCATGTAGTAATCAAATTTCTGAAACGGGGTTTCAGAGTATTTTCAAGCTTTTCAATGAAGATATATATTTTTCCAAAGACCTGTAGAAGGGATTAAATCTAGAACAGCTTTTTCACGTCAGAATACCTTTATCTTGCATTAACTTGTTACAAAAAATGGAATCTCTCTCCTTTTGTAATGTAATTCAGTTCGACCAAAACTATAGAATCGTATTTTTGAATTCGAAAACCATTTAAAACAACATGATTAGATTTGCAAACACCTAAAATCTATTAACTGTGGAAGCAATTCTTTTTGCTTAAAGAAGCATTGCTAATCAGTTATGAGGCAGAGGAGTTGAAAATGTTATACGGCCATACACATTCGGAAATCGCAGTATTGCATCACGTAAAGCTGAACCGGTATTGTGCCATGTCGTCTTGCCAAGCTGTTAAATGATAATGCTATGCTGTGCATGTTAATCGAGTACCAACACAAGCACAACGGTATAAAATATCTTCATTACAAAACTTGAAAATACCCTGAAACCTAGTTGGAGAAATTTAAAAAATATAAGAATAGTAATATTCGTATAAAATCCACGCGAATAAGAAAATCGGTGTTCCCGTGTTCTTGCAAAAGCTAATGTGCAAGCTGAATATTATCCAAACTTGATTCAATTCAAGTTTGATATCTACCTCTGTAAACAAGCTTGTCAAATCTATGGAGCTCTTATTGTTAATCTTAACTTGTTTTATGTCACACATCAATTACTTCTTCAGGAAAATTCAGCAAACAATTAGTTACGAGCAAAATCACCTCACATCAGATTGTTAAGCTTTTAAAGTTAAAATAACCAGAATATTCACGATTTTTTACCATTCTTAGCCAAACCCGTTCATTTAAAACGTTGGCAAGATCTGTCCAGCAGGAAGCGATTCACGCCTTAAAAAAAAATTTGCAAGTCCACTTGATTTGTTTGAAGCTTTTTCAAAATCCGCATCTTAGCTTCAAAGATTTGTTTGAAAGAAAGCAAGTTTGCTGCTACCTTCTGTAAGTTATTTTGAGCTATGGTTACGTCGTGACACAATCAATAAATGTAAATATCATAAGATTTTCCGAAATCATTACCTGACATCAGGAAGAGGGTTTTTGGTGTATGACCAAATAACTAATTCAATTATCCTAATTTTGTAATCTCAATTGTTGCAGTCAAAAGACCTAGCCTTTTCATAGAACAGTGCTTGCAAACAATTCATATTGCTGTGGTCCCCATTTTGATTATATAAAAATCTGTGCACCTCAAACATACGTTCAATCTAAAGAGAGTATCAACATTTTTGACAATTTTTTGTATCAATTTCAACTCTTCGTGTCTACGAGGACACGAGGTATTTGGGTGTGTGCAAGACACACATTTTTGACAAACGATAATGAAATGGAGCAAAAGAACATATTTCATTTAATGCGATGGCGACTGCTGAGTTTCATAAAGAACTTGTGGAAAACAAAGTTTTAACCTTGTTTCAAACACCCATCCCGTAATGAAATCCAAACCTTGATTGGGACTTTCTTTTTTTTGCTTTTCTAGAAAAGTATTGCTTGGATGGAGCTTTGTTGACGTTCGAAAAAATGGAAATCGATTTTTGACTGAGGTGTCGGTATTCAGAAACGCTGAAGAAGTGATGCCCAGAAATCAGTGTAGTTTGTTCAAGTTCACGATAGACTACTTTTCAACGATTACTACTGTCCTCGGTTACCCAGCAGCTAACTGCTTGGTAAGTTGGATAGCATATTGGTTGATACAAAACAATCGTCAACAAAAAAGCATGACAGCTACATTTCTTCCGTCAAAAATCAAGCTATTTTGTACTGTATATTATATGTCAAAGAGTGCAAAACGTTTTGAAAACCAACCACCTGGTACACCCTGTAAAGTTCTAATAAAATCAAAAGTGTACCATTCTGCAGCAGTGGCATGCAGAAGGAGGGGGCGAAAGGGGCGACAACTCCAGCATCCAAAGAGCGAAAGTACAAAAATTAAAATGCCGTAACTAGATGAGTTTCCCTATTGTAAGACTACAAACATAACACATGCTGCATGGATTTAGTTTTTCGAAACTTGTTTTTTTTTGTCAACACTAGGTTTATGTATTCAAAGGCCAGTAATTCTCACATTTTGCAGCAACAGAGACCTATACTCTAAGTTTACTGCGCACATGCAGTCAAACTGATAATGACGTGACTTTTTCCAGATCGTGCTATCAAGCGAAAACAACAAAAAGGATTGATTTTTGACCCAAATTTCAAAACTGTCCTATTTCAACTTGCTTGATTTAGCTGACTTTTTAATGCATCACTAGTTTCCCGTTTCGCTTTTTGATGTGGCAACGGTGGGTGTGCGCTAAAACAGCCGCACACCTGTGTGCTTGAAATATATGCATCATTTCGAGCATGGTCATTTGGCAGCTCAGGTGGATTAATCATGACGTCTCACACAAGTCTGTGTCCGTGTTGTCTCCCAGTAGTTGTACATCGTAAAACAACCACACAATAAAAAAACGGAAGTTTTCTTGCATAATTCATGCACAATCTCAATTCTTGTGTAGTTCAGCGATTTCAAGCTGTCAGTCCTAGGTGTCCGCCATTCCAGCGGCATGCCTTCTCTGCTCGACTGCTCTTCGACGAGACATTCGCTCAGCCTCATGTTTTTGCATGAACTGCCCTGTCGTGGCCTTGACTGTGTTATAATCAACTGTTTTAATGCGCAGTCTTAAATTTTTGTAGTGGTGAACTGCACTGACGCAGCACTGAGTGTGTTCTACTCCCCTGTTTTAACGCGCGTTGCCGGATATTTTTGCAGTTATGAACTGCTGTCTTAGCGTTGAGTGCTATTTTTTGCTCAGGTCTCCTAACTTGAAGCACTGATAATATTTATGTTCATTATGGCAACACATTGCACAAAAGGGGTCTCAAACTCAAACTGCTCCTAGGGCCAAGTGAGGACTTATAAAGTCACCCGAGGGCCGCGTTTCTACACTCACACAATGGCGGTACCTGTACCTTACTAGAAAGAGTTTTTACATCTTTTTGCCTGAGAAAGGTATCCTGACTTATATGCAAATCATTTTTAACGGTCTATACGTTATTTTAAAAGCAACTTGCTAGCCGAACACTTTCAAACAGCCGTGATAAAACTAAATAACGTAAAGGTTAATTGTTTGAAAATTTCCAAAACGCATCGCGGGCCGCAGAAAAAGCCCTTGTAGGTCACATACGGCCCGCGTGTTTAAAACCCCTGCTGTAGAACAACGAATAAGGAGAGTATATGTAGAATAATATACATTTCGTGCCAAAAACCTTCGCCAAAACGTTGGTTTGCAAACGTGAATATGACGTCGCATTGTGACGTCAAAATAGCGTACTTCCAGTAAAAATGACAACCACAGGCCACAGTTTAATACTAGAATTCGGTAGGGGGCATGGAATCAAGCAATCATCCCGGGCATCACCACATCTCTGCACGCCACCTTGCACCAGGTGGACAACTAATTACACACAACGGAGTAGGTACTCACTAAATCTAATAACTGCTCAATGAGTAATTTGCAAAACTTACGTCTATTTCCTTAGTATGTCGTTGCAACTGACAGATTTAACATGACTTATCTCTATTTTTTACTTGTGCCGTTCAGAAAAAAGCACTGTTGATTTAAGTTTTATCTGCAGAAAGGTTTTCAAACACGTTATTAGCAATTTTCTTTGTTGAGGCATATTACTTGCAACCATCAGGCTACAATTGGTCCCTGAACTCGATTCGGTGTAGTTTCATTAAGCTATTCACGTAGGCACGTTGGTCACACTCAGTCTCACACTAATAACGGATTTTTCAAACTTGTAAAACCATTGCTACAGATTCACGCATCCTTCTTCACACAGTATAAAACTACGTGTCTTACGCTATCAGCAGTCACCATTTCGCTGCATTCTGCCAAAGATATCTGAGGTCAACAGTCGCATGCCACAAAACGCTTAACGAACTCAACTTCAAGTAAACCTTAGAAGATTCATTGTCATCTAACTGTGACGCAGTGGCGTGCAGAAGTCTGATGATGCCCGGGGCTATTGATTGGATGCCCCCTACCAAATTCTAGTATTGAGCAGTGGTGCATGGTGGTCATTGTTACTGTAAATGCGCTGTTTGTGACGTCACAATGTGACGCCATATTCAGGTTTGCAACCAACTTTTTGGCGAAGTTTGTTGACACAACATACATATTTAGCGGCGCCGGAGCAGCGGTAGGGCAGGCGGAGCAGTAAAACATTTTAGGGCAATGGAAACTTATGAAAAACAAAAAAATCGTTACCGATAGTGTTTGTTTCTGCTCATCATCAATGTTGACCTCAAAAATAATAACAGAAATTATAGAAAATCATTATGAATTTTCTGGGTGCTCGATAAACTGCAATGACTATGTTTCAATTCGATCTTGATAAACTACGAAATTACCTACGATACTGTTATATATAAAAAACAGTGGTGCTTGTTGGAGGTGGGGGCAAGTTCACCCCCAAAAGTTTTGATTTGCCGAAAATCTTGGAAACATTCCCGAAAATCTGCGTGAAAATGGCGCCTAACCTTGCTTGACTTCAAAACATGGCGCCCAAGGTTCGCAGAAAATCACATGAACCTTTTTTGGAGATCACACCAAAAAGTCTTCATGATCTTCGTGGGATAGAATTTGTAGATACAAGTTGCACAAAAAACTTTTCGTGAAAATTTGGGGAAATTCGGACAAAAATTCTTCGCCACACCAAAAATTCCCTTAATCCTAAACCTATAGCGAAAAGGCATCTCCGCCCCCGTTGCTCCCCTTTTGAAAGAATAGAGGAATGAATGCCCCTGCCATGGTTCCATCTTCCGGCGTCCCTGTGCATATTAATCTACACGCACTCTCTTTACTCGTTGTTGTAGGCTAGAATTTGTCACTGTATGAACATAAATTATCAGCGGTATCCTAGGACAGGGCTGTTCATACCTGCAAAAATATCCGGCAACGCGTTAAAACAGGGGAGTAGAACACACTCAATGCTGCGTCAGCGCAGTTTACAACTGCAAAAGTACAAGTCTCCGCGAATGTCTCGTCGGATAGCAGTCGATCAGAAGGTATGCGGCTGGGATGACGGACACCCAGGGTAGACAGTTTGAAACTTGCAAATTACACAAGAATTGGGTATACGCATAAAGCACGCAAGACAATATTCGTTTTTTATTATGTTGCTGTTATATGTACAATTACTAAGTAAAAAGAACAGATAATGACTTTTTTGAGCCAGTGCGATCAATCCGCCTGAACTGCCAACTGATAACGAAGCTCGAAACGAAGCACATACTGCAAGCACAGGTATGCGACTGTGTCAGCACAAGAAACGAAGCAGCAAACCAGTGATGCATCATAAATCAGCTAAATTAAGCACGTTGAAATTGGACAGTTTTGAAATTTGACTCAGAAATCAGTTAAATTTTCATAATTATCTTCAGCGTTGATGTAATTGGACCCTAGCAAAAAAGTCACCCGTTCTGAATGGCCAACTTAAACAGTAAAACCCGAAATCTCACTCATAACTTTTCCTTCGCAAGTGTACTATGAAGTAAAAAGTAAAATAAGCAGCATACTTGTACAGTTAACTGCAATTTTTTTTGAATGAAATAAAACGAACAGCAACAAAATTTGAGGGACTTTAAAAAAAGAGAACCACAATTCGAACAGTTTGAATAAATTCTACCGTTTATCTTGTTCATCTCTGCAAATTCGGTATTATTTAATCATTTTTTCTGCCTTCTCTGCATCCTAGCTGTTTCTGATGATGGACCATATCAAACAATATGTCGAAAAAATACTCTATATACTGTAGATGCTGAACTAGCAGGGCATGTACATAAACTTGACGTGAAACTGCAGAGTTTGTGTGGCGCCTCCATGTTTGAACCTGATGTCTTTCGGAAGCAAATGTTCCGTACTGAAACAAGTACTAGTGACATTGTTGGGACTTTTCGGCGCCCCCCAAAGTTATTTGGCGCGCCCATTGTGATTCGGCGCCTTAATCTTGGTAATTAACTCCCAAATTAATTCCACTTCTAAGCACCAAATGCTTAATTAATGGGGGGGTAATGGGAAAGATTCTGGATACTTCCTGAGTAGACAACAAAACAAATAATAAGTCAAAAACGGAATTTTTGCGCAGTTCATTGATCTCTTCGCACCATTGATAAAACCACATTCATTTAGCAATTAATGCCAATCAATTTTATCGAAGTATGGAGCTGCATCAATTACAAATAGGTATGAACAGTGACATAGCAGCCCAACTCTGGGCCCCACCCGAAATGCTTACAGAGCCCCCTAATGGTGATTTTAAAAAAATTCTAAAGCGTTGCTGTATTATCATTATTATTCGTCATGGTTCGGTCGTCGCTGTAATTTATCTATCGCACGGCTACTCAGCTGTCGGACCTACAGCAAAACAATATACAGCAAAACAAAAGAAATCACTGTATAGAGCAGCGATTCTTAACATTTTTTACATATTTTACCTCTTTTATCAAAAAAGATTATCAGATTTACCCCCAATACACTCAATGGCTCTTTTTTTAAATATGAAATCACCAACACTTATAGTTTCGAATGAATTATAAAAATTTACATTTGCTGCAATTTATGGTTCAGTAAATTTACCCCTTGGAAGATGAAATTTACCCCAAGGGGTAAATTTACCCCAGGTTAAGACCCACTAGTATAGAGGCACAGTAGCACACATGAAAAATATTACATTACTATAACCATGAAAATATCGTACACAATGTCACATTATAGTAGTATTAAAAGGCTTAGAGCGGGTCTTTTGGCATGAAAAAGCCTTTATAATATAACATCATCCAAATGATGTTTATAACATCATCCAAATCTAGAGAGTGCACACATGAAGCTTCGATTGACAACATGGCTAATGAGGACAGTCTGTTTTCTGTCATATAAGACCTGTTGTAGGTTTTGATCAGCTTCAGTTTGCAGAAACTCCTTTCAGCGCTGGCAACAGTATCGGGGCAGTTTAGCATAATCCGAAGTGCAATAAAAATATTAGGATAACCTTCATCAAGACGTGTCTTGAAAATAGAGCTTAACAAAAGGAATTAGGTCTTAAATCGCTGTCATTGAATTAAAAGCGAGATGTAATAAAATAAAAATGCTAGCAAAAAATTTGCAAGGCATCCAAATCAACGCTACCGTTCAGTTATGAAAACACTGTTACTGAAAAAACAAACCTGAGGCCGATCGAAACAATGTGCCACGATGAAGGTTTTCTTTCATTAGCGCTTAAGTAAATTTTGCTTTGAAAGCATGCGCATCGCGCTTTTAACTGGCCGAAACACGCATGCATAAACCTCTCTGATGTCTAGACGTGTTAATCACCTATAGGGCACAGGCTTAGAATAATAACATTTTGTATCACAAATTGGCTATAAATGTTGACAAAGACAGACCGCTGCCTACGTGGACGCAACATGGTTAACATGAACATCCATATAATCCACTAACTCCATCACTCGGTTGGGACAAGCTTAACAGTGACTGCGTAAGTAAATAAACTCTTCTAACTGCACTATTAACTCCATCTTGCTGTCTGAACAGCAGGCTGAGCAAATGTGTAACTTTGGTCGTAAGCACCAAAGGTTTCTTGCTTCTATGCAGTACAAATTACGAGAAGACTGCTTGAGCAAGCCATGATACAATTTTTCACAGTAATCACTACGCTGATCATGTGTAAGTCTGATTTCTGGATGTATACAACCAGGCATATAGGTTAAATTCACCTTCAATACACACAGCAATCTCAAATATATTACCTCACAAACGCACCAAAAAGATCAAGCGATGTTATTCTAGGTAACAACGGCAGGTATGGTGCGAGGTGAGACCTCGAAGTTTCGACAACGAGACCAAGTCTCGATACTCCATCACTGTGTTTTATTCACTGTTGGCTTACTCGGTGCGGAGAAGCACAATGTCTGGAAACCATCACTGTCCAGATTAGAGTGATGGTTTCCAGACATAGTGCTTGGTTTCCAGACATAGTGTCTCTCTCTTTGTTGAGAGCGCCAAAATGCAAGTCGGAGAAGCTCGATATGGCAAACCTAATCAGGCGTGAAAGCATCCATCGTAACAAGTGCCCCAAGAGTTGTAGCACAGAATGGGCTTACCCTGGTAATAGAAAAGTTTGGGGAATCCAATATAATGCAGCTACATTGATTGTTTCAAACCTTGCCAAGTGATGGCTCATCTCAGTCGTCGCAAGTGAACTGCTGTTGTCTCAAAACTGTTCAACTTCACATTGTAAGCTTTTCAAGCCGGAGGAAATTTTTCAAAAAGCCCTCACCGCTTTAGCTTGCCTAGCAGGCTTTCCACATGCAGTAACACAAAATTTATACGAAACTACTTTGTCACTTTGTGGCGACAATTCAGCAGCGCGCTTACCACTATAGTGGACACATTAGTGCTTCAACATTTTGTGCATCTTTACTGCGTAAAACCCAGTAATATTCCATTCGTGATTCAACGCGATGTACTTGTTTGCGAACAGTTCGACCGTCGACGCGATAGCCTGCAAACCTACATAACCGCA
>JGI24021J15306_10010579_pt1 | contig 11456 bp, 6 predicted proteins | sample Ectturendosymbi1_FD_15306 | JGI IMG/M metagenome (IMG submission 15306)
TCAGGTAACGTGATTATTTCAAGTTTTGCGCGTAATACGCCCCACTGTGTTTGCCTGACCACACCGCTTATCGATTCCCAGACACATGTTTGCATAACGTGGTGTGCAGAGTTTAGCTTCTCGTGCCTTTCCGTTGTGTAAAGGCGTCGCTTACTTTGTTTAATCAATTTGCGGCTCCTCGCTTATTAGTTGCTTTCCAGTGAAAAAGCGCAAAAGATTTCCTACCGTCCCTCCTGATTTTGTCACAAATTTGAAAAGATCAGTGTTTCTTATTTTAATTCTTGAGTGTGACGTCGAGTGTTGATGAGAGCACTTTGGTTTTCCTTACAAACGCATTCATTTAACGTTTGTGAAATTGATCGCTCGATGCTCTCATTCGCTTTGCCTGAGAATACGAACTGCCCAGCGATGTTTGCACTCGCGTTCACCTTACTCGGAAATCGATCTCGTGCGTGAACCCAGCGTGCAGATGCTGTCCATCGACTGCCCTCGCACAAGTTTGTGTTGTACCGTGTTTAGATTTTGGATGCGGATTTTACAATGATGTAAGCTTTGCTGTGTTAATCGCAGTTAGAAATCTGCTCTACGATCTTACAAGAGTTACTTGCTGCGGCAAGTTCACTTCATGCGCGTCACAAGCCTACTCTATCCGAGCGCTTTCACTACATGATGCCGCAGTGAAGCTCATTATGATGCCGCAGTGAAGCTTCATTATGATGCCGCAGTGAAGCTTCATTATGATGCCGCAGTGAAGCTGGGTAACCAGCAGATTTTCCATTTAAACAAATTGCTGGGCAAAGATTTTGTTGCATAAATCAACTCTTGTCATTCCTACCGAGAACGTCGCCACTGACGCCGACATCTTTCCAAACCAGCCTGTGTCATCTGTCGTGGTAACTTGCGCGCGAGTGGTCGGTTGCCTGAACGGTTTTTGAAACAAAGTTAGTTTGCTTGCGTTTTGTTTTCTAGACAAGCGGCGCAACTATTAAAGTAAACCAAGAATGCTGTCCAGATTCCACTGATCGAATATGTCAGGTTAAAGGTTCTGTGGATGTCATTGTCAAATGCACTGCTGCCATTCTGGATCTTCTTCAAGTGGTAAATAGTTGCTCAAGTATTGAGCATTATGCTGCGTTTGCTTGTCATGAAATATTCAGTGATTTCCGTGGACTTCTTTGTAATTAGGTGAACAACATCTGAGTTTGTCCACATGTAGGCGCCGCCAAAGGGTCCTGTTTACAACTATGACCCTAACTGTTGGGACGACACTTATGACTACGGAGGATTCAATAGCTTCGACAAGGATTCTCACATGGACAACAGAGGCAGCCGGGGAAGCGGATACGGTCGCAGTGCGAGAGGTACTGTGTTATGTCGTCTGAGTTGGTCATATGTTACTATACGCTGAAAAAAAACTACTTTTGCGATGTACACTTCATTCAGGAATGATACGATCGTTACCGTTGTTTTTAAAAAAAGACAATTTCTGATGTTTCGCCTACTTTTGATAAAAACGTACTGGTGCAATGTCTTTGCAAGCGTAACACACCAAGAGATACGGCGTTGGTTGTGGGTTCCTTGAAATGATTTAGGCTTCGTCTTTTCCTGATATACCCCTGATAGCTTTCAAGTGCGTATCAAGAGAAGTGAGATGCGAGGGGTTAGGAGTCCGCTTCACAAAACTAAGCTGACCAACCAAAACAGCTCATTGTTGTATTTGTGTATACAGCATAAACTTACAAAAACACACACATCTATGAAGGCGTAATAAATTGAGATGGCCAAAGCTTTTAGTACTAAATAACTGACCACCCAAACTATTTTAGTAAAAATTTATATTCTGTAGATGAGATTAAAAGATGGCGTTAAAGGCGAATATGTTCAAACTTTGCTCACGTTTTCCTTGTAGGTGGTGGTATGGATAGGCGGATAAGAAGTCGTTACAATGATGACAGGTAAGGCTTTACCGATTTGCAGTTGAACAGCTGTCCTATATATGTGCTATCTATATCAGCGTTGGTAGCTGCCTGGCTTACGTAGTTTTTTGTAAGATTAAATCAGCGGGCTTCGCCGACCTTGTAGCCAACTGCATCCGATGGAAATTCCGGCGCGGACACGTGTTGGAAATTAAAGCTGTCAGGGCCAGTGTTTATGTTCGACAGCCGTGCCTTGACCGACCGGGAGCAGCCGTCTGCCGTGCGAGAACAAAACGCCCGGGATCGCCTTTTTTCCGCGCACAACGCCGGCGTTAATTCACTCTGCAGATGTCTGCTCGCTCCTTATCATACCTAAATAATTCAGGGAGCTGCGCAGGTGCTGATCGAATATTCATAAATGCCGAGGGCGAGCGTCGCCGGATCAACTTCTTCCTTTTTATTGCTTTCGTCGAATTGTTTTGCTCGTCGACGCGTCGTAATCGCTCGCGTGAAATATTTATGACGGTCTCAAAAAAAACGAACACGGTTTTGGTGAAGCCATGCTCGTTTTATTACCGAGCAAAGCGAAGAGAAACGCGCGCATAAAGGTTTCTGGTCGCGAATGGAATGATGGAGCGTATCACAAGTCATCATCAAAGCGCAGAACACTTCGAATAAGTATTCGAACTGTTGGTGTCGGCTTTAAAAGTGTCGTAGCTATGGTTGAGGAGTCGTGCGTACTTTCTGTGCAGATTTAGAAATGTTCATTGGCGTCTTAGGTTAGTAGCTCTGTGTCGCGTGATAACATCGAGACGCGTGACACTTTGTCTGAGCAGGTCTTGCAAGATCGCGTTTGAGGAACTGTGACGGGTGCAGGTTTCCACGTGCGTAGTGTCGTTTGATTTGATGCCGCGAAAGGTGATTTTCAACTGATCGCATTTCAATTTCATGCTTATAGTGCCGCAGGAAGGAGCGGCGTTTTCGCCGTGGTGGAGGTTGCAAAGTTACAGTTCAGGAGTTATTTGTGTTTTTCATCTTGCGGAAAAGCAATTTCCTAGTCGGGATAGAACTGGCGCACTAAAGCCTGGACCGTTTAAATTTGCCAGTGTTTCGATCAGTCCACCAGTGGCAGGATGGTTCGGCTAAAATTTGAAGCACTCAAGTCAACCGTATCGCCTGGTTCTACAATACTCCGGAAGAAAAAAAGGGGCCTTCGAATCGCTGAGGGGCAGACGTAAAGGCGTAAAGCTTTATGGGTTGAGCAATGTATTCGATTGTATGCGGATATACGATGACGATGCTGCTTTTGTTTGACTGGTGCGGTATTTTGCACACGGTGAGAGACAGCGACTGGCAATACACCGGTTTGGTTTTATGATTTTTGCAGTTAACGGCACAAAACAAGCATGTCAACTTGCTGTTGTGGAAATGTGTTAAGCTTAGAAACGTATTTTATCTTTAGGGGTTTAGCGAGAGGAAGCTATGGTGGTAGTGGTGCTTATGACTATGGGGCTTACGAGGATGCGTACGAAGAGTCGTATGCAGAGGACGACGGATACAACGACTACGGTGGTCAGGTAAATGCCCCGTTTGCCGCGGTCTTCGTATTTAAGCAATGGTGGTTTTTCAAAAATTGCCTTCTTTTATTTTAGACGTTTAACCCCCATTGAAGAAATTTTGAGGGGAAACTCTACTTATAAACAGAAATCGCGGTCTCGAAACAAGACGTTATTAAAGTTATTTTCGTGCTGTTTACCTTCGGGTTTTGATTGAATCAAGCTGTGGCACAAAACTAAAACGCAAATTCGGTCATTAATCGGGCGTTCGCAAATCCTGATTTAGATTTCTGGTTCGTTTTCAAGTTTTTTTGTTTGTACTTGTTCCGCAAAGTCAAGTGAATCACGTGGCCGTCGTCCAAACGTTTCCTGAAGAATAGCGGCTGGTCAACCAGTGACTAGTGCTGCATAGAATAAAGAGTGTTTTGTTCTTATTTCCTGCATTAGTGTTCAGCAGTTTTAATACATGTAGTTGTCTGTTATTAATCTAACGCAGCACTGAACCTTATTCTCTGCGCAGGATTTGATTTCTCTGTTATGGTTCTGAGCAACCTACAAAAGAGAGGTTGCGAAGGAGCCACACGTGAAGACAGAATGAACGAGCCCTCTTTGATGTTATTCATGCCCACACCTATTATATTCATGCCCACACCTATGCTCTGTGCCGTTACAAGTTTTATTGCCCTTGATGTGTATTTTCCTTATTTTCACAGGATATTTACGGCGGCGACCTGGAAGATGACGGAGTCACGCAGACTACTCAGGTATGTCGACTTCTAACTTTTTTACGTCCAGCTTCGCACAAAATATTGCTCCGCTTCTGCTTAGGGATGTTAGCAATAGGAGCTCAGTGCAGATTGAGGCAGTTTCTGTCATGTGGAAAGCACTTACATTTTTCTGGTGTGTTTTTTGGCGTCTTCCTGTTTTTGAATGGTAATCTGCTAGAGCATGTCGCGTGAATCACCGAAATTTTTGCGTACCAAAGCGATTTCCGGCAGTTTGAAGGCGACAACAAACTGAACCTTATTTATTGGATTCCATTAACAATAAAACAAAATGAAGTGAGGCGTGAGTAAAAGAGAAGCAAAAGTAAAATAGTGCTGGGCCGGTTTAACTTCATAAATTGCTCCCGACAGTTGTACAGTGGTGGAGAACGCCCGCANTTGTGGACGCCCACGCATGTGCCAAGGATGTAAAAAAAACACTGTGTGGGTTCTTCATCAGATAGCGTCATCAGACAGCGCTAGAGCACAGTNATCGCTTTGATGTTCTGCTAATTGTTTCTGTCCAACAGCTTTCGGTTGTTGTTTTCGAGGTAAGTGAAAAACCTTGCGTGAAAATAATCGATATTCTTAAGAGGACTGTTTAATTTGTAACCGTCGCTGTGTTTGATAGTCCTTTGAATATCCCGAGAACGGGAAGGGCGGCTTTGCTGCCACTACAGACGACTGCCATGTGCCCAGTGCTTCGGAGTGTGGTTGTGAGTGTGTCGTGTGCAAAGCCATTCAACGCCTTTCTGTTCAATGGCGTTTGCTGTACTCATAAACTGATTTTCCTTCGTAACTGCCCTGTTTCGCGTACAGGTAACGATCCCAACAAGCTTGGCTGGAGCTATTATCGGCAAAGGCGGCCATCGAATAAGGCAGATTCGGGAGGTGAGTTGTACTGGTGTTCTGGTTTCTTGCAAGCAGCAACCACGTTTGCTTCTTTGTGACGCGAAGCCCTTTCGTAGCAAGCGCGGTCGGCTATGGTGTTCATTTTGCTTGTGTTCTTCCGAGTCTCGCCACAACCTTTGTTAAATTATGACTGCTTACCAACATCTGCGTCGCGCGCGCGTCGTACGCATCGCGTTGGAATCTTTCAACGACTGTACCTNCTTTCACCAGGACAGCGGTTGCGCCATCAAGATCGATGAACCGCTTCCCGGAGCNGAAGACCGCATCATCACCATCACCGGAACGCAGTCTCAGACTCAGAACGCACAGTACCTGTTGCAGAAAAGGTAACTGTTTTGTGCAACCACGCAACGCTTAGAAACACATCTGTTGTTGGTTTCTCCTGCTCTTTTCTCCCTCTGTGGAAAACAGCTTGTACGACAGGTCTGCTAAGCTCTGCGCTTGGTCACCACGGTTGTGGTTCAGCGAGAATGGCACTGACATCATTTGTGTACAAAAACTAATTGAAGTTATTGCGCTTCGTTTGACAGATCTGTTCCAAAATAATTCGGAAGAAAAAATAAATTGTGGACCATTAAGAGCAGAACTCGGATAATCTTAAGTTGCAGGGACCCAAGCTTGCGGTCGTCATCGTTTCTCAGAGGGCGGAAGAATATTATTGNCATTTCTGGCAGCCCCTGCAACAGAAAATTCTTGCCAGTTGTTTTGTCANCTGTCCTTCGGTATGTTCGTTTCCATCATTCAGGATGGTTTTCGGTTTCCCTGTCGTNAGAGTCAGCCCATAGGCTTNGCCAGGGGTCCAAAGGGGCCATCCCCTAAAAATTTCTGGTATATGTGGTCGTTTTGTGCTTCGCGAGGCGGTGTCCCAAATCAAATATTGTTGCTCGCTTAAAGTCAAAATATTTCACCCTTCAGCCTTGCGTATTAGCTTGCTCTAGCGTCCCGCTGCAGGATATAATTGTCACGCACTGGACAGCTTTCCTAAAAAATCTCAGTGTTTTTTATCTCATGTGAAAACCAACGGCGATTGTACAGTTCAAAGCTAGAACTGGATATCAAAGTATAGTTAATGATAAACGGAATTATGTGAAGGTTTGCAGTGGCGCTATTGATATTTACGGAAGACTTTGCAGGTGTTGGGCATCTGTGAAATCGCCGGCTGTAGAGTCTGAGACAGCTTTTGAATTGAAAACGGTGATTGTCGAAACACACATGGTGGCATTTTTGGTGTGGGCTGTTGGTCAACACAAGTTGTAAATGGGTTTTTGAAAAAGAAAACCCGCGAAAAAGGGATTTTCGAGCATGTTGCACGCAGAAGAGACTTTGTGGTTAGCCTTGTAACATACACCCGCCACACCCCACAATCTGAATAAGCAGGGCAGTTTATAGCTTTTCAACATTAAATTCGTTTTTTATGGAATTCGCGTTTTGCATTGCCAGGTTTGGCGAACCTTCCTCACATTTAGTAGTTTTTCTTTAGCATCTGTGCATGAAAGTTGATCAAAGCCTTTGTGATGGCACTGAATTTTCCTGTTCCGTTTTCAAATGCTTGTGCCACTCTAGAAAGCAGACTGATAAACCCGCGAGACCGGCTTGCCAGCCACAACCAATCGGGCAGTTAAAAGCATTTGGCGATGCTGCGTCCTTTCATGAATCGGCCACAATGCTTGGCTGGTTCGTGCGAAGCTCTCACCGTTTACGCAGCAGAGCTTCTTCTCGATCTGAAGAAGGCTGATCAAGGAAGAGCAGAGAGGGACTTTCCAGGCGTTTACATCGGGAAGCTGCCGCCCCGCAAGTCAGAACATGAAATTTTCATTTAAATTCCGGTTCGATCGCGATAACAAAGCACGCGCGTGCCGATGAAGATCGCGGCGACGCTCTACTGCCGCAGAAAATGGCAACAAGATAATTCCGACTGGGCACAGTCAACTGCTTTGCGGCGCACAAGCGAACATTCAGCTGGTTGCGATCGAATGGAAGACTAGTGATTTTGTTGTTCTTTTCTGTTGTTGACAACGAATCACGGTCTGCCCTACGGTCACAAGCACCATCGTCCTCNCGCATTTTCAAACAACTTANCAGAAGTGATTGAGTTCCTCGATCGCACACTCCTGGTTTGTGAAACGAAATGGACGCAAATGTTGCAGCGGTCATGCATTCCAAACTGCTTGCCAGGAAAACCCACCCCTCATTTAAGCATGGTCTTGTGCGAGCCTCCCAATTTTTGCTCTTGCCGTAATGTCCTTGAACGCCTATTGATGAACATCGCCGTGTATTTGCTGTAATGCTTAAAAATTCGGAAAATAGTATTTGTATTTGAATGATTATGCTGCCTCTGATCGACTTTGCTTTTTTTGCAGTGTACGAATGTACTCCGGCGATAAGTTCGACTGAGCTCCGCTTTGTATTTAAACGTCCGCAATGAGCCAAGGGCAGCAGCGAAGGGCGCGTCTCCGTCTATTGCACCATGGTGGTGCCTGTCGTTTGAGACACTGCTCGCACCTGCCGTTCTTACTGCGTAAGCACTGCGTATAGGTGGGGAGTGATTGGTTTGTGCCAGTCTTCAAGAACAGAACTTTTTACGCGCTTACATCAGTTGATCTTCTGCAATGCGCCAACGCCGTGGTAACTGTTGCTTGAGAAGTGTTCGGTGCGGTAAATGGTGAAACACATTGTACTAGCCGTCATCAAGCGCACATGTTGGGTAGGTGGCTGTTTGGCTGGCGATATTCGAAGCAAACAGAATAGAAGCGACAAGCTCATTCTTAGTTGCTTGTTTATCATGTAGGCGCGATGTTCCGATTTGAGCCATGGCTCACAATATGTACATACGTGTGTTGTTCTTGATTTTTTGGAAACAGTGGTTCAGTATGGAATCCGTGGCAAGATCTGTATGCGTTTGTTTTTTCGATATCAATTTGTCTAATAGTGTTTTGAACGGCTTCGAGTCTTGTGAGGACCAAAAAGTTTGTATTACAGAGCAACAGCACAGACTGCTGTGTTTTGTCTCCAGTGATACGATCAAAACTTAACCTTATCAGATGTTCCTTGCCATGATTTACGCCAAAGAATTTTTGCAATCTCGTTCCCGAAATCATCATCGTTTGTGTGATTTTCTGTGTGGGTGTATAGCAAACATAGTGTGTCGCTGCCCACACACTTTTTCCCCAACACCGACTGGTGGCAGCCGACTGAAGGTTGTTAAAACCTTTTTCGTGGAAAATAAATCAATGTGCTAAGGCTTTTAGTGATACTTCGTCCTTACGCACTGGACCTGAGTGGGAAGTATTTTCCTCTGGATCGGATGCCGTTCGCAAACTGCTGTCATGATCAACAACCCTCTTCGGTTTGTACGAAGGTNAANAGGTTTTGCAAAGCAGGCGAAGAGTGAACAGCAGAGGCGTGGCGACTGGNGCAGGTGGNTCGTCAAACTACGTTCGCGTAGGAATGTTTCCCAAGAATGCCTCTCACACGGGTTTGCGTTCAAATTTTGTGCTCACCTGAGAATTCAACCGGCATAGTTTCACGTTTTCGCTACATGTGCTTTCGTGACTCTCTGAGCTGTGGTTACTGCTCAGCATGTGCAGAAAACGGACTGCGCAAAAGTGTGTGACGACAGACTGACTTGACCCAAACAGAGCTAGCAGAAGGCGCAGTCAACATTGTGGCGCAACTGAGGTGTCTGAAAATAACACGGCGACCATTCTTGTGAAAACACGAAATGCAATCAGCATGCAGTTGAAACGAATGACAAACGATTAAATGCTTCGAGAATCTTCACAAATTCTAGGTTTGTTCTACCAAAGTACATCTCGCGGTTTCCGCGAGGTGCACCAGCTTGCGCGCGACGAGCAAGTTACGAACAATGCAAGCTGGGTGCTGAACATCTACTTAGTGAACTTGTGTAACCGGAAAAACGGCAATCAAGGCAGGAAAATACAGTCTTGTAATCAATTATGTACATCTCACATACGAAAACTATCCCTGAAGAAACCATATCTCCATAATTGCAGTAACAATCGAAAAGCAAGAATGCAGAGTAATGTGACGTAAACATCGGTTGCTCTGCTGACTGGTTTGTTCTTTCGCAGCCAGTCAACTTCGTCCGGTCATGGATCAGCAAAAGTTTAGTAGATGTCAGACTCACTGTCGGAACCACTGGCAACGCACCGTGATGTAGTTTGCGCATAAACTTTGCCAGTTCAAGTCGATAGATATCCTTTAGCTTCAACGCATTAAATTTTTATGTAAAGGAGTAACACGACAACTGTTAAGCCTCATTATCCTTAATATATTATTATGCAAAACGTTTAAAGGTTGCAGGACGGCATTGGTAGCTGTACCCCATGATATAATACAGTATTGTAAACAGTGGCGTAGCCAGCTAAGAATTGGGGGAGAAAAATGTTTGTTTTCAAGCGGGCAACAATGTTTTTGTTTGGGACGTCGCTTATCAAAACACAAAATGACTAGATATGTTAAACATTTGGTGGGGCATGGCCTCCTACCTACGCCTATGACTTTAAATTGCAATATAAGACTAAGAACGGCGATAGGGACGAATTTTGTAGTTTTAAATAGTAAATGAGATGTATGCGATAATTTAATTCTCACCAATTGCACGTGAGAAGAACAATCTACAGTGTTGTCAATGAAGATGCGTAGATATTTGCCACATGATTATTGACTCAACGACATATCATTTAAAACGATAATGCGATAGTCTGGTTATCTGTGTTTCTCAAAGACTTGCTGCTAAACTTCAAGGAGTTTAATCACAAATAAAATAAACCCATAGGGATTAATTATTCAATTGTTTATTTTGTGGTTTTTAATTCATAACTTTTTGGTAACCACAAACGCAAGAAAGCCAATCGAAGGCTCGAAAGATGCGGATTTTCAACTAGTTTTTTTATAAAAAAAGAAGCACAAAGCTCCCTCTTGCGGTTGAGGCTCAGAGCCAGATGAAGTGGACCAAAAAGACCTAAACCTACCCCAATTATGCGGTCTAGGACAGCTTGGTGCTGCCGTTTCGGCGATGGGACGTTTCGGCAATGGTGGTCGCAAATGTTTTATGCGAAACAATGCGTGTTTTTGAACTACTTTGAAGATTAGACTAGAAAGGATGTTTGCTTCATAAGAGTTTTTGTTATCCTGATGGCCAGTGTAGTTTCCCGTCCGTCAGAATTTTGGAAGAACTCTGCGACCGTGACCACGTGTGTAAAGAAATATGGTTTGTGACGTTTATTTTTGCTGGCATGAGGCGTTTGTGAGGTTACACAAAAGTTAAGCCTGGACAGCATGTACTGCTTGCTCTTTCACGTAGGTATCATTTTGATTGCATTTCACAGCTGACCTAAGAATATATCGTACTTTCTTGCCATCGGTTGCCTATCAGTGTACGAATATGCAGTAATGGCACTTCCAAATCCATGGTATGCATCATGAATCGCAATAAATACAGCATAATTGGAAAGATCTGGGACAAGTGCTAGACTGACTCTTGCGCTTACATGCTTCCCAGACGACGGCAGTGCGAACTTCTGCACTTTGTTGACATTCCAAATGAAAACACATTTCACATTTCATCGCCGAAACGGCGACGCTGAACTGTACCATTCTGCCAATTATGACGTAACCCACAAAAAACTCAAATCCAAAACTTCCAACTTTTTCTAATCGAAACTAGAAGACTTTTCGCATCTTTAGAGCCTTTGAACACCTCTCTAGCTCTATCGCCTGGCGAGTTATGGGCCTATGGCTGAAATAGTTCATGGCAACATATTGGCTTCTGCGGTCATTAAGGCAAGCGTGGTTGCAGCAAACTCACGTAACGCCAGGCAAACAAGTTACCACAATGCGGATTTTGAAACCATGTGTTCCACGTCTTTTCCGCTAATCCCTATTGTAGTCAGCAAGTAGGTACCTTCTGCGTCGCAATTAAATTATTCACTTTTCTGATTTTCTAGTCTAAGACCGCTTAATCTTTGTGGTATTTTTCAAGGAGATTGCTCGCATTAAATTGCTTTACTTACTGCCTGTACTAATAGTGTTAAGACGGTTATTCCAGAAAGCGATGTCCTTTCAACCGAGACGTTCACAAGGATGATGTCTTCTATAAATCTTAGTGTAAAGGCCAATTCTGCGGGTTAGGGGTTCTACATGTGTCGCTTTAGCTTGGTTGAGTTAACACATTTGCGAGTTATATGCGAGTTAATACCTTAAACGCACGTGATTCTGGTTGTTTCACAGTGGATGATGGTCTGAAGTGAATGTACTGGAATTGCAGCTTTGGAAGAAATTAATAG
>JGI24021J15306_10010581_pt1 | contig 11454 bp, 7 predicted proteins | sample Ectturendosymbi1_FD_15306 | JGI IMG/M metagenome (IMG submission 15306)
TCACCGCTGCCGCCGCTGACCAATATAATCAAACGTTATCCTTTGCAGCGAAAACGTTCATAACGAAGCTGATGCAGAAGCAGCCGTCCAAGCGCTACACTTGCAAGCAAGCTCTCAGCGATCCGTGGTGAGTCGTGGCTTGCTCTGTTTGTGCGGAGGACAATGGCGATGGAGGTTCGCTTTGTCGCTGGGGCCTTGTGATGTCACAGTGCCGCGATCATGGCGAACTGCTGTTGTTTGGTTCTGATCCGAAGCATGTGGTCGTGTTTGTTTCCTTATACTTGAAAACATGCAACCCACTTCCAGGTTGCAAAATTGCATGAACGCAATCAGCAGTTAATGGTGGTCTGAGTGGAAACTAATAAACCAAATGTTGCCTATTTTTGAATGAAATGTTGCCTATTTTTGAATCAAATGTTGCCCAATTTTGAACCAAATGTCGCCTATTTTTGGACCAAATGTTGCCCAGTTTTCGGCCACTGCAAAAATTGATTTGTTTCATTTCATTGGCGCAACGTTTGTGAAATATAACTGTTGCAGTTTCGGGTATCTCCCTACGGCGGCGTTGTTGTTTTCCTGTCTTGAAGTTTTGAATCGGACGCCAAAGTGGATTTGATCTGAAGACGGTGACGCGCGCGTTAAAGTCGATTTTTGTGTTCACACTCGCCAGCTGGCGCGAATAACAACCCGTAAACAACAGGAGAACAACAACAGAAGTGAACAAATGGCCGATCCCACGTCGACGTTTATTCGCTTCGAAACATCAATGCGTTCACTCGCTCAAAGGATATCGTGGACATGAGTTGGCGTTGTCACCCGTAGCAAGCCGGTCGTCTGTAGCTCGAACTTCCGTCAGGCCTATGGTTAATGTTACGCGTTCTGAGACTGAACAGTGTTGCGTTGTCGCCTGTTCATGAAGTTGCGAGCCGCGGTGACTTAAAAAATGCTTATGGCTTCTCGGGACAGAGGTTACCTTAAAAAATTTTCACCAAAAAAACGTGAAAAAATTCACGAGACACAGGTTGCCGGGGCAACCTTACAATTGCGCAGAAAACTTAAACGTGTTTCTATTTTCGCGGCTGTGCATCTTCACTAAAGGACGGCTGATGGAACCACACCCAACCCCCTGAACTCGATATCAATGCAGGAACTTCGCAACTTATTACCCCTTTATCCTGCCCATGTCCGTTCCCCGCGTCGCCCGTCCGCGCAAGTCAAGCTCGATTTCGCCATTTCGAGATTTTTACGACGCTTGTCGTTCTGTCACGTCATAATGGCTTCGATCGAACCCGTCGCTTACAGCTTCTATTGATTGACGCTCGCTGCGCAAAAGCATCGCCGCGCTGGATTGCTTTCGTTTTTCCAGTCTCCCAAGAGAAACGCTAACGATTTTGAAACGGGCTACGTGATTTACAGCCCATTAGCGGTGGTCAGCAGTTCTTAGCTGGGCAAACCACAAGCGTCGAAACAATGTTTATTTGCCTCATCGCCCCGTTGCTTGAACTTGCCGAGCCATGGTTGTCGTTAGTTTTGCTTTTTGGTTTCGGTGATAAAAGCTTAATAGTCACAGCTTGTGTTTGCAACTACGGTTCGATCGCTATCTCTAAATCTTTTCTCTAAGTCTAGATTTTCATCATTGCACCTGTCAGCTTTTGCTTGCAACTTGAATATGCATCGTGGACATACCTCGTGTGTTTGAAACTGCAGCTTGCGTGACTTTTCTAAATCTTACTTTGGTTTTTCATCGTTTTACCTTACACTCGTGACAAGGGCATTCGGACTGATTGAATGAATGTATGTAAATTACGTGACATTGATTTCCTGTCAAATCACGTTGACATGCGATTCGCCAGCGATGCCCTCACGGAGACTTGTCGCTGAAATGCCAGGAATTAGAAGAGGTTGGTGGATCGCGTGTGGGCGTGTCGGTGCGGCCAGACAGCATACCCTGCAGCATGCCGTGCCACCAGAATTAAGCCTTTGTTGCCGACAACAGTTAAGACCCAACCTGGTTTTTCTTCGGTCACAGACCGAAATGTTTTTGAAATGACCAAAAAAAAAAGATTTCGGTCAGAATGTCTGAAAATATGGGCTAATGAACACTGATACGGCGAGTTTTGATACAACTTTGAGACAAATGACCAAAGTGTCGCAGCAAAAAAAAACAGGACCCAACCGAACCCTGTTGGCGTTGTCACTGATGTAGGCAATCGAGGGTAAGAAGTGTTTTAAGGGGGGATTTTTACGTTCGAACACAAATCCCTACGAAGCTACGACGCTTCTACTTTTCGGCGGCCGAAAGTAAATTTCATTTTCCTGCCGTTGTGCGACGATTTTCGGCGAGTGGCGCTCACTTCGGATTGTGTTCCGCAGGATCGCGGGAGACGCGGCCAGCAGCAAAGACATCCACAGCCACGTTAGTCAGAACATTAAGAAGAATTTTGCCAGGACCAAGTGGAAGGTAAGGGTTGCCGACGTCAGGTCGGTGTTGTCGAGCACGATTAACCGGATTCTCGTCGCTTTTGGGCGTCTTCGCGCACAACGCAAGTCGTCTGACTTCGAAGTAGATAACTCAGCTGGTGCGTAGACTCCCAAAATAGTGCCTTTCCTCTCACCTCCAAAATAATGCCTTTCCTCTCAGCCCCAAAATAATGCCTTCCCTCTCACCNTAAAAATACTAAAAAGTTAATTGTTCTCCNTGATATGACGCAACAAAGCCATGTCTGATATAAAGCGAATAACNACGATAATGAAAAGCTTCATTTTCCTCATAGTTGGTGGCAGGCACCTCTTATGAGATGTGGGTTCATGTCGGTCGCGGGCAAAACTGTGGTCTCGTTGTGTCTTGCTGGCGCAAGCGATTGTGCGGGGTGATTTTGCCTTTCCGTTGGAAGGCTTTCATACATAAGTATCTACTTCTGGTTGTGTGTATGTTTATACAAAGGAGATTGTCTTCTTTGTCTTGTGAAATGGGTGCACACGACAACGAAGCACATTGACCCTGCGTGTTGGTTTCCATTTTGGGGGCTTTTCTGGCGTTCTCATTGCAAGCAATTGACCCAACAACGTCACAGGGTCGTGACTATTTTTGTTACGTCATACTGATAACTTCCACAACCACCCTCACCAGCTGACCGGCATCTCGATGCCGCAACCCATGTCCCCGAACGCACGATATCATCCGCCACTTGTAGTAAACAAGCGAACAATGATTAATGAGAAGCCGCTCCCAGATAAGCTCGCATCAGCGCTTTACATCTCGGGCGTGCAAGTGCTGCGTGTAGGTCAACGGCACCTATATTTGTTAAAGAAGCTTCATCCCAGCGATTTCATGTCTAAATTGCTGTGAAAAAGGTAATTGCTCGTGTTACTCTGAAGTCAATACTCTCTTCTTTTATTCAAGTAGTAGCAGCGCATCAAAATAGGTTTTGCGAAGTGGTGACGTCGCAAACGGACAATAATAAAAAAGAAGGCCATACGAATCATCCCAAGTTCTCGCGCGTGACGGCGTGCCACAATACCTGTGCGTTTATTCCAGGCCAATTACGCTCTTCCCTTATGCCAGTGGTTCCCAAACTTTGGTACGCACACCACTTGTGGCACGCGAATGCCTTGAAGGTTGTTCGCGAACAAACATTGATTCTGTTTTCCTTCACAAAAATATTAAAGGCTGTATTGTATTAAAGGCTGTATTAAAGGCTTTAAATGTGATCACTTGCAATAACCAGCAAATTTACACTTCACCAAACAAAACCAAGCAAGATTTAGTCTAGGTTACATGTATTGAATATTTTATATCTTTGGTTCAATGGTATGCCCACTGGACTTACTGCAGGCATAAAAAAACAATTCAAGTTGTTGTTAATGTGCAATACACAAAAGCCAACTGCATTTACATCTTGGAGTCAGCAGATAAAAAATTTCCCTCTTCAACGAATCTATATTTCCATCAGGCCTAGGCCTACATGTTCGAAACAAATATTTGAAAGCTTTTTTCTGTGATCTGGTGCTAGTTAGCCTACCAACTTTTTTCTGAGCTCTCAAGTAGTTTAAACCAAAAAAGAAAATGCAATGTTATGCTAGCCTATTGTCGGCCTAGTGGTCTGAAAGCAAATGTGCAGTAAATTTCTTTCTAGTTGAGCTGACGACCTGCAAAACAGAAAAATAACTGCAGAACAATTTTTTTCTCACTTTCACTTGGAAGATTATGTCTACTTTGCCTTTACATTACTGAGTTTGTGTGTAGCCTATCCTAAACAAAAATTATTAGACTACAGTGAATATAATAGGGGCACTGTGATACAGTGCAAGTGCAGTCACACAGCTACAGTAATTCAAAAAAAGCAACACTAGCCTACTGCAGAAACACGTTGATAAACACCTCAAACAAGCAGGATACTACACAAAATTACATCCTGGACCCAGAAAGCTGAGACCTACAGCGAAAAATACAAGTGAAGTTGAAGGAAGCCCACGATTTTATCGCTCCAGGAGCGAAACTGAAAGAAGTACGCGAAACGAAGCCGAAGAAGGTTGAGAGAAGTTCGTTGCTTTCGCAAGCCTTCCTAGCCGACAATAGAATAAAAAAAGATTTTTCCGCAACTTCGCAAGACCTAAGACTTCGCGATAGTCTAAATCTGCCTTAAGCCCTAATGATCAGTTTTTTCAGCGTATTTGATATGCAGAATAGAGATGGCACGGACAGAATATTTGTGTCCGCTGTCTGAACTGCATCAGCAGCTTCTGTCCGCTGTCTGCACCGCGACCGCGTTTGTTGCACTTTTTCCTGTCCACGTCTGCACTGCACTGCAAACTCGAAGTTTTACCCCCAAAAGCAATTGCCATTTGTACCCCCTCACCTGAAGCACTGTGCTCCTCATAACATATTTCTCTGGGTATAAGGTTTGCCAATAAATTTGGCAGTGTCTGTTTCGCCGCATAGTGTTTATTTTGCCTCATTAGCAATAGCACTGCTGGAGCTGTTTTGCCTTTAGCCAAAATTGATCGATTGAAGTGGTCACATTTTATGACAAGTTCAAAACATATGACCTGCTTAGTTGACTGTGACGTCAGAGTCCAGTGGACGAGTTTTGTCATGTCTTTAGGGCTTGCAGATTGTTAGCACTTTCTTGTCTGTGTTGCATGAAATGTAGGCTAAACCTTAACTATAAATCTAACCCTAAAACTTGACCTGAACCTCTAAATCCTTATACCATATTCCCAAACCCTAACACGTTGCCTCTTTGCATATCCTTTTTTTATGTGGCCACATCAAGCAATTGTCTTCAACTAAAGGCAAATTTATAGCCCTAGCACAGCCACCACATATATACAGTATAGCATTTGCCTCATGAAACAAAAACAGACACTAGTGTTAAGGTTCTTTGCTCTACAATGAGAGGATATGTAACCTCTTTAGATTCAGCAGTTTTCTAACTGTGGGTTCGCTTCATTGCTGAATCAAGGCCCTTTATCACAGAAGCAAGTCTGCTTAAAAGACCTTCTTGTCTCTGATACTTCCCTACTCATTCTACCGGCAACACTCATAAGTAATATTTTATTTCATAACTTTTATTGCTTCATAAAAGCGACATAATAATGAATAGTCAATGGTACTCACCAATATTAGTGGTTCAATCTTGTGCACTTCTCAAACAAGAATTATCATGGAATATCCTAGGGATTTTATTAATAAAATAAATTAATTCCGATTTGCATTTCATTAACGTTCTAATGCTTGTGAGTTTGTCTGTGATTCTGTCTGCTGTCACGCTTCGACTCCAGATACTAAGCTCTGATCATTCAGAGTGTTGCTAGAACTTCTCAACGGAAGTTTATCATTAGCCAAAGCAAGCCGCAGTTTTATTTACAGCTGTACAGTTTCAGTTATTTGGTTGGGGGCACATAAAAAAATACATAACTTAAAGGAATATTCTTTTAACTTTATCATTTTACACAACGTCAGGGCGTATTAGTACACATTATTTTATGTTAACGACTTGCAGCATATTGCTCTAATATAGAGTGAATTGCCAGATCGACTGACAGGGATTAACCTGGACAAGCTAATTGCTGTCGTCCATTTTAGCAGAGATTATCTCGGACAAGCCATTTTCTAGCTTGGCGGAATTCTACTAGGACTTAACCAGTTATGAAACTCTATACTGACATATTGTCTGTTCACATTATCAGATCACTAGTCAACCTTCCTAGACAGTTATTAGTGGTAGAAACGAATACAATACCCTAATAGTCCTTAAACCAGGTGCATACGCTTTTGGGCAGAGGGTAAGAGCTTTGCTTCTTTTCGACTAGCATGTGGAAGGAACGAATACAATTCCGCTAACTGACATTAAACCAGTTGCTTACAGCCTTTGGGCAGAAGTGGTTACTTTACTTCTGAAGCCAAACCTTGAGGATTTGAGACACAGAAGGAGATAAACTGCTTTTGAGTGAAATCAATTTCAACTGTCTTGTATGTGCGAATTCGAGGCCTTTTATACTCGAATTCCTGGGCATTCCCCGTTCAATTAAGCGTCTTTATTGGTTCCTAATTATGTCTCATTAAGTAATCGCTTTATGATTAGCTAAACCGGATATTTGAATGAGGCTTGATCACGTTTGACCGCCTAACGTCATTAACGGTTTTATCGAGACAATCACGTCTTTGGGTCACATTTTTCATGACTGGCTTCAGGATCCGTTGATCGCATGGATCGTTCTAATTGGTTGAAATCGTTTTGAATGTTGTTTGGTTGGATTCGAGGTTAGAGCTGATTTCCAGGCTTGGTGTCCGAGCAGCAATACTTGTTACAGGTAAAACTTGCCTGTAATACTACCTATAAATATAGAAAATGTTTTCAACTTGCAGCCCTGAAAGCGTTTTCCTAGTTTGATGCGTACGTTAGTTATCGAAAGTTCTAGATTAATCAGCAATTCGCATCCCAGTGCATCAGAGTAGTGACTGCAGCACGCCACCTATATTTTTGCGTACAGGTAAAATAACAGCAATATTCTGCCTACGAATCTTCGCCCAGAGCCATCGCTAAAACGCAGGTAAAAGCTGTAAGCTAAACACGAAAATCAACTGTTGTTATTTATAACAATAACTTCCGAAAAGTTTCTGTGTTTTGCAGTGATTCATCATTAGATGAACGTCCACGTGGTACGTGTCGCTGGCGCGGCTCAAATTTTTCGAAAGTCATGTGGCACGGTCATTACATGGTACAATTTTCCAAAGCCGTTCTGCGCGGAACGCGATCGCGGTTGACATCTCTAATGCAGAATATCACTCTGTGCATGCGAGCATGGCATGAAGTCAGAAATTTCGCTTGACACCGAATACGGATAAGGATATCCGAAACGCTATTCTCGATATTTTGAGGATTCAAACTCTTCGAAAAAATTGCACATTGCACAATCATTCATTTAGTATCTTCAAAAGCATCTTTTTTCTTTTTAGCCTTCTATGCCATGACTCCCAGTCTGTATCAGAGATGAGCAGGCTGTGAGATTTTTCAGTCCGAGTCCAATCCTGATCCACACAAATTGAATCCGATCCAGTCCTGTTCCGCAAAATTTTTGAAAATCATCAGTCCGCTCCAGTCCTGATCCGCCCATGTAAAACCATGTAGGCTATTTTATTTTGCCTCATGAGGCAAAATAGACACAGATTTTCCGCATTTCCAAAATTTAACAAGGCAGTGTATGTTTTGCCATCAGAGGCAAAAGCACTGCTGAGTCATCTTGCCATTAGGTGAACCCGATTTGTAAAATTGGTCAAGTAACAAGGATGATAGGCCTACACTTGGATTAGTGCATGGCCTACTTTCTGTCACATAACCTAAACCACTCAACCTGAATCCAAAGTGGAAACACAAATCTTAAACCCAAAACTTAAACGCAAAACCTAAACCTTAAAACTAAACCCTGAATTAACCCTAAAACTAAACCCTAAATGTAAACCCTAAACCTAACCTACACCCTAAACATTAACCCAAACCTAAAGCCGAAACGTTTTGTAAAAGTATATAAATTAATTTAATTTAATTTATTTGTTTGCAAGCAGACACGAAGTCCATGTTACAGTATTAACACACACACTCCGCAGAACGCAGGTCGATCAAAACAGACAAAACAGCACGCACAGTAGTGCAAGCAAGGCATTGAAGCCGGCGGAATCACAGCGTTACAGACACTTTTTGCAACTGCATTGAGGACAGAGGACAGGACCATAGGGTTACAGACACATTCTTAACACTAAAGTTAGCTCACACCAGAGATGAGCGGAGTCACATTTTTCAGACTCCGACTCCGCTCCTGCTCCATTTTTTCAGACTCCTGCTACGACTCCAAAAATTTTTGAAACATCAACTCCGACTCCTGTTAACACTCCGAAAACTTCCAAGTAACTCATGTTAAAAAGATACTGTCTATTTTGCCTCGTGAGGCAAACTAGCCTATGTGTTGTGGTTATTTTGCCTTTGATAGAACACAAACGGTTGAAATGATCACGTGGCTAGCACAATACACAGAGACACAACATGTTGAGGTTTAAAGTTGTTGGCTTAGGCTATTCTTTACAGTTGACACAACGTAGACAAACAGCCACTGAAAGCTAGGCCACATTTAAATTAGACTTTACAGTCAGCTATGTTGGTCATGCATTCCAAACTTGTCCTTTGATCACTTCAAACAAATGTGTGCTGGTACTGGCAAAATAGCTTAACAACTGTTAATGTCTCATGAGGCAAAATAGAAGCTGCTTATCAAATGTACATCTATTAATGGCGCAGTTTGGAACAGCCATAGTTCAGAGTTTTATCTGAGCACATGGTTAAAGTACGATTCAATATTTGTAAACAGGTGATCAGCTCCTGACCTCGGATATATAAAACGAGTCTTTTGCAAAAATTGAAAATTAACACTCACTTCATACTTGTCATCTATCTGGTTAATTATTGAAGCTTGAACTACTAACCAGTGTTTCAATGGTTTCCACTTTAGAATTTAATTACAGTAGGACCTATACTTTTAACATGAATGTGCAAGCAAATCATACAAAAAATTTTAACAACGTGAACATTTACATAACGCATAACTTAGGCTACAATCCCTTTTAAATTTATAATTCTTGGCAATAGATATGCAAAACAATAGCCTATAGGTTATCTTCAGAGCTGTAACTATCAGGGCAAACATCCAACTTTGTTCAGTATAACTCCAAAATATGAGCAGAGATTGGCCTGTGCAAGCGGTGGCTAGACTAGAAATCTGCGCAATGCGAATAAACATTGTATTTTGTACTGCATATTACTTCTAACATCATCATCAAATCCTGCCACTAGGCCTACACATGTGCATAGGTCATTTCGGCAAACTGTTGCTTCTCTATAATCTGTTTTGTTAGTCATTGTTTTTTGTCAAGTGCCTTGTGTCACTGCTCACATCATTAGCCCAACATTCTCATAGATAGCATGGATTCCGAAATTCCCGACCTCTATCGCAACTTACGCATTGCATTTGGCATTGGCCATAACTTTGAAACCATCATTAATGGTGAATGATCGGTACTCTCACCCAGTGTCACACGTTTGTGGTATATGACGACACTGTTCAGAAAACACGTCTCAATTAATTCAATTCTGTTTGACAACAAGCATCATTAGAGAAATTAGGTTCCTTAAAAATTTTGATTGGCTCCTGCACAGACTTTAATGTTGACTCCGGCTCCGACTCCTGCTCCGGCTTGAACGTAGAATATTGACTCCTGGTCCGGTCTAAAATGCAAACTCCAGCCGGAGTCCACTCCGGCACTTCGGCTCCGTGATCGTCTCTGGCTAACACGTAACACTTGTTACAAAACTACTGCGCAGTAGGGTGTCAATTCCTAAATTGGTCGAGTCTAGGTAAAATGCGGAAGCATTGTGGCATGTGGCATAACGCGCCATCAATCAATCAGATACAGCAAAGTTCGATCACTCATTCACAGAATTAAATGCGATTATAGTGTTCAAAGAATAAGGACGAAAACAAACAATCTGACTGCATCAAATGTGGTTAGATTTTCTGCATATAAGCTCTCTCATCAAAGGTGTGATCTCTACCAGCCAGGCCAAAGCAAATGCTGAAAGCAGAACAACTGAACACTCGCACAGCAGGCATCGACACTAAGAACTCGACTGCGTTCACCTTGCTGCTAGCAATACGATCCCAACGCTATGTGACGTCTGGACAAAGGTAGATGCATAGCAAAATAGTTCCAGCACAGCTTTTGCCACTGATCGGAAAATATACACTTCCATGCATATCTGTAAAATCACATCACAACTTACAGTTTCGATGTTGGTAGAAGAATCACATCAAAATAAAATAAATTCTCAGTCCCATCCAGTCCCGATCCGCCAATTTTCAAAAAATCGCAGTCCGATCCATCCTCATCCGGCCAAAATTGGCTTCAGTCCTGATCCAGTCCTGATCTGTGCTCTTCTCTGGTCTGTATCAGAGATGAGCGAACTGGGAAAATTTTTCAGTCACAGTCCAATCCTGATCTGCAAAAATTGAATCCGATCCAGTCCTGTTCCGCAAAATTTTTGAAGATCATCAGTCCAATCCAGTCCTGATCCTCCCATGTAAAACCATGTGTTTTATTTTGCCTCTTTAGGTAAAATCGACACAACCTTTTGACATTTCCAAAATTTAACAACAAGGCAATGTTTATTTTGCCATCAGAGGCAAAAGCACTGCAGAAAAAACCTATGGTGCCAAAGGCCTTGACTTGAGGGCTGGGGTTTGGGAAGGTTTGGTCAATGGTTTTCACATTGTGAACGCACCTCTGCTAATCTGCAGTCCTGTTACTTTCTTGAAAAAACAGTGCAACGAACAGACCTGCCTTACTTATAACTCTGAGCTGCCAGCACGCAGTGAGAACAAGCCCTCTTTAACAGAAGTATAAAAAACACATGGCAAGCCTATACAGGGCACAAAACTCTCACAACAGCACACAGACTAAAACACAGACGTCACAAAGCACCGGAGAAATCGTCAAAAGCAGGCAGAAACCCCAAGAAACCGGGAAAACCGTCTGGAAACTGGTAAACACGGTGGAAACCATTACCAAAAATATGCCTTCCCCAGCCCTAACTTTTGAAGAAACCCTCCTCAAAACCTCATGCGTTTCAACCAGCCCTAGTGCTCCCAACGAGCCAGTCCAAAAACGGCCACAAGTTGGCCTGTAAGGTAAAGCGAGTTAAGCCGCGCGCAAGTTCGTAACAAACACCAAACCCAAAACCTAAACACAAAACTTAAACCCAAAGCTGAAACCCAAAACTTAAATCCAAAACCTAAACCCAAAACCTAAAAACAAAACCTAAACCCAAAACCTAAACCCAAAACCTAAACCCAAAACCTAAACCCAAAACCTAAACCCAAAACCTAAACCCAAAACCTAAACCC
>JGI24021J15306_10010582_pt1 | contig 11454 bp, 11 predicted proteins | sample Ectturendosymbi1_FD_15306 | JGI IMG/M metagenome (IMG submission 15306)
CGTGTCCAGCAACAAATTTAAGTATATTAATATGTAAATCATCTGCAAGGACAAAGCGTGATTAGTGTTGCCCTCAAAACACCTCTAGAAATAAAATTGGGAAACTTTATATATAAAACATCACTTCTGCATCGACCCGATCACTATAGTGGTTTCACACCAAGCTGTCCCCCCCACATATTACAACAAAATTGCGCCCATGATCGTATGTGTTATTATTTAGAAAAATTGCCTTGAAGCAAGACTTCTAGCTTTCGACAGAGCATTGCCACAGCATTGCTTTCTAAGCAAAAATGTCACAATCCGTAACATGTTTTAAAATCGTTGGTTCGTAACTTCAATACAAATATGTAGCTAAGCGTGTTTTATTCAGGCCCGTAATCAGGGGAGAAACTCCTAAACTGTTTCTCGCTCCCCCCCTGGAAAAATGTGTTGGACACAGTTTAAAACTATTGGACATAGTTTAAAAATTTGGGCCCCTCAGAAAACTATTCGCCCCAGCTGGTGTTTCAAGCTGGTTACGGGCCTGGTTCTATTGTAAAAATGCTGGATATACAACTATTGCGAGATGGTTTACGTAGCAGTTAATGGCTAGTAAAATTAATTTCAACTAGCCGTAAGTTGTAAAATGTGCTTATCGTGTGTTTCAGTCAGTTCGAGTATTTTGCTGTGCTTAACGGATATAGCTGCACTGTCTTCATATGCTTCATGGCAGAGTATAACAAAACAGTAGACGAGGAAAGGGGTAACATAGGCAGGCGAGCAGGGCCGCAACCAGGTGATATTTTCGGGAGAGCAAAAATTGCGGGTAACTTGATGCACCTAAAAATTTAAAATGATTTTGAAAATTCCGGGGGGAGGGCAATTGCTCGTTTACCCATGCCCTGCTTGCGGACTTGCCGGCGAGTAATTCCAACCATCCCCAATCTTCACTAAACTAAGGGTTCAAAAAATCTTTTCGCCACCTGCATGGTTGTCGGAAGGACGTTTTCCATTTGAGGGCCAAAAATGGTGAAAATTTATTTTACCCACTCGGAACTAAGAAAACAACCTCTTTTTGCTAAAAGTTTAGGCCTAATANGAAAATAATTCAAAATTCAGGGGGGGCAAGGCCCTCTTTCTGACGCCCATGATCACCTGATAATTGAAGCTTGCTAACAAGCTATTCTGTTGTGGAGTTCATGATCAAAGTTAAATTGNGTAGAAAGTGGCTGGGTGAAATTTCTTCCTGCCAACTAACCAGGGTTGCGGATGCCGAAGTAAAATATCCGACTCCAACTCCGACTTTCCAAAATTTCCGACTCCGATTCCTTAACGTAAAGGGAATGAAGTTTGACTGTTAAATTTAATGGAAATCATGGTGCACAGCAAGAAATCTCTGTTGCAACAAGAATTCCCAAATTTAGGAGTGTGATGTAAAAAATGATCTAATTGGACATCCGGAGTCGGAGAAAAAAATCCGACTCCTAGTATTGACAGGAATCCGACACCACCTGAAAACCTCCGACACGTTGCGACTCCGCAACCCTGCAACTAACTATAGCATAAGCGAATGCGATGCCACTTCAAGGAATGTCTCTTCCACATCCAAAGCAACGATGTACCCTGTGCCTGTGGTAAATTTCATACACACGGATGGTCAGACTTTTGGATCAAATGCAGTGAGCGTTTTGTGAAATGTGAGTTTTTTTACTAGCATATCCCACGACGTATGTTGCTGATCATGGTTTTGGCCAAATACCGAAATCGTCTTAACATGAGCAAGACTGGCAGGCCATGCGACTTATGCTGACCAGCTTGCAACCTGCTTTGAAAAAGCTTGCAGACAAACATCAGGCGCAAGGTTCGCATTTGTTGGAACCAGGCCTGTAAGCAGCTTGGGACAGCAGGAGGGGCAAAGATTTGTCTGAGAGGGGGCCAATTTTTTTGAACTATTTCCAATAGTTTCAAACTATATCCAACACATTTTTCCAGGAGGCAAAAATTTTTCGAGGGGGGCTTGATTGGAACCAGCTAGTTTTTGGAAATAAATAACATGTAACCTATTCTCTAAATGCAGTTGCATTCGCTGTTTGTTTGTTTTGTTTTGTGCTAACTACATTGTCAATCTATATTTCATTAGCATTGAATTATTTTCGAAACAAAAGAACAGTTTCAAACAACGCTAAAATCATAGGAAGGGGGCGATTTTCAAGCAAAGTTCCTGTAGACGGGCGAGTTACAAAAAACGGTGAAGACCACTGTTAGTTGGTGATGCCAAAGCTCCCTACCTGGCGGCTGCTGTGTTTTTCGCTGTTGAAACTGCTCAGCATCATCTGGCCTCAACAATTTCGACAAATGCGCGCACTAACTGCATGTCTGCTCTGCACTGTGCGCAGAGGCCGAATATGTCGCGATCTGTGTATAACACGCACACACAGTTTTTTGTGGGTGGCCATTAACGTCTGAAGAAAAATGTAATTAGACAGTGGTTTTGTTGCATTCAGCCATGACACACGCCATTTCAATTTGCTCTCGGTCAACTCCAGCAACCACTGGGAAACTGCTGGCTCAATCAGCGTTTCTCGTTACGATGTCTCTGCTCATTTCCCTCATGCGCCCATTAGTTCGTTTAACGGTTGGCGGAAATAGCACGCGAAGGAGGTTTGCCATGTTCAGTCCGTTTGAAACAAAACTCCATTTTTCATCGTGGTTGGAAGGCTTGTTGGTTGTTCACCGCTAATTGAAAAGTCATCACTGGAGCCAACCAAGCGCAGTAATCTCGGATATCGATACGTCGTGTTGTTTGATGTTAAATAAGTACGGATTGATCGGCTGCTAAACCACGGAGTAATTTAATTCTCGCAAATTGAACGCCTTCAATCGCTTCATGGCTGTCCGATGATACGCGCCGCCAGACAAAACCTGGCTATTGGGCGGAGGTCCAAGATAACAAATCAAATCTTCGCGAGTTACAAAAAAAGGTGAAGGGAATGTAGGCCCCCAAAACGACGAGTCGTCTGATGTAACGGTCCAGATATCGAAATCTGCGCCCCTGCTTGCTCCCGTATGGACAGGTGGATGCGGAAACAAAACGACTGCACTTCAGTGGAATTGCGCGGCAACACGACATCGTGATGATGCTGAGTTTCGTGCACGGCGGAAACGACGTCACAAAGTTTGTTTTCCGGTGCGGTTGCACCCAACAACGTGTATTTAGCGTCAACGAACAATCGCAACTGGAAGTTATATTTATCATCATCAACGATATTAGCACTCGTGCGCCGACAGCGGATTTATCTTCGTTGCATGTTCATCCCAAGAGGGCAGCATAGTGAACTGTTTCAACCGCGAAGTTCGTTGATAGCGCAGCGGCTTTATTGCCGAAGCTTTGCTAGAAAGAGGCATGCAGTAAGCGACGTGACGACAACAGACACGTCACCACTTCGTCACGCCGCACCGTTGCCGTTATGCGCGACAGGAGAGGACAGAAAGGTTTTCGAAAACGAGTCCAGCTCGGCGGCCAACCAGCCCGCCTTGTTTCTGAGCGTTTTCGAGCGAGTCTGGGCCTTCAATAGATGCTCGTGTTGCGTCACAAGTGCCTCGCACTCCTCCTTTATCTCTTCGCGGACCTGGTCTACGTCGCTGCACAAGTTCGCCAGAGTGCCCGACAGCTCCTGTTGAACCTGGTATTTTAAAAAAAGATACGTAAAAAACGATGACAATGTTCGCTGGATTTACTTGCGGGTTTTTCACTGCCCAGGCCCCCGTCACCTTATAAATGCAAGATGAGCCTTAGGTGCAAAAGCACGGCTTCGTATTTTAATTTCAATGCATTTACCGCTGTCAAGGTCTGATTTCGAAACAAGCTGCAAGATGTTATAAAGCAATCGTTTTGCGTTGAAAACGGGTGAAGAGAAACGCTTTACACAAACGTGTCAGCAGTTGGACATATAATAAGACATTTCGGTCATTTGTCCCGTGATAGTATCAAAACTCGCCGAAACAGTATTCACTAGCCTCCGTTTTCGGACATAACGATGGAATTGACTTGGAAAAAAATTCGGTCATGATCGAAAAAAATCAGGTGACGGTCGTTATTATTCTTATTTGTGAACCAGTTTCAGGCGTTTGTACGTCTTGCCCGAAGTAAACGCAACGCGACCAACCAGCGAAAAACACAGTTGCCGGAAGTAGATGTCAGGACGCGTCTGGTGAACTTCACGGCCGACTACTGTCATGTTTATTCTCGCTACAGCGCTTCGCTTCCTCAACAACCTCACCTGGTGAGAGCAGTTGGTGCTGGTGAAGCTGATCACCAAGTTCAGTTTGTCGGTCGCGTGTTCGACGAACTGACGCTTGAGCGCGCGCTCCTTCGCGCGCGACGTCCACGTCAAACGCTCGTACGCGTACAGCGCGCCGTACGACGCGGCGGCGAAGGCGACTGCGCGCCACCCGATGGTCTTCCAGAAAAGATAAGGCATCATTCCTGCGGATGAGATGGAAAGTCGCGCGTGAATTGAGATCGCGCCCAACGATCCTAATTTATAAACTATTTGCGCGCCTTGAGGAGCGCGGAAAGTGTTGGCCGATGCTGGATGGCTCGCTGCGCAATGGAAGTTTCGCTTTATTGCCAAGACGTTCAGCTTGATTCAGTATTTCGCAGCGTGTAGCCCAGAAAATTTACTCGCGCTGAGGATACTCGCTACGGAATGCCACCTGGGACCCTGAACCCTGCTCAGCGATCCTGGGGGGTCTACTACTCAGGGACTTGTTTTTTTGTTGATTTCATATACTTAGAAAAATGTCAGAAACCTGTGCTTCCATGATTTTTCCTGATTTTCAGAGACAAATGTAGTGGTGCCAGAGTTATTTTACAAGTATCCTTGAAAGCTCATAAATAGAAAATTGGGGTACTATAGTTGCCCCAATTTTCTATGTACTTAAAATTACATAGAAATGTAAAGGTAGCAAAGTGCCCAAAATTTGTTACACATCAGGTAACCATGGTGTAACAAAATTTGGGCATTTCACTACCTTTACATTTCAATGTGATTTTAAGTGCAAAATCTGTTTGGCCAAACATGACATCGGAAACCTATATGTGAAGAATCTTCCTACACTATGATTTGATATGAAGAAAAAACGGATCTAAAACGCGCATGACGTTTTCTGCGCACAAACAAAAATCCCCTTTTTGGTGGTACAGTGCATAAAATTTGTATGATATGTATATTTCGTTGCGCAGATACAATTTTGTTGCGAAAGTGACTAACAATGGACGTATGGAAATAAAAACTAGCTTGGTCCGGAAATAACGGATGTCACGTGTCCTAGGAAGATGTAATCAAATGAAAGGTGGTATTACATCCTACTTTTCCTGACTCTCATAGCATTTTATGGATTCCTGAGCAAGGTTGACATCCTGATGCAAATGCTGCCACCTAACGCTGAAAGGGAGCAAGAGCCAAATGAAACCATCCATGTCATCGACAGTGGAGAGCCTTGTATTGTTGACAATACGCGAGCATGCGCCGTAAACGTTTGCTAGTTTTTCGTTTGCCAGCATCATAAAAAAACACCGCGCGTTATTTTCACTAAACGATATTTTCAATTGACGCCACAAACGCCTCCCTGCTTCCTGATGTCCTTAGCAACACGCCGCTGAACGTAACAGTTTTCAAAAAGTGAAGCTCCATGAAGCGACGCTCAACACTTTAAACCAGAGGAAACATTGCAAGAACGGTCTCACCTACGCCGGCGACAAGCAACGCAGAGTGAGCTTCGGTGAACTTGATATAACCGGCTGCGAGCGACCAAAGGAAATCCTCCGCAGGCACAGGTTCCACCGGGCCGTGGACGCCGACGTGGTCAACGGGCAGGCCAGGGTGATCTGAAGCAACACGATCCAGAAACGGAATGTGTTTTGTTAATATTAGTAAAAAAATCGAGAGTTCACTGATCGCGAGAGCCGTGGTCACCTGAAATGTGGGGCGCATCGTAGTTAATCTATATCATGGTGAGAAACCGGGCAATTCACATTGTGGCGTCACAGTTTGCGGCGATCGAGCAAGAGCGCGAGACACGCATTGGGAAAGGGGCAAACGCAACCCAGACGCCCGAAGAAGCACAGGGTTATCTAAGCGAAGACAAAAAAGAAAGGGTGAAGTCATCGAAATGACTGGAACGCAACGTCACCAATCTCAACGATGCACGTACGTGGGAACGTCTGTATTTGAATTTCTACGAGCGGCGGAAACAGGCAGCCAAGCCCGAAGTTTATGAAGGGGAAAAGAAAACCGTTGAGTTGCATTACGCTCTTGCAGGAGTTAATGCTGTAGGAACAGCAGTTGGTACAATTGTTCTTATGCGTGACTGCATAATGTGCGGGTGACAGAGTAAAGTCTGGGCGAAGGTTTTACTGCAACAAGTTAACGAAGAACTTCAGCTCAGGCATGTATCTCGATGCCTGCCATAGATTCCCCGTATGAAGGTGAGTCAACCAACAGACGAGCAACATTCCACTGCAAAATCGAGCAGCAAATGGCCGAGGCTAATGCAAGTTAATAATGAATTTAATAGGCAAGCACCGAGGGCAGTGGTTCTGATCTTTTCACATCACCTCGTTGCGGAACTGGAGACTTGCAGCGCCTTTGTCAAGTAACATTTCGAAACCGGCGGCGCTCTTACTCAATTTTTCGTATTTGATCGGTCTCGTTACGCGATATCGCGACACCCTGGCAAGGGCCGTTTGGCAGAAATTGAAGGAAAAACACAAACGTACAAACTGTTGCCGGGGTCGACGACTTCGGCATCGGAGGCTCGGGCGTGAAACCCGCCAATCGCACGCGTCGAGCTTCCCGCGGTCCAATGAACCTGAACGTGCGGGAGAGAAAACAATCAGCGCAACTAAGAATTTGAGAGCAGGGCTGCAGTCAGCAGAAAGTTTGCTCTTATAAGTCTACAAAAAAGTCTGACACTGAAACCCAATCTTCTTTCCGCAACAAAACCGCTGCGGAAGTAGATGGTTCCGCCAACAGACTGAGCTGATGCAGTCGTTGGTGGCTGAGCCTGCTTTTCTTGCAGGTCAGCGTCAAGGGCCGGTTAGGACATTGAAAACGTCGTGTTGGAACATTAAAAATGTAAGTACTCGCGGTGACCTCCAACCATCTCCCAACTGCATTGGGTTGCATGACAGCCAACAGGGAATAGAAATTTTGTTGCGTGATTGTAATAGACAGTGGAACAATGGTCATCATTGTACTCTGACCTCGACGCTTTGGTAGGAACAGTGCCGGCGTGGGGTGTAGTAACAAGCTTCCTCGAAAAGAAAATGCTCGAAGCAGGAACTAGTCTATCGCTAAACAACAAGTCGTCCCTGAGTCGTAACGAACTACCTCGCTATGAGTTGATTGAATCCGAGCGAGAATTTAAACTCGATGTCTTCCTGGAAGTCGGCGCACAAGCTGGAGCAGTCGATGTCGTACGAGATGTCGAAGCTCGGCAGCTGAGACGCGGATCGAACCAACGACCTAAACCTCGGCGTGGGATCGGGTGATTGGTCTGCGAAGCAAGCGACGAAGATATTGCCGGCACAGTCCACCACCCCTGGGCGCGTCAAATAAGCAAAAACACTATGTAGCCTGTGATCAAAACAGCAGGCGTTCATATATACCGACCTGGGTGTATATTTTTCGGTCATAGGCCGAATTTTTTTGAAATGACCGAAAAAAATTGAGCCAGTTCGGTCATAATAACTGAAAAGGTAGGTGAATACTGTTACGGTGACTTTTAATACTGTTACGGGACAAATGACCGAAACGTTTCAGCAAAAAAAGAACAGATACCGACCACGTCAAATTGGTGACAGAACGCTCTCTACTTTTCTTCCAAGCTGCACACGTAAGCGCGTTTCTCAAAGACCAGTAAAAGGAGCTCCGACGCTGGCAACTGTAAAAACTAGAATCCACTCAACGCTCGTTTCAGGCCGAGCAAACGATTTGTCCCCACCTGGTTTAGCGTTGTCGACTGCGCTGGACCCATCGCCGGGATAATATTCGACGCCGTCGTCGCTGCACGTGGAAAGGGGGAGGAGGAGAGGTCTTATGGCGTCAATCATGTCCCCTCTGTTCTTGTCGATCTGACGCTGGAGGGCCGCGCTGCACCTCGCCGACAAATTGCGCCCCAGGCCTAGAAAGCCCGAGAACGAAAACGCTGAGAAGCGTTGCTCAGAAACGAAGCGAACCTATCTTCGTCTCAGCGAAAATCTGCTGAGCACGGACAGCCTGCGTCCCTCAGAACAGAACAAGGGTCACATCGAAACTGGAGATTTGCTTACTAAGCGCTAGTACCGCTATAAAAAGTAACTTCTTCAAGTGATAACTTACTGCAAAGCGATACGTAATGCAAGAGGAGAAAAATTTAAGAGAATAAGGCAAAGAACGTTCCAAAAAAGAAATTGCATAGAGCGGAGGGATCTCCCTTGAAACTTTTCACGTGATTATAGGATAGGGGTGACACAAGATTCATGCTGAACTTTTCCTGTCACATCTTAGATAGTTTATTTTCTTAGTGTTTCGCATAACGTATACCAATGTAAACAATAACTACTCTGCCGGGCAAGTAATAAAGCAATTAAAAAGAATGAAGGAATGGCGGGAAATCTGCTTTGATGCGGGCAGAGGTCTCCGCCACGACAACGCACTTATTAGTCAAAAATCGACAGCAACGCAAACACGCACCGTCTTCGATGTGACGATAGAGCTCGGCCTTGTACACGCGAAGCACCATCGGGTTGGGGTGGAAAGGTTGTTGGAACTCGTCGACGAGCAGCGGCAGTCTCCGGATCTCGTCGCTCATCGCCGCCCGGACCTGTCGATCGGCCTCGCGCGATAAGTGGGTGATGTTCTCCTTGGACTGCTCGGTGACCGCGTGCAATTGATGGTCTGCGCGTTGGAAAGACCACAGTGAGGTGGCCTGCCACGTCGGTCAGTGGAAGAGCAAACCCTATCTTTCTTTTTGCGTGAACGTTGTAATGTAATTCCGATATGAAAAACAATATTAAAGGCGAGGAATTAGAGCAGGTGCAATCAGTGTTGCCACTTCCGATGTTTTCAGAGAAATTTCTGATGTCTGATGTTTTGGCGGAGGATCTGATGTTGAGTGGGTTGTTGTTTTTGTTTTTTACGTTTCTTCTCCTTTTAGGATGATAATGGAAAATGTGTTAGATTTCATGATTTTTAAGTTTCTTTCAATAATTTCTCATCCACATGTGTGTTTGGTTATGGTTCCAAACTGAAGAAGCTTGTTGAGTTCAGAATAACATTTTACATCACATACGACCGACTTCCTTCATTCCTTGACGATAGGCATTAGGATACTTCGTTCTGTTTCGGATTCAACGTGGTTTATCGCGCTTTCTCAGGTACTGGCAATAGAAGCATTTAGCTAACATCAAACTGTAACGTAAAAATCTGATGTTGAAAAAGGCAACAATCTGGTGTTGACGAGAATGACCCCAGTGACAACACCGGGTCCACCATACCTGCTCTGACTGGCGTCGTGAGTTCGAAAAATATCGCGCAACCGAGCACAAAGAAAAGCCATTGACAAAAACAGCTTGCTCAAAATCTACGGCCAAATACAATTTTTCACGTATTTGCCAATTAATTTTGTGGGCCAAAACGCTGGCTGGATTTCTGAAACGAGTTTTTCCGAAATGCTTACGCGCAATTGAAGGACACGATTCACGTTTGGGCTGAAGCCGCTAGCACGACCGGCAATATCACGCAATACCGCCCTCAGTACACCAGGTGCACGTACGCACCTATGTACTCCAGTCTCTGATGAAGACTTCGCTGCCGCTGATCACAGTCTTTCAGAAGATCGCACGAGCGATTCTGCAAAAGTGCGAAATGCTCAGCCGTGTAGAAATTGCTCAACAGTCAACGGAAACGTGTGGAACATCTCGATGGCAGATAATAAAAATTACTTTAAGATGATGATGTGCTGGCCAGTTGTCCAACTATAGGTAACGCAGGGTTGAGCAATCTTAACAACAGCAGAAACGCGGGCACAGCAAACCCGTCTTGAGATACTGCGAGCAAGCTTTACCACAGAAATCACGTACGCAAGCCTTAACAAAGATACGATTAAACTCGTTTTCCTTCCACCCAACTGAAATAACAGCAGTAATGCACTGGGAGAGTGCAACGTTACAAAAAGAAACTTCCTACCCCCCATTTCTTTCAACGACTGCACGCTGCCAGGCCAACCACGTACACCCCGCAGCTGCAACTCACATGGAGCCATTCCGCCTTCGAGTAGAGGTTGTCGATGATCTTCGACGCCCGCTGAGCGTGGTATTCGAACTTGGTCCGCGTGGCCGAGCGCGATATGCACTCTTCAAATTCGTGCTCGAAGTGAGCGAACTCCATCAAGCGCGCTTGGTGTCCTTCCGCCATGCGCGTGTTCGCTTCAGACTTTCCTGGAAAACGACGGCGAGTTTCGCTCTTTTTGTGTTTCAGTTGAGGGTCCGTGCGGAGGGGTGGGAGTCAGCCGGCAGTGACAGATCTCTGTTTTTGAGCGCACGATAACGTGCATCGGCCACGTATATGCGCAAGAAAAGTTGAGACTGCACTTGTGACAGGCGTCCGCACGCAGAAGCGGAGCATTCAACTTGGACGACATACATGCCACGAAGTTTGTAAAACAAGATTAGACATTTCTCCGCAAACGCGGATGCGTTTTGGTGATATTTGGAAGAGTCACTGATCTTCTTATGCTCTTCATTTTCGCTTTCGATGAAAAATCACAAATTTCTGTTAGATTTGCATTCTACTGAGCTTACGTTTTTGATCCGCAACTTCCAGCCCTCAATGAACAACCCTGCTGACGTCACTCGTGCGTTTCGCGAAGTGACGCGATCGTTGGAATGTATACAGAACACGGGGTTTGCAACCTTTTGCTGACTGTGTGCCGACTTAAGGTTTCAAAATCTTCAGTGTACCAATAACGTACGTATTTTTATACAAGGTCAACATACCTTCTGTGCAAATCACAACAAATTTGAAATGTAAAACTTGGAGCTTTGCGTGCCAGGTATGTCACGCGTGCCGCAGGTTGCCGACTCTTTAACTGTAGGAAGCTGACAAAGTTTAAATTGACAAGTTTCAATGGTGCATCCGACCTTGTGAGGGGTTAAGAATGGGAATTGTGCATTTTTATAAACAGCGCGCTAGTTCAGAATAGGAGAGTAATTTGCTCGTGACCAGTTACTAAGGAAAGGTTTCTTACACTCGATACACAACCTAAGTTCCTTTTACATTGTTAGCACTGCGACGTGCTCTAAAACGAGATTATATCGAATAATTTCATGCAGTCAAGGCTAGACTGGTATTCACTGGCTGCTGCAGGTTCCTTCACTCCCAAATGACATTGCCAAAGGTCACTGCGATCAAACAAGCGCTTATTTGT
>JGI24021J15306_10010584_pt1 | contig 11453 bp, 7 predicted proteins | sample Ectturendosymbi1_FD_15306 | JGI IMG/M metagenome (IMG submission 15306)
CCCCCCCGCAATACGAGTAGTTCTGCAAAACCTGGTGCGTAGGTTTATCTGTAGTTTTCGAAATGAAAGTTGTATTATAAACCTGTTCTGAAAGCATTGATTCACAATATCCTACAATAAAAATCGAAATATCGTAATTGCTGTCTGTTGTCGTATTACCAATGTACCTTATTACTAGAGATCGACCGACATATCGGCCGATATTTGGATTTAACCGATATATCGGTATCCAAGCTGTTGCAACTTGCTGGTTTGTGGATGTGGCACACAAGCTACGGAAGCGCTTCTCCAACATTTCACAAATACTTCTAAGTGGTGATTTGTCGTTTGGTCCGATAGCAGCGCGGTAGTTAGTGTTCATTGTTGCATCACAATTGTTGTTGTCCGTTTGTTAAACACGATCAGCAAAAGCAGTGTTTGCAACAACGCAAGTTAAAAGCGCAGTACTTGTGATTGGATTAGAACTACCGAGGCATTTGTACAATCATCGGATGCGTAATGCGCACCTCAGCTATTGTCATGGCGACCTGTTCTTAAAGAATTTGCTTCTGGTGGACGGGCGGTAATCGGTTATAGCCTAATGCTGCTTTTGTTTAGGCTAGGTTGTAGATGACCGGCTAACCTACTGCAGGCTACTTGGTGAAAATGCAGAAAAACTACTTTCTGCATGACAATCTGAAACTGTTAATACGGAACTACTGAGAATTGACAAATCAGTTGAGGTATTTCATTTCATACCAATGCCCGTACTTCAGTTGCAGTAACTAATGGAACTAGTTTTTCTTTTTTAAGGACATGCAGTTATTTAATGTTACATTGCATCAAAATTCCAAATTTGGTTCTTTTCGACTTGGATTGACTTCTCAAATTGAAAACCCACAGAGTTGCAGAAGAGTCTGAAAGGTTGATTTGTGAAATATATACAAAAACAAAAATTTACATGATTTATGTAGTACAGTAACTGTTAAGAAACATACTATCAAAGATCAAAAAAGTTACTGCTGTTTTGGAAATATTTTCACTTTTGGCAATGGTTAATTGAATACAGTGTTGTACTAATTTTAACCTCCTTAACTTGATGCTCTATTTTGTACTTCCTTTTAATTGTTCAGCATCTTTCAACTTTCAAGCACTGTTTTTGCTTTTTCGAGTTTAAACACTGTAGGCAGTTCTCTTACATTCAGTGTTCTTTTCCTATTGTTTTGTTATTTTAACATTCTTTTTTTATTCATGGCATTGTGTTTATTCATTGTAAACATTGTATACTATGCTAACAAGTTAGGCTAATCAAATATTGTAATCAAATATTGAAATTGCTGCAATTTCAAATATTTTAGCTTATAAATACTGATTTTTAAGTTTTTGAAAACTAGGTAAGGCATAAAATACATCATATTTTTTATAATGAAGCAGAAAACAAGATTTAAAAATTTTGCAAATATCGGTATCGGCCTCAAAAAAGACATATCGGTCGATCTCTACTTAATACTGTTCGTTTGCTCTGGTAATAGACAGAAACTGGAAAACCAGTTACCGGTGTTTTTTTGAACTCTTTTTTCCGAACTTAAAATGATGAAACACTATTCCAGTCGAAAATTGCGCGGTGAGTTTCTGCATTACGTTGTAGGCAATCTCAACCTTATTTAATATTAACTTCAAGAATTCCGCATTCTGGGAAAAATGTCCACCAGTTGGTCAGTCAGGTTATTTGGCGACTTTAAAGACATTTGGCAGAAGTTAATAGTGCAACAAAAGCAACATTCCTCATCGAAAAATTCTTAAGACGAATTCTACAAGAAGTTAGTGCTTTCGTAAACAATTCAACTGTGCCGAGTGCGGAATTTTGGAAGATATATTTCCACCGATTTGCAATAGAAGCTTTTGCACGAAGTAGGTTAATTTCAAACATCTTCAAACAGGCTGACATTTGAATAAGCGGCCCTGTTACTTTGGGCGAAAACGATGAACACCTTCCTGGCTCACGAACATTCCTGTCGCCACGGGAGGGATATGTTGGGCTTAACACCCCCAAATTGAAATGTGGTACACTAAATCAGTGGAGTTTTATCTAAATTTCAGAAGATAAGCCCCTATTGAAGACTTGCGACGGTTCTGCTTACGAAGCAGTGTAGAGTGAGCGCGAGAACTTCTTATGCATGAAGTTGGAACTACTACATTTCGCGGTTTTGCAGTTTTTAAAATGGTGACATGTTTAAACTTGAAAACATTGTCAAGCACAGAATGAAATGATCGCAAAAATTCAAGAACTACGCATTGCTGGTTGTCCTTGAAGTCCGGGGGACACGAACACACTTTTCGCCGAACTGATTCCGGTCGAGAAGCTTCGTGAACTCAGCGTTTTTTCCATCGACGCCTCAGAAACAAAATACTCGTAGTTTGACGAATCCAGTCGCTTACCGTGAAACCTGCGCCTCAATGCACGCTATGCCAGGGGTACAGCGAGGTCAGATGGCGCCCGAGGCAAGAAGCAAGTTTGGCGTCCCCATGCTCGAACCTACGGTCTTTCGGAAGCAAGTGACAAGTACTTGTGACACTGGGAATTTTCGACGCCCTGGATTCTGCCCCTTCTCGTTACGCCCTTGTGCTATGCACAGGCCCGTCGCCACGGGGGACATAGCCCCCCCAAATTGAAACATGAAACACTATAAATCAGTTCAATTTTGTCAATTTTAAAAGTGTCAAGCCCCCCCATATTGAAAACTTTCTGGCTGCACATAAGGATATGTTTGCTTTGAGCTACGGTTGACATGCGATCTTTTCCACGCCGATAGGATCAGCATGTCGCGGAACAGTGACTAGTACTAACGCACATGATTTCTTCCGATTGCTTTACTTACCGTCTCTGCAAAAATATAAATTTGCGTCGTGACGCATTCACTGGACAAACTTCAAATATAGCTTCTAATTTTATCGGCAACCGACAACATATTTCGCGATAACATTGCGCTTTTCAAGTCTGTGATCTGAAAATTTTGCCTACACCCAAAAGGCGCTACTCAAAGGCTGGCCTGGCTGCCAATGCGATCCTTAAACTTCCACTGAGTCCTGCTTTCATCTCTTCACACCAGGTTTATTCGCAGTTACCAAGCTTTTATTCATATGATGAAATGTTCTTGTTTTTTCGCGTATTTCCACATGAGAACAAATTAATGGAGAAGGTGAAATTGGACGATGGCAACAGTCACCTGGGGTTGTCGACAATGCCGCATTGTCACTCGACAGAATCAGTGTTGGATGATCAAAGCGACCGATGGTTGTTGAGGTCCGTGGCTTGTTCGCCACTTGACAAATGCACCACATCATATGATTGGTTTTTAATCAACGCATGCAGGAAGATGACAGTTGAGCTTAGGCAGGGCGGTGGAAGATCACAGGGTATTTGCCAGCAGCTGTTCCTTGAAGCGACGACCCTATTCTTGGCTTTTAAGGTTGCATCATTACAGTGGTGTCAGGAGGGGGGGGTGAAGGCGCACCCCCAAAAGTTTCGATTTATCGAAAATCTGGGCAAACATTGCGCCCAACGTTGTTTGATTTGAAGAAACGACGCCTAACGTATGCAGAAAAACAAAATCACATGAATAGAACGTTTTTGTGAAGGTCATACCAAATAAGGTCAAGATCTTTATGGGAGAAAATAGTCGCACTAAAACTTTCCGGGCAAATTTGGGGAAACTCGGTCAAAAATCCTTCGCACCCCCAAACATTTGCCTGCTCCAACACCAATGTATCAGCACAAGACCAAGCAGCAGTTCATGTAAATTTGCGAAGTAACGACGCACGCGTTTTCTTTGCGATGTTTTGTTTTTCCTATTAACTGAGAACTTACTAAGTTTTGAGCTTCGTTGGTGGCTTGTTTAACTCATCAATTGGTTGCGCTAATTCAATGAATGCGTGGCTACCGTATAAAGGTTAAAATACGTCCAAATTTGACAATGCATTTTGGCCCATCCGTTTTTTGAATGCTATCAACGGCCAAAGCTGGCCTCCACCGCAGGCCCGTAACCAGGGAGACTCTTGCAAAATCTTTCGCCCCCCTCCTGAAAAAATGTGTAGGACAGTTACAATTATTTATACAGTTTAAAAAACTATTGGACATAGTTCAAAAAATTTGAGCCCCTCTCAGAAAACTCTTCGCCCCCTCGGTGTGCCAAGCTGGTTACGGGCCTGCTCCACAGTATATGATGCTGAACTTGAAGAGCGAGAATGACCGAAAATAAAAAATAAACATTCTGAACGAAAAAAGCAGAACACAACTCTTGTGTAAAACCTCGCAGATGCGAGTGAAACGACAAATTAATGGAAAAGGCGGCCATAGAGTTTGATCAACGTTGCAGAGCGCGTCGATCGACGTCATCACCATCCGAACTGAACACGTCACTGGCCTGTTGCAGTCACGTTCCGCTGACGTCACTTCGCTTCATTCAAATGTTCCTCCCAACCAACCCAACCATCCGGGAAGTGACGCGTCCTGGGAAGAAGAAAAGGTGCGCTTGCTGTGGGTGAGGCCCAAAAATGGTGCCAGGAAATGTGTCGGGATGCATCGTTTTTCCTGGCATTGAAAATTCACTTGTGCTGGCCAGGAGGCGTCTTTAACTCGCCACAAAGTTTTTTTTCCTTAAAAGCTGTAATTTACCACGAAGTTTATCAACAAGCGAGACGTTAATTTAGGCGTTCAGTTTAGAACTTCAGACGTACATTTAGATTTTCAAATTTGAAGAGACACAATGAAATCAAGTTTCTGCAAATAATAACAAATATCTCTTAAACACTATTCAATTCAAAGCAATCTTTCCTAACAATGGTTGTGGTTGGTTGGTTCAGTGGAGTAAGAAAGACTGACGCACATTTTAAGTTTGGAAGATTCCAGCGCTTTCTAATTTGCGACAGCCACATTAATGTACAAATGCCAAACAAAGCAGGGACTCGTGAAACGCGCATAGCTTTGAAAACAAGACTGTGGTGTCGTAGATGTTTCATGTCGTAAATGTTTGTCGTAGATGTTTCATGCAGGAACCGTTATACAAAAAATACCTGTTTTATTTTTTACGCCGCTCAAACTTTTGCGTTATCTAAATTTCCTTCTCGTCGAAAGCTCGCAGGGCTAGGCCGTCTCGCTTCATTAACTCCAAACCGCCTTTGATTTGAGAGGCATGAAATACAATTCTCATAACGTGCTTGTTCATTCGAACTAAACTAAAGACTGCAGTTAAACTTTTCCAAGTGGTGTAGCGCTAAAAAAATCAACTAGATTCAGCAGCGCTTCCAACTTAGTTTTAAATCAACATTTAATGAAGTATAAATTTTCATTACGCTGCAAACGAAAACATGAAAAAAGTGTGAAAACGCGTTCCCGCACCCGAATGAAAGAAAGGCATGTTTTCCACCCCCACTGTTCCTCTGGTCTTTGCATGACTGAGCGACGACGCTCGTCGTCATTATGATGCATAATCGAGTTCGGGTTACCCTCATCCTCTCTGTCTACCTAGGGGCAGGCCTGCACAACATGCGGCCCACGAGGGCTTTCTCAATTGTAGAAAATGCTGCAAAAGCTCGACCTCGAATAAGTAATTCTCGTTCCAGAATTTCTTCCACACTACAACGAAATCTCCACATTGAAATTAAGTAGACCTTAGCGGCTCGCGGGAAACTTATGTTGATAATTTGGCCCTTTAACCTTTTCTGAGTTGTGCAGGCCTGGTCTACGGGTTTGTTTGAATGTTACGCATACTTGGATTGCGCCACTTTACCCAAACGGTTGGTGAATCGCCGAACGAGCGATGCTGTTGAGCGTCCGCTACATTTCAGTAAGTCTAGTTGAGTTATATCTTTATAAAAAGAAAACTTTGTAAGTGGTGGCCAATGTTCCCCCTAAGGTGCGCATGCGCAATACCACCAGACAATTTGCGCAGTGCCATCTTATTCTCGCGCACTTCCGACATTCTGAAATTAATACGGTGTGTATATATATATCGAAGATCCTTCACCGTTGGGAACGCTTCACTGTTTGTATGTCTGCATGGTTGCATGGGCTTAGTGCGCAGCAAAACAATCATTTGCTCATTGCAGAATTTTCTTAGAGGGAACAATGGCGGTGGCCACCAGAGTTGCGTCAGGTAACATAAGGTCAATTGAGTTACAATTTACACTCCTTGAATTCTTTCAATTACCATGCAATTTACACAGAAGCAAAAAGTCTTAAGTACAATTAAAATTAAGTGAAAACGTGAAATTAATCACATTCAGCTCAATTAGATATCGTATACAGATCCAACCCCGGCGTCCACCCACAAAAATTGCAAAGAATGTCTAACCCAGAAGTATTGACATCCTTTGATATGCCTTCGCTTACGTAAACCCGACTCCAAGCATTCAAACTACTTTCCATCACCGCTACTTTCCACACCACACCCATGCACAGGTGTTCCAGGGGCAGGTCTCCTGTTGCGGTCGAAGTACCAGGAGGCCTCTGCTACTGGATACACATCACCTCACCTCGGAAGACGGTGAAGATGGTTGATTCTGTTACCGGAAATGCAACTGCATCTCGGCTGCGGTCAGCACGGGTCTAGAGGGCCATGCCCCCCAAATTTTCGGAACATATGGCCATTCTGTGCTTTGAGAGGCGGTATCCCGAACAAAGTAGTGTCATTCGTCTAAAATCAAACAGTTTCCCCCCTAACTTTTTATCCCCCCAAATTTTTAGGCTGGCTACACTACTGAGCACATCTTCAGTTCTAAACAGCTTGAACGTGGCGTTGTTTTAGGACAACAGCGATGAGCACCCACGCCGCTACTTACTTTGTGTAACCGAGGCTCTGTGCAATGCCGAGCGCTTTTGTGCTGCGAACGCCCGTTCTGCAGTGGAATACAACGTCATCCGCGTCCTTCTCGGGCTTCGGCGAGCCGTAGCTTTCCAGGAAGGCTTTATCATTCAGGGCCAAAGCATTTTCTGGACATATGGCAAGATATTTCTTTGACTGCGTGTTCCTCAACAACAGGCAAGAAACGGGGCAACGTCGAAAAAGCGTGCAAGAACATGGGGAATGAATTTAATGTGTTATAGTTAAGCTGAAAGCACGACAGTGGGTTTAAATGTTATTAAATTTTGCAAAAGAAAGTTTAACAATATACTTAAATAAGGTTTCCAAGAATGCTCTGTCAAAGGTGGAGGTCAAAAATGATTTGCACAAGTTGACACTGAGCAAAACCGGATATAAAATACAAGCTTGCCATGGGCGCCAGAAGAGGCGGCCTTGGCCCCCTGGATTTAGAAATTTGATATTTTGCTATTCTCTTTTTCGTAGAAATGTGTTTTTCTCTTAGTTTTGAAGTTGCTGCAATGACATTTCACCACTGTTGGCCACCCCTGCAAAAATTATATTAGCCATTCCCTGGAAAAATTTACTATCGCTTCCCCGTTGATAAAATACTCCCAGCCCCATAACGCTGGCAAATAATCTCAAAATAAACCATGTAATAGCTGATTTTTGCACGAAAATATGAAATACACGCTTTGGCGTAAAAACGCTCAACATAACCTGAGTTGCACCAAACATTGCAAACATCCCGCGACTATCTAAACATACACACCAAGCTCTTCCACAGGAACGTTAACCCAGCGTTTTGCTGCAATCCTTCCATCGGCACATTCATTCGGAGTTCTTACATCGACAACATACAGTTCGTCCTTTGCAACGCCACTTTTCAGCTCAACCATGTCGACAGTGAGGTGTTCTCTGAAGCACACCAGCTAGCGAACAACTTGGAGCTTAACGAAGTGTTCACTGGTTGACCTGGACTGCATTTGAAGGTCTGGGCACCGTACCACTTGCGCACGTGAATCGCTATTGTCAAACCACGAATGTGTTCAGCAAGAGACGAACAGAATTAACCATAAAAATTTCTCTTTCCATTTCCAAGCAACAGCATGTGGATCATGATTACCATAACGTACGAAGCTTTGTAAGCTTACATCACACTAGGGTTGGATGATTTTGTTCATGGTGGAAATGCATTTGTACAAACTAGGTAAAATCAATACCTGACATGTGAAAAGCCCTATGTAACATTCTACAATAATACTGATGATGGTATCATTTAAACAAAAACAATAAAGGAATTAATTGTTGTTTAAAGCATGACGTTTTACCAAGCATGCAAAAGTGGGCAGGGAAACGTGTTATGAAAAAAATCATAAATCTTAACTACACATAGATAACATTTAGTATACAATTCATTCATTCATTTATTCGGGAAACAAACACACACAAAAAAAAACTCACAAAAAATAAGATAAAATGAACAAGCAAACTCATGAATAGAAATACAATCAAAATTATATACAAGTCACACTTGATGCAGTTTTGCATGGAATACCTCAAGCAAAGGCTAATATCACTGCAGTGACCACGCTTGCTCATCTGTAAAAATGCTAGTAACCAGTACAACCAATTTCACTCAGCAGCAATTGATACTTTTGAAGTGCCCTAAACCAGTACTGAGCGACAGGTCAACTGGGATCGTTTGCAAGTGACAAAGTTCAAAGCCTAATTACTATATCAATAACACATTTTTTGAATTTTGATTTTTCTCATTTCTGACTCACACAATATATGAAAAGTCTGTTGAATGTTGTTATCATCCATTCCCTCTGATAACCAACATTTGCAAATTTTCCATACTATCAATTTCCACTCTTTCTGCTGCACAAGACCGGATAATAGGCATAGTAATGAAATAACGAATCAAACTTGCCAATTGTGCTCAATCTTCATTATGTAGCAGAATAACAGAATAATACCAGCAGAAATAGCTTTCTTAAAGTACCTTAGTTCAACTTCGGGTACATCACTATGCCTCGATCTCATCCATGATTTGAACCAAGAGTTGGCTGTGAATGGCTGAAAGGCATGGAACTGTCTCAGCACAGAAGTGGAAGTTACAGCATTGTGGTTGATTTGAAGCCAACTCAAGTGACTTCTAGAAGCATCTGAATAAAACATTTAAGTCCGGTGATCACATTTTAAACCTGGTCCTGTAACAATTATATACTGCAGTTAAAATGATTTAACACACTACTGCAGTTAAAATGATTTTACACACTACTGTAGCTAAAATGATTTTGCAAGCCATGGGAAGAGCAACAAATACTTGGTAAAATATATAGCTGAGTAGCAAATGCTATAAAAAATAGCTGAAGTGTTTCTCAATTTTCTTTCGGGCTATTCTGGACAAGGCTTGCACAACATACGGTAAACGAGCCATGAAAGCTTTTTTGTGGCCCGGGAGAGCTTTTTCAATTGTAGAAAATGTTACAAAAGCTCAACCTTGACTAAGTCATTGTTGTTCCAGAATTTCTTCCATATGCAACGAAATGTCTACATCGAAATGAAACAGACTTTTGAGGCCTGTGCCAAATGTATGTTGATAATTTGGCCCTTTGGGCTTTTTGAGTTGTATAGGCCTGTTCTAGACTATTTTGCCATCAAAAATACTTTCATACCTTATTACTTTGCTTTAAACCTTATTGCAAGCATTTAAGTTTAGGAAAAAAACAGATATCAATTTGTGTGACAATGTATCCAAGATTTAACAAATGTTTTTGAATCAGCATTCATACAAGCTTATTTTCAGTAAACTTAAATCAAATTCAATTGAACCACTAAAATGCAGTTTGAGTAACAAATATTTAACATAGTTCAGTCAGAAAAGCTGTAACTGACAAAAAATTTCATGACATGCTAGAACCACTAACTTCAAACAATGATTGGTTTCACAAAATTGGTGTGTGGGGATTACCACAATTTTTCAACAGGCTAACAAACACAAAATGAGTCCTACTTCTTGTGTTGTGGACAAGTCCTCCAATAAGTCGACGTGCAGATGCTTTAGAAGTCAATGCAAATATAGCTCGTGAAGACATTTTTTTGCTAACTAGTTCAAAATACAAAAAACAATGTAAAGCTTAGATTGGAAGCTGTACTTAAAAAATAGCAAACACGTTAAAAACTTTTTGCTGGTATAATTTCATGTTTCAAGTGCACTCAGAATTAATAAAATACACAGTTCATTTCCAGCAGTAGACTATCGCATCCCACCGCAAAAGGATGTTTGCAAATTTTTGATTTTGTTGTTAATTACTACAGAGTAGTGTAGTTTTCAAGATGGAGATCTCATTTGATGGCTAAAACGTTTTAATGCAAGAAAACAAATCCTTTAAAAGCGTAGGTTTCAGTGTGTTTTGCACATCCATTTCATTGCATCATTTTCACAAGATTCAGTAGCACTAGCAGTAGTCAGTAATACTGTACACCGTACGGTATATGAAAGAATCATCAGTGTTGCCACATTATAATTAGCAAGTTTCCCCCACAATACCTAAGAATGAAAAATCCCTACACAATCTGAAGCAAAAAACGCAATCATCTTCAGCTATAACATCTTCGACATACTATATATGTTGCAATATTAAGAGTGCAAGATCAAAATAACATGTGTAAAACAAGCATCATTACACTTATAGATTGCACCTCTTAATGCCTTCTTTTAGACTAGCCAGCACCTTTCGCAATAAATCTTAAGCATAAACCTTGCAACTCTCCAGCTGGTTGCAATTCACAAAGAAAAAGTCTCATCAGCGATAGAACCAACAGCTTCAGAAATTTTCAATTTTTCAAACTATGTTTTACTTGCCTTGACATGTGAATGCATAATGAGTCTTTGGTTGACCTCAAAGTCACCTGGACAATTCTCATTAGACTCAATAACTGCTTCCAAACAGCACACAGCTGAACAATCCCTCAGCTTGTTTTTATTGTTATTCAAGCCGGAGAACGTTCTTTCAACACTAACAGTGCTTTGAGGTAATGCAGTTATAGCCAAAAACATTGCATAACAACTGTTCTTTTCAATGTACAGTATTTGTACTGCAGTCTTTGCAAATCGGTATAGACTACACCTAGTAGGCTGAGCCTTGGCTTTCACTCAGAAAGAACGCAATTCTAGCCACCAGAAAACTTGGTCACACTGCACTCCATGCGTCAAAAGTAACCCAGTACCACTAGGACTTATTCTTATTGCCTTCTAAAGTGGAAAAAACACATTTTGCAGTGCGTTTTGCAAGCGCAGTAATATTAAATTGTTGACCAAACACATCCGTGAAGTATCATAAAGGTAGAAACAAAGCGATAAAAATTCTAAACACAAAAATCCCTACGAATCCCTACAAAATAGCGATTTTTCCCGGAGGATTCCCTACGCCCTACAAAAGCCTAAAAATCCCTACTGTGGGATTTTCCTCTACAAGTGGCAACACTGAGAATCATGGAACTTGCCCATAACAAATACATATACAAACAATCCAAAATGGAGTCACAAAAAAAAGTAGCATACAGCAAAAAAACCAAAAAAAACGCAATAGACATCAACATAAC
>JGI24021J15306_10010588_pt1 | contig 11451 bp, 8 predicted proteins | sample Ectturendosymbi1_FD_15306 | JGI IMG/M metagenome (IMG submission 15306)
TGCTCTCTCTGAGAATTGTTCCCTCGAAGAAACTTTTACACTGAGCGAATGTTTGTTCAAAGCGCATGCAATTGCGCAACCATGTAGACGCAGCGCTAAAAGAGCTGCGCGATGTATGCGCGACAGTAAACTTGGAATGTTAAAAGTGCGCGAGAATGAAGTTTCACTGCGCGAACGGGTCTGGTGGTACTGCGCATTTGCGAACACAGAGGGAGCAATGCATACGCCGCTCGACCAACTGTCACACATGGGCAGCTTTGGCTGATTAATTGTAATCACAGCATGTACGTTCTGGAAAGACAGAGGGGCTTTAATCTACTTCAAACAAAGCAACCCTTTTTTCGTTCACTCTTTGCAAGAAAGAACGCTATTTTTTATTTCACAGAACGATTTACAAATTTTCGATATGCACAGTTGAGTGGTGAATGATAAACGGGTTTGGTTGACGTACCACTAAACAATGCTGCACCTGTTTTCTGGCTCTGGCAGCTGCTATAGAGCAGGGGTGGGGTCCTATTTATTATGACGGACCGGATAAATTGTGAATTATCGCGGGCGGGCCACAAAAAAAATTTAATTTTTCCTAAAATTCTACCTTTATCTTACTAGGAGGGATAGGGGCTTCTTATGACATGGTCTACTATCTGAAGCACCTGCTTATCATGGAGCTTCGTTTTGACGCAATTTTGTACACTAACTTGGGTAACGAAAATTCTGATGCGGGCAACATCAAATGTTCACGCGGGCCGCAGGTTCGCCAGCCCTACTGTAGAGTGATCTACAAATGATCTCATGCTTGAACGGAGCCAGAATAAAACTGTTTTTAATGATTAAAAATGATGAATTTCGTTACGACGTTAAATAACATAATTTCCGCCAAAAAGAGAACCTTCACGGACGCCACTTTTTCGGAAACTTCGCGCCACTTCAATGCATTCACCAACGACCGGTAGTACTGCAATCTTTAAACATCTGTTTGAGAAGTTACGCATCGTAGAACTAAACACAACCGCCGTAGTGAACACAGGATCCAACATCTCAGTTTGCCTTTCACCGCCGGAGTCATTCCAATGTAAGCCTAAAAGCTAGAAACGACGCTTCAAAAAATCGCCATTTTTCCTCCTGTTTTTTTCATCACCTTCAGCTTGATTTTCATCTGGTTGCACGAAGTCGAAGTTGTCGAACACGTCACCGGAAATGATGCTGTACGTCACCATGCTGTTGGGATTGTTGGCTTGATCGGCGTCAGTTGCCTGCGATGAAGGAGTGCCCGGTGACTTGCGAAATTTCTGACTTGGCGCCATGTGCGCATGCGCGGAGTGATATTGTTCACATGAAATACGCTGAGAAAACTAATGATTAGGGCTTAGGGTTTGGTGTTTAGCTAAGTTTGTCGGGTTAGGGCTTGGGTTCTAAGACTAAGTCCAATATTTTCAGTGGTTATAGTTATTCCCGAACTGTAGCTTTTTGTGGGTATCTGACATCTAACCGCAAGGTTTTGATTTACACAGCACACATCAATAAAGTAATCGCCAAATTTTATTACTTTGCTCTGAGAAGCAAAACAACTTACACACAATAAATAGGTCAGAAATTTCGCTTGACACCGGGTTACTAATTCAAGTTTAATAAAAGACACGCATGAAAGACAACGTACCAACGTTCTTTGTTTTGCCATCTCAAGCGAACGGCAACATTCTGTGGCATGAAAGCTTAAAAAATCGCGTTAACACATCAGCAAGAAATGCGACGATCACCTTATCGCGTGCGATGATTTTTATTCTCTCTGGTGGCAAAGGTACCTACAGTAGATTTTATCAGCAACAATGCTTCACATTATTACCAAATAACATTTACTCGACTGTAAGCCACAGCTCATAGAACTTTTTTACACCGTTTCGTGCGGCTTACAAACAATCGAATAAACGCGGTATGCGAGCACAGGACGTGAAGCCATTGTTACCTGGGACAAAAAGGCATTTTGCATAGCACCACCCAGAAAAGCAAACAGCGCTTGAGGTAACATCAAGGTGAACGCCTTTTAAGACCAACTGCGCCAGCCACTTTAAACGCCATTGCAACGGTTCACTGTTTACTGTGTCTGTGGAATAGAGCAAGCAGAGCAACTTGTGTAAATGTTGCAACCAGAACGCGATTACCATGAGCTTGTCCAGGAGACAAGACAGCGGGATGACCCTGGGGAGTCTAAGTGCACAGGAATACGCGAGGGTCTCGAATGACTTACGTAAATTAAGAATTTGAATGAGAAGGCAGTAGAATCTTCGGGAAGCACAGCGCTGAAGCTGGAGCGTTGAAATCTGAAACACAACAAGAAGTAAGCTCTATGACGAAACAACCAACAGTTCTAACAAAAATGAAAACCACGCGGCGCGTTACTGTGGCGCGTTGTCGTTGACGTCCGTCACTGTGATTTCCAGCAAAGCCTGGGTCAGTCGATTTCCGCCGTCGGTAGCTCGCACTGTGACGTAATAAGCGCTAGTCATCTCTCGGTCCAGTTGCCCTTGTAACGTCACATTGCCTGTGTCGCGGTCGATAGCGAACAGCCTGAAAATACATATTCGCAGATGCCGCAAACAACATTTTAATACGATCTCCACATTCGGCAAAAGTTTAGTAGCAGAAAAAAACGAACAAACGTACAGTGCAGACAAATTTTATCTTTGCAAAAGAACACCCAGGCCTAGAAACTTTACCAGAGGGAAACCGTTGCTTTTTCCTCAATTTTCTTTTACGCGCATCGGGCGTAATGATAACCGAGTTCAGCACGGGAAACAAAGCTACGATATATTGCCCCGTTTTGCCTTTTCCAGCCAATCAGTGATGCGAAGTAGTGCGCTGCCCGTTAGCAAAGCAAAGCATTTGCAATCACGTGTCCAAAAAAGAGTGCATCCGTTTTTTTGCCACAAGCGCCATTTTGAGCTCTTGAAATCTGTCGGCAAGCTACAACGTTATCCCCACGATAGGGAACTGACGGGGGCAACAGGGGGGTGTTGAGGTGGTTCATTACTGGATTGAATCGTTGTTCGTGCAAGCGAACAAGTGAGAAGTAGTTTGCTTGCCAACAAGCCAACTGATGTCACAATGGCGGCTCGCGCATAAAAACAGGTGGAAACGAAACGCTTTGAAACACAAAAGGAGAATCTCAATCAAAAGTGAATAAAGGTTGTAAAGTTGCGATAAAGTCCGAATGACGTCAAAAATAACCGAACCATCCGCTGGAAGCAGGAAACTTGCTGCCGATAACTCGATATCACGGCCTCCTCATTACTCACGTGGAAACCGACTAACATGCGAATATTATTGAATTTTTCCAGCTGGTAGGAAAAGATTTGACAGAAATCGTTTGCAACGTATTATGTATTAGTGCAGGGCTGGAAAAGACCACGGCCATTTAAGCAGTATTTACCTCTACACAAGAGTTTTTTACGTCATAATATTCTTTGTATCTCTTTCTTGCGCAGTCAGACTTTGACAACAGTATGAAGAGAAACCAAAAATGATTACATGGGAAAGCTACTGTCTGAAAATTGTTACGGTTAAAAATATCGGTCAGCGACGAACGGGGATGAAAAACATGTCTTCGGAAACGCAACGACAGTCGAGTCCCAAACGAAAGGTGAAAATCTCGAGCAGAAATAAAGTTTTGCCAGGAAGTTACGCACTCAGGATCGTCGGGGAAGGAATAGCTGATTTTTGAATTGTTTCCTGAATCTTTGTCTGTGGCCTGCGAATAAATAAAAATACGCTTTGAGTCCTGGCATTGAAGAAACATCAGCAATGTTTAGACAGGGCAATCTTGAACATGGCGGAAACGCGCTGGGTGCTTAGCAACTGCTTCCAAGAAAAACATGTCCGTCGATGAAGCTTCGGAAATTGCCTTAAAACGTTACATCTGTATTTAACCGATAGGTTAAACTCGTAAGTGTTTGCGGGTGAGTAAGGACGTCATCAACGCAAATAGACGTCCTAATCGCTCGCAATATAAAGTTGGTTGAAATCACCTATATCTGTGGTTTTGTTTAAGATAAAATCGCGATGATTTCTTTCTGTGTTGACTGAGCAGGCAACACTGGACTAGGTCGATATTTCACTGCGAGCGGACACAACGTAACCAAGTTGGGCAAACATTCAGTGTCAACATATTAGCTAAGCCAGACAACACCACGCAGTCGATTTCAAGCCTGTGACAGCACAAGCATGTCACAACAGCAACCGAGCATAAATCCTTGAAAAAAGCTACCAACAACTGCATTAACCAAACAGTGATAAAGATCAAGTTCAGTTTGAACTGCGATTTTCTCAGGCTGTGTCAATGTTAAAAATGAAGCTTGATATGCGTTGTAATCTAAAGCAATTAGGAAGTTTTGCAAGCAGATAACACTTATGACAATAAAAGGGTTGCAACATCAAGCCCTTCCCAAAACTCTACGTTTGTACCACAAAAACAAAAATCAAACAACCGCAGTTGGCAACTGCCGGGAGCTTTTCAAACGTGGTGATGAAAGAAAGCAGAACAAGTCAATTAGATTTTACGCTTATCAACAGGGTTGAGAAAAACCCGTGTTTAAAAAAAAACAACCCACCTGTTTTTATTTTGTTTTGTTTTTTTTGAAAAAAAAAGTACTTGTTTTTTTTTTAAAAGAAACAAGAATTTGTTCTTTTTTTAGGGAAAACATAAAAAAAACATTCTGAATTGTTTTTATTGCATCATGCAATATCACCATTTTCGGAATCACACAATAATAACTTGTTATACCTATTAAGTATTATGGCATTCGAAATTGACGGTAAAGAAATGGACCCCATCTTTGTGTGTTGTTGGTCAGTTCACTTATAAGTGGTAAGGCTTGGCAAGCATGCGCACAGCAAACAGAGAAAAACCATTCCCACACAAACGCTGCAGGTTCATGTCAAGTTTATGTGCATGCCCTACTAGTTCAGCATCTATTGAATGTATTTTTTCAACAAATGATTTGTTACGGTCCAAAATCAGGAAAGTTTAGACGCAGAGAAGGCAGAAAAAATGGTTAAAATATACCGATCGTGCAGAGCTGAAGAAGATTACCATTAAAATTTACTCAAACTGTTCGACTTATTCTTCTCGTTTTTTCAAGTCCTTCAAATTTCGTTGCTGTTCGTTTTGTTTGATTTGAAAAATTTGTAGTTAATTGTACAAGTGTCCTGCTTATATTATTTTGTACTTCTTCGTAGATTTTTCAATGGAAAGTAAAGAGTGGGTTTTTTGGTGGGTTCTATTGTTTTTTGTAAGTGGGCTTTTTAAAAAAAAAACGGGTGGGTTTTTTGGGTCGTTTTTTTTACAACAACCCTGCTTATCAACCACAAGTGCTTTTTGATCAAGCATCTGGAAAGATGGCGACTAAAAGAGCCATGTCAGCAGGGTTCCTACGCAATTTTGAGTATAAATTTCCGGACTTTTTCACGACTTAACTTTCCTGAATGACCTACCCAGGTCAAATGCATGCTCTATATTATTTAACACGATTTAAGTAAAATTATATCAGTCTTGAATAAAACATTATGAAAATGCATGTCAAAATATTAAGTCTGGAAAATCATTTCCTTTCTCCATACTAACAGACCAAACAAATTTTTCAGACTTTTCCAAGCTGGAAAATGACCACATTTTTCCCATACTTTCCCAGACTCCGTAGGAAGTAGAGTCCTGCGCGGGTTGAAATTTTTTGTCCGCACCCGCCCCGCAGGAATTTGAGAAATCTTGCCCGCTCCCGCACCCGCCCCGCACCGCACTTTTTCCGTCTTAAACCCGCAGCTGTCCGCAAACTACTAAAAACTCACAACTAGGCCAAGTTTTTGTTGCAATAAAATCGTGACAAAGTATGGATTAATTTTAACAAAATTTGCAGTAAAATGTTGTATTTCTGCACAAGCATTTTAAACAAAAGTGATTAAGTAAGCGATTTATTTACATATAATGCTAAATATTTCCAAACATTACGTAAGGAGAAATGGCGATCTTTTACCAACAGTTTGCGTAGCATGCTAAAACTTGCGCATGAAGTTGCTTGGCAATTTAACAATTTGGCGTGCAGTTGTGGACTGATGTTTGACGGGGTCATTTCTACAATTGTTTTTAGGTCACTATTCAGTTCGATTCGGTTATCAAAGAGAACAGAACTATACTGAAATAGTTCTAAAGCATGTTTTTTTAATCAAACTTCTGCACTTTGCAAAATGCTTGATAGAAATTGCAGGAAAAGTTATATGTAAAAAAGAAACAAGTCGTCATAAAAAATTCCTGGAACCAGCTTAAAACATCGTACTACATAAATTCTGAGTACGTATTTAGNAAGCTGTAAAAAAAGTTGCAAAAACTTGCCCTGCTTGTAACGCCTGAAGAAAAGGCTAACAAGCAGCAAAATCAAGCTATTATTTTTTCATTGGCAACCAAGCTTTTCCACAAATCTGATCTTCCGCAGCCAACAGATTTGAGGTGATAAAAACACGTTTTAGTCCAGTTGTGACTTGTGACTAGCTGTGCGTTAAGCGCTGTCATATCCATTTAGAATGGCTGCTAGACTGAAGTATTCCTCACCACGTACGACGGTTGCATTGGAAAATGGTCAATTGCCCCATCACAAGGCAAGAGCCTGAGCTAATGTTTCGCAGCAATGGGTTGTTACATCATAATGCAATAACTGCTGCGGGCCTACTGTCCTAAGAGCAATGCTGGCAAACAACTTCAGTACATCCACGTGTTTTGCGATTTTTGAGCTGATTAAGTTCACGTGTTTTTGCTCAACACTCATTTACCCGCACCCACAGCAAGTTCAACCCGCCCCGTACCCGCAGCAAGTTCAACCCGCACCCGCTCCGCACGTAAAGCAGTGCGGGTTCCCGCACCCGCCACGCAAATGTGGGTACCCGCAACCCGCGCGCGTTAACCCGCCCCGCGCAGGTCTCTAGTAGGAAGCCTGGGTCAGTTTCGGGAAAAATCAGTTTACAAAGTACAAGACGTGAGCTAGGAAAGCCTTGCCGAATTCTGGCTTAAGGAAATACAATAGTATGCCAGGGCTAACTTGGACGAGAAGGACTTGCAGATCTTTTTTGATGAATACAGTCAATACTATCGCCATTTTAGCTGTTCGAATGGCTTAGTAATTGAGCAGAATCGAACGACGACATGACAAACCATAGATTGATAGACCCTGCAGGTTATTCATAGCTGAGATCGACCATGTTCAAAACGTTTGCTCATTCAGGTTTGCATGTATTTTTTTTTTCAGACTTCTGTGCAGACTCAAACACGAGCTATATTTTACTAACGCTGTAGTTTGAACTAAAGAACAGAATTACGTGAAATCAGGCAGCGAAACAGTGAACTTGTTGGACTGAGGAGCAGTAAATGTCTTCGAGTCACGAGGTTGCTGAAACGTTTTCGATGCCGAACACATTGCAACGCTATTGAACTCACGACAGCATGTGTGCGCTCAATAACGTTTGAACTGGGACTTGAAAGGTCATGCGCGAACAATAAAAGTTACTGCAATTTTTCTTTGCCTGAAAATTATTTTTTTCCGCTTAAAGCCTAATGTTCACTTCGGCCATCGTCGGAAAAATTGACGAACATCAAACACTACGATATGAGGTTTCGTTTGCCACAATCACTGCCGTTTTCGCAATATACGGATTGAAATCAACTACAACACAAGAAGAGCGCAAGCAACAGACGAACGCTTTCAAAAGATGAAACTGTGATTGCTCGGTACGCACTACACAGCTCATTAGATCGTTCTCGCAAAGTCACCTGAAACTGTGCTATTTTCTCTCCAATGCCAGTGTCTTCGCTAACGTCGACCTTCAATGTCGGATTGTCGAACTCTGGAGAATGGTCGTTAATATCTTTGAGGGTGATGTTCACTGTGGCAAGAACTTTTTCGTTGCCGCTACCATCCTCCGTTGCTACAATCTGCAACCACATAAAGTTTACCGGACGAATTCAGAGCAACGAAAAACAAACTGAGACTTGAATTTGAGCAAATTAATTTTTGGAAGTAAGGACAGGAATAATGAAATCAACAAGACAGATGTTTCTCCAGTAACACCACTAAAATATTAACGTGTTTGACTGTTCCTATATTGAAAAATTTGCAACAGCGCTAGGACCTCATCTAAGGCTGACGATATTTCGCAAAACGTCAGCGCAGAACGATACTCCCGATTGTGAAAATAAGATGTACAGCCACAGTTTTAGCCGAGCTTACTTTTCAGTGGATTTTCCCAAGGAACACTTTATTTTATTTTGCTCCCGAATCACTCTCGAAAGGGTAAGGAGTGATGACAGTGCCTTGTACGCAACGACCCGAATTTGGTGGACTTTAAAATCTAAACCTAATCATATTAGCTATGGAATATACAATAACACGCTGCACACAACGCGCCGTGATAGACTTACAGCCATTAGTCACTGATTAATCCAGCGATGCAATGACCTCACGAAGCAACAGCGGGGAATTCCAAAATTTAGGAAATTTAAGAGCAAACAGACAAACAGCGATCTTTTATCGTTACATGTTGGACTGCACTTTCAAGTTTTTACAAAATGCTTTTCGTAAGTTGTTCATGCAGCGCACCTGCCACTTGAATGCGACATGACTTCCAACATACAGCGCTGGGTTGACGGCGCTATAACTTTGGGGGTCACTTGCGGTAATTTGGGGGTGCATCCGGCGCAATTTAAGCAATATCACAAAAATGGGGAGTGCAAAGTAGTATAAAAAGTGCAATGTAGAGCGTACTTCGATCTCAACAAACTTGGTATCCTCGTAATCCAGTTTTTCAGAGTCCTTGACTTGAAGGGTGACGATCGTTTCCAGTGACGCGCGTTCCGGAGTGACTTGAAAAATATCGCCGCCTTTGCTCAAACTCAGCGTGAATCCATTGTTACCCGCCTGTAACACATAAGAACCTGAGGAACGCGTTTCATCGATTTTGATAGCGCTTGCCCGACAACCGTAGTTTGTAGTTGGGTTCTGGAATTTTTCCCTGAAGTATATTGCTAGGCGTACGTGCTCTGCACAACTTATGAAACTAAGAGAATAGCGCATGCACAGCAGGCAGGCAATTTCTTTACAGGAACAAAACGCTTCTTCTAGAATCTCAACCCTCAACAAAATGTCGTTGAGACGTTACATTTTTTTGTAGAAACAGCACGAGTTTGATCTTCCATCAGACAAATTCGGACTTAGACAATAGTGGGGGGAAAAGCTTGTCCATGGGACGCTTTTCTCTGTCCCATCGCATGGGATGCCAACGAAAATAGTAATACGACGTACAATATGTTAAGAGCATGTCTCGTGCATCCACAGAGTCTAGGAGTGGTAAAATTTCAATTTGTACTCACGTGGCAAAAGTAACCCGAACACGCCAGTTAAGAAGACCTATTTTAGGCGCCATCTGAAGAGGAGCCAACAGCTTTATTTTTCAGGCCTCGCATCACTACGTTATGGCACTGAGGCTCTACGTCTGATAGTTACTGTGCTGAGCATATAATAATGGCAGTCAACTTAATAAAATTCTCGCTATATGACGTTAATATTACATACGACAGGACCATTTCAACACCACTGTTCCATCCCATGCCTATGGAAAACCCTGTGAATTCGCGATAAGAAAGAACGCTGAATTTCTTCTCTAAATCCTACCATATGCGAGCTCACGACGCGTACAGCTTCTTGATTGGAACGAATAATACGAAACTTCGTGGTATGCGGATTACGAACAGCAATAACATACTTTCTAAGTTGCGAGTGACGTTATTCTGTGTGATTAGTAGTCGCATTACGGTAGGAGGGCTTTGCGAAAAGTGCAGCAGACTAGCGCAACAGGTCGTGGAAGAAGCAAATTGTAAGTTCCTTGAACATTTCTCACAACTGAAGTAAAACTTCGTCCAGAGAGACGTGTCTTTGTCCGCGTCATATAGTGAGCGGCAAGCTCAAAAAAGAAATATACTTACTCCATCCAGATCCTGTACAAATATTGCCAGGCCTGGTACAGCTACAAAGTTTGATGTGCCCTCATCCATCTCAGTCGTGAAGAAGCTTTTCTTAATTTTTGTGGAGGTGTCAGTTGGATCAGGTAATCTGCACGTGAATATGCCGTGAGTTTGTTTAACAATAGAAAAACTTATCGCGAACACGTGGAAGCCATTCAAAGTGTCTAGCCCTGTTTTACCGCCATTAATTCCAAATGCTGGAAACTTTCAAGAGTTAATGCGCTGATAAGCATCGTTATTTGCAAGAATGGAGCACGGAGAACGGTGCAAGTTGATAAATGCAAATTTCTTAGCGTCAGTTACAAAAATAAGTATTGCTAAATGCATCATGATCGTTCAAACGATTGTCAAGCAGCCAAACAAGATTGATCTGCTGCCCACGGAACAAGAGCAAAAAAGGGTCAGTTGTGGCTGATTTGCTTACTCGTAGAACACGGGTAGATTGTCATTGATGTCGGCGATAGTTATTGTGACCGTGACATCAGCACTCATCGGGAGGTCCTCGGTATTTGTCATGTTATCAAACGGCGGTTCGATCACTTCTGTTGCCTGAAAAACAAGATTGATCGATGCTCAACTTCCGATACGAAAGCGCGGCCTGAATCGGCTTTTAAAAATTGCATGAAACGTTGGAGAATTATTTTCGGTTGAATGCGTCACTGAACTGAGACTCGTTCTCGGCTGTTGTTTTTTTTTCGCTGAGACGTTTCGGTAATTTGTCTCACAGTTGTGTTAAAACTCGCTGTAACAGTAACCATTCGCCTATATTTTCAGACATTCTGACCAAATTGACTTAATCTTTTTTCAAAAAAAATTCGGTCTATAACCGAAAAAAACAGGTTCCCGGTATTTTTCGTTATGCAAACAGTTTTCTTGGAAACATATCAAAAGCCCAAACTTGATGTCAAATCAAAATCTTAATCGGACTTTAGGAAAGCAATTAAGGACCTAAGTGGTAAACGTTCAATGCCAAATGTTGCATTGACTTGTGGCAGTTTTGTCCTTTATGTGGGATCAGACACCAATTGCTTCAGCGATTATTTTTCATCAATTACCACAACACTTGATGCAGTATTGTCTTACTTCTGGATTTATAACTGCACGCTAAATTTACGCATTCCCCTCTCCATCAAGTCGCAGGACGTCTATCATGCGCTAAATTCTCCCAGCTAAATCTACAAAATCCAAAGGCCTTGACAACCTTTCTAATCATCTTTTTAAAACTCTCATACAATCTTCTGCCATTCCGTTTAGTCTTCATTTCAGTTTCGTTTATACTCGGTTTTTGTACTATTTTCGGAGTGTCACGAGTGGCTTGCAGTGCCCATCTTCGCTTGCCCGCGGGACACGCGGCTGCTTTCGTAGTGAATGCTGCACTGGTGCAGGAAGGCAGCACC
>JGI24021J15306_10010589_pt1 | contig 11451 bp, 4 predicted proteins | sample Ectturendosymbi1_FD_15306 | JGI IMG/M metagenome (IMG submission 15306)
AAACTTTATGGTAGTATAATTCACTGTCGAAAATGTAAAGTTTCTACCTTATGTGGTTTTTGCGATATAAAAATTTTTAATGCGTGCAGGACTTTATGGACACCCTGTAATTTGAGAAGTTCTGCGTTAGTCCTTTTTGGAGTTGCCCCAAAGTATTTATTTTCACAATACCAGCTTCAGGCACAGATTTTCAAAATACCGGCTTCTTACCCGCCTCTGCTAAATTAGCGGTAAAATACCGGCCATCTGGCAACACTACACAGAAATTTAAGTCAAGTAACCCTTTCAATCGAAACCTTGGGTTGGCTGATTAGAATATGTTTACTTACTCTTCTCATGAGAGTTGCATTTGGCTCTGCCCATGCGGTAGAAAAGGTAACACACTCCCAACAGGTTAGAGGATAAGCCGAATATTACGGCACTCTGAACTCAACGGCTGTAACCTGTTCTCAAGAACTTACCTTTAACAATCTATTGGCAATTGGCTGGTGTAGCACCACAAAAAACATCTGCATAAAGCTTTGCTGTAACAAACTGTAACTTACGAAGTAGGAAATGGCATAAATGGATCTTACAACTAGGCACAGCAGCCTAAACACAATGGAGATACAAGAAAAAGACGTGCAGGCGACGTGAACTGCAAGCGAGATATGCAGGTCGCGAAAATAAACGACTTTCTTCCCGATTGCTGAGTGCGGTGGTAAATGTCTATACCAGGGTCACCGATCTACGGCCAACGTGCCGGATGCAGCCAGCGAGGTTAGTTATTCGCCCGCCGCACTGTGCACAAATAGGCAGAAAACGTCATTTATCTTTCATCCGAACTCCAGAAAACCGGGCTGGGTGCTGTGAAAAATTGCACTAAACGCCGGACATTGTTTCTTTTCCCCATTTGGTTAAGTGGATGGATATCCTGCCCGCGATTGTTAGTTCTCGTTCGTAATCGTACCTGCCCGTTTGTGAAAAAGATCTGGTGTTGCCTGGTCTATACGCTCCATGACTCTGAGCTCTCAAAAGGTGCCCAGCGGTGCCCAACTCGCGTGCAGACACTGGTCCTTCAAAGATGCAATCCAACACGTGGGATATGAGCGAGCTGTGGGAAGTCGGAGCTGACGACAAGCAGGGCTGCGTAATAGGCCTACATAGACTTTGTAGACCGCATGAAGTGGAATCGATCTACATCAATACGCATCTTCAAGGCATAGGCGTAGCTAGAGGGGTGGCTGAGAAGATTTTCATTATTGCAACACGTAAATAGCTGCTTCCATTGTTAAAAGAACTTAATCAGCGTCACTCTATCAAACTTACGACGACACAAAAGAATCAGAGCTGAATAAGGAATACACACACTTGAATTGGAAAGGTATCAGAATCAGTACATAACGACAGATGGATAGAGGATACCAATAAAATGAACACTTCGGTATCTTCACTTGTTTAAAACTTTCCCAAATGAAAGCGAGCTCATAGTGTTTATTACAGAAAGCACTACATCAACTACAGCGCGGTACGCTTGACTTGACCTCATCTCCATGTCAAGCAGACCAACGTCACAGAATATATGTTACGAATACCACTCCTTTATACTCCAACAGGCACCATAATTGAGTAGCCGAAATAGCACACTCCATGCATGAAAAGGGGATTTGGTGCAAAAAATTAATTTTTTTCTGTCACGTAGCAGCGCGTGCCTCAGTGGTTTCCTTTATTTCACCACCTCACTGAACATCTTACGAATTACATCCAGTTAAGTATTCCGAATAAAACTTTCTCACTGACAAACTTCATTTTCTATTTATTGCGTTCATTTGACCCACAAGCAAAGTAGTTATAAAGCAAGCGATGGGAAGCATCAGCTAAGAACCACACATACGTTACGCTCTGTTTCACATAAATAAATTACCAGTTGCAGATCACAGAGGACTCAAGTTCTGTTTAGTTGGAAGGATGGTCTCGCTCTGCAGTGCGTGCGAAGTAAGTGTCAGTAGTTTTATGGAATTGAGTATTTTGATGATGATAGCATGTCAGTCTCACGATTCGATGTAAACACATCTTTAAATGTACTCAATCTTGCAGCTGTGCTTCCAATTTTTGTCTCATTGCCTTGATAGATGCATTATTTGTTTCAAGTAGATTGCTCAACTGCCTCTTATGCTTGATGTTTTTTATCAGGCTGCAAGACGTCATTCCACACCTCATTGTTTTTGCATATAAATCATTTGACTTTACCAGTTCACGTGATTTCGAATTGGTCAAAGGCTGTTTCACAAGAATTGATCGCGACATGCAAGCCAAAGTTGTAACATATTTTATAGTGGTTTGTCGCTTCAGACAACAACAACATTGAAGCTTGCACGAAAACCTGACAACAGCGCATCAAACTACGATTTTGTTAGAACTTATTAATAACCTGTCGCCTGACTAGCAGAGATGAGCGGACTGTGAAATTTTTCAGTCCGAGTCCGGTTCTGATCCGATAAAATTGAATCCGATCCAGTCCTGATCTGCCAATGTAAAATCATGTGTTTTTATTTTTCCTTATAAGGCAAAATAACTACTGGAGCTATTTTACCTTAAGCCAAATACGATTGGTTGAAGGCAAAATAGTTCTTGCAGTGCTTTTGCCTCATGAGGCAAAATAGACACAGCCTTTTGGCGTTTCCAAAATTTAACAAGGAAGTGTCTGTTTGGCATCAGGGGGAAAAGCACTGTTGGAGATATTTTGCCACTATTAGAATCTGATTGCTTGGATTGGTCAAGTGACAAGGACAATACACTTAGATTAGCGTAAGGTCTTTGTTACATGACCTAAAACCCTAAACCCAAAACCTAAACCGAGAAGCTAAACCTAAAACTCAAACCTAAACCTAAACCTAAAAGTTGAACCTAAAACCTAAACCCGAAAGCTAATCCGTAAACCTAACCAGTGGTTGGGGTAAATTTCATCTTCCAATGGGGTAAATCTATTCAACCATAAATTGCAGCCAAGGTAAATATTAATAAATCATTCTAAATTGTAAGAGTTCATTAATACCGTATTTCAATAAATGAGCACCATTGAGTATATTGGGGGTAAACCTGGTAACTTTGTTTGATAAAAGGGTAAGATATGTAAAAAAAAAGGTTGAAAACCACTGACCTCAACCCTAAAGGTAAACCCTGAACCGAAACTTAAACATATACCTTAGACTTCTTGAAAAAGTACATTAAAAGCCCTCCTATCAAAGTTTTAACCTCTACAAGCTAAGCCAAAGAAAATGGTGAGAGCAGAACCAACGAACAATCGCACAGCAGGCATAGACACTAACCACTCATCTATGTACACGTTGCTATTAGAACTCAACATTATATGTGAACAAAGGTGTTTGAATTGCAAAATAGTCCCATTAAGGCAAAATGTACGCCTACACTACCATTTAGCAAACCTGTGAAATCAGATCAGAACTAAAATTTTTGATATTTTCAGAATAATCACATGAAAACAACAAAAATTTTCTCAGTCCGATCCAGTCCTGACCCGCCAATTTTCAAAAAAATTGCAGTCCGACCCAGTCCTGATCCGAACTCATCTCTGCTGGCTAGCATACCATATATTATGGTTATCAATATTTCTTTCTAATTCACATACAAATGTGTGAATTTTTTTCACATAACAATTAGTTCATGAAGAATCATGAAGCTCCTTTATAAATCGGTGATTCGGCGTATATATAATTTTATATACTATATTTTCGCTCAAACCCATGACTTTAGGGCACAACTGTGTTTAAACATAGTTTCCTTGCGGATAATACATGTGGTCTTGTTGTTGTGCACCAAGTATCAACAACTGAAACTGCGATGAGAGGTCACATAATGTCAGCGGAAACCGATTACAGTTGCAATGCTTAACTGCAAGCGAAAGGTTCGTCGTTCACGGAGTGGTATGTGCTGCACAGGGCGCAAAGGACTCAATCAACAAACCGATTGCAAGATTGCAGCTGGGATGCTTAAAAAGCAGAGTCGTCCAGCCAAGGTACAACTACAGTTATAAATAAAGCCATTTCGCCATACCATTTTTTTGTTTCCCCTATTCACGCTGACTTTGCCGTACAGCTACAACGAGTTGTTTAAAGTGGAACGTTCAAAACAAATGAGCTGAGAAGTTTGCGAAACTGAAGAATTAGACCAGTCAGCTCAGGACAACCCTAGTGGCAACCTACCAGTTGCTCTGAGACTCTACGTACAAGTATATGGTTTAAAGTTAAACCTACTCATAACCTGCTTTCTGTTGAAACTGCCTAGACCGTTTCTTACAAAGGTTTGTAATTCGGCAGGGCAACTACTTCTCAGTGTCTAAGAGGTGAGCCAACGGTCTTCATATGTCGCATCAGCAACCTGTTCTCAACTAGTTTTTGCAAAATACTGACAAGCAATCAGCGTGCAAGCTAAAAGCTAAGGAAAGGTTATAAACGGCATCCATACCTAATGACGCGTACACGTCAATCGCCTTATATTAGCTGAAAAGCGTCACCCGGACACTTCTTCCTTGCCTTTTAATCGAAATAACGTTTTCCTACTTGTCATAAAATCAGTGTGAGTATATATTTCGCAAAACATTTACACATGAATGTTGTTGATTTTGCGCACTCATGAAACATAAAAAACGGTTGTTAGATTACAACTGCAAACCTTTGGCGGCTGTTTGACGCACAGAGTATGAAGACGAACGTCATTTACCAATTTCCTTTTCAAAAGTTGTTTTCCACTAAAAATGACGAAGACATTTTAAACTAATAGTAAAAACGAACTCAGTTCAAGTGAAAAAGTCAGCTACCTGGAAATGCTTAATGGCAATTTGCAAAGTGTGTTCAAATCACGAACGGGGTGAATTCTAAACACTTTTGCTCACTGCTCTTATAGTAGTGAGTTTAAAACCTGTTATCAACCAATTTGAGTTTTCGCATAATCTTCAATAGACTTTTCAAACAATCGTTTTGCAAGCAACATTTTATTCATTCGCTGTTGCAAATCTTTCAGCTATTTTGTTGTCGACTGTTTCGTGCCTCATTTTTGCTCNGCAATCTTACGTTTAATAAAAATCGCTTGGTGCAGCAGTAGGGGAGTAGTGTTTTTGTTATACCGCAGCNGCAACTCTTTTAGTACTGCGATAAAAGAGATAGCTCTGAAAGAACTACAGTATTGTGCATAATCCGCGGACTAATTTACTGTTTTTTAATATAGTATTATGAGACACAAACAAATTTTCTTCAATGCAAAAAGTTTCTACAAGGTAATTACGCCTTTTTTCATACGTCTTGCAGCACAGTTGAGTTAAAAGTTGGGTTTCAGAACAATATTAAGAACAAAAAGAATGTCATATTGGCTTTCCAAAAGAGAAAACCACCCTTGCTTTGCGCGTGGGAATCAGCAGTTTCACACATCTTGTAAAACATGCGATTGCTGACTAAATAGTTGGATCAAACGCTTATAAATCAAAGGCATGGAGCAATCTCGAAATTTATTCAAAAACTGTGGTAAGGTAATAAAGTTAATCGAAATTATTTGCTCTTTTTCTGTTAGAAGTTGGCTCCACATGACAAAGCGTCTTTAAAAGTAGTTTGACGTAAAATTTATTGTGGAATGTTTTTTTTCTGGATATTTCATATCGTGCTTCGTTCAAGCATGAAGGTTTTCGATAAGCTTTTGCTTTATACTTCGTAACTGTGGCAAGCCCATTGTAAACAACTTTTGCTTAAAACTCACAAGGTCCACTTGGAAGTTGGAAGTTTTAATCAGGTTTACCACAAACAAAAAGGTTTGGGGTTGGCAGTGGATTTTGATGAGCGCAGAACGTCTGTGTAACGTGTCGTTGGTTTGACGACGCGTTTGGTTACGCTTAGGTTGATAAAAATGGTATACCGCGAATAACAGCCGCACCTTCTACAGTTTAGACTTAGACCAAGACTACTGGTCAAAATGTCAATTTCCANTGACACTTACGGCTCTGGATAAAGCTTGGAAGCCTTNCGACCTCGTATGGCAATCAGAAATACAAAAAAGTGCCTATTTAAAGGAAATCATCTTGTACCAAGCGAGATAATAGNCGTTGTTATCGTTGTTGGAATTCAACGAATAGCAACAGTTTCCTTCAGATCGTTCAAACATGATTCCGTTTAATTATGTTTTTTTATTTACGTGTTTGACACAGACTAGTGGTCCATGCCACAGACTCAGGTAGCCAGAGAACACAAGAACACAAAAACGCTGTCTTGACACGTCCCAGGTGTTGGCTTGGTGCAAACGGGAAATGGGAAGGGGAATCAACACTGAAACAACGCACCATATGTACTGCATAAATTTTAAGGCATTTTTGTTTTTGTTTCTAAGCATGACATTTTGCTTGAAAAACAGTTTGCAGTTCAGTTACTGAATATCGTATCCGAGGAATTGCATCTGTTTCACCAAAAATCTGTTTCAGCCTAAAAAAACGCTTCCTGAAAAGGATTTGTATTCAGACTACTACAACCACAATATTGTCACCGATTTGCAACAAGCCTCACCAGCCACAGGAGTTTTCAACAAAGTAGCAAAAAGAATTTTTCAAATTTTATTTTGTACCGATGTTGTATTGAGTACCTTGCACGGAGCAAACGAACCCAGGTGAACTTGTTTACCCAACAAGCTTTTTCAGGATATCTTGGTCAACACTACAAGTACCATGTTTTGTACTGCAACTTATTACACCTAATTTTTAAAACCATCTGGCAAAAAAAGCGTGCATTCCTTGCGTCAACTTTCGTACTCAAGCCTGCGCAAGCTAAGGGCCAGCGTTTTTCAGCTTCCCGCAAAGATAGGTTCAAGCTGCCACTTGACAACGATCGGCTGCTGACCTTGTCATGCAGCGGTTTTGTGCCGAACGCAAGGCCAACGACCGAGTGCAAAGCTTTCACATCGATTTTGTATCTTGTCTTGACGGGTGCAGACCGCTCGATTGTTGTCGATACAATGGCTTTGATTTCCGGATGTATCAAGCATTGATCATAACAAGGTTCTTTGCAGATGGATTAAACGTGAAGTGAAACTCGCGAAAACATGTATTAAAGCTGCCAAGGCGAATGACAACGGGTTTTCTTCTTCAAGCCTCATGCGACATGTTACGACATGCTCTGTCCTCACTTACGATATTACTGTGTGTTAAAAAATTATACCCGCATGTTAAAGTGTAATTCAAAGTCGGATGCGCTTCTAAAAGGGATAGTCTGCACGCAGTGGGCTTTTTAAAGTGGATCGTCTGTGCGCAATGGATTGCTTGCGGTTCGCTCGAAAACCATTGAACAGAGTCCTTCTGAGGTCATTAATACACGAAACCAATTGCGCTAAAGCCTTGTCAGAAAGCAAAACAGGCGATTGGCGAATGCGAAGGACTAATAAAAAAGTTAAAGAAAATTAAAAAACAGTGAAGGCATTTCGTCAGGTTTTCACGATGTCTTCAATGAAAACAGTAAACTTACTATTTAAATACCATACAAAACAAGTGGCTCCACAGCAGCTTTAAAACATAGTGAGTTGTTATTGATTCAGTTCAAATCAGCTGATTTAACCAAACCACTAAGCAAGTTTAGCTGGTATGCATCTCCGCAAGCTTTGCGTCTTTTTCAACTGCACGGTACCCTGCAGACTATGCTGGATAACGTGCTGCAGTCTGCAGAGCATAACTACGTAACCTTTGCTGTCACTATTTTGCTGTGGTTTGCGAGCTATCACGCAGCCAACTTGTAACATAAGCGATTTGGCTTTGAATACTAGCGTTTTTACGTTGAAATTAAAGAACAGCCAGATAAAATTTGCTATTCCCTCAGTGTACAGTAGGTTTGGTATTTTTTATGACAACAGACGATCAGTCCAATTACTGAAAACTGTCATTGACAGTTGTATAAACCCGTCAATTTTAACTTGCTACCAAACACAATATATTTAACTTCAGTCACAGACGATTAGACAGAGGTGCAGGGAGGGATGTACCCCTCAACTATTTTACGTTTGGGCTATAATACTTTCAAATACGGAAAAAATTTTGTATGGAAACTGTTATCACATTTTTTGTCAGTTTTACTCTTTTCTGGTATAAATGGGGTGAGAATTGCATTGGATATGTCCCTTTAACGCTTCGAGAAATCACATTGTAAAAATTTTTGAAAATATATTTTTGGGGCATGAACATTCCTTTTCGGGCAAATCGCTGTTGCCCACCCAGATTTTTGGCTTCCTACGCCCTCAGTGATATAGCCAGGTGCTGCTGATGAGTTTATCCCTTAGTGACATACTGAAGAACTTTAACCTTCAGTGACATAATAGTCAGTAGCATAATTAGTAACAAACTTGAACTATGTTGTTTACGTGTCTCAAACTGAATAGTTTTCAGTATTTTAACTGCATGTGAATTTGCAATGAGCCTTGCGCAATATGAAGCACCTGAGACAGTTCGCCTAGTTCTTCGCCGACTCAAAGCACGACTGCCTGCAAACTGCAAGATAATTAAAAACACACGAATAGACCTTGTTGAGCTATTTCGTCGACTTAAAAAGTACAACATCGCTTGCATTCATTGCTAATTTCGCTGTCAGCGCAGGCCTACTCGGTTAATAAAATTCTAAAATGGAGCTGTTTGGCATCAACTCGGGCTTGGAAATGTTTGTGTTATTCACGGAGGGCAAACTTCAAATAATAATACTGTACTTTAATGAATTAAATCTAGCCGTCTACTTCGAGCACTGCTTAGGAAGCACAAAACAAGTAAACAGGCGTCTGGCAATGACTTAGGTGGGACCACTTCAAAACATGACTCTTTTTAGGGTACGGTATTTTTATGTTCACTGATTCTAGTTTTCGTTGCAGAACTTCGATGCCAATGTAAAAACTTTGAAAGAGTCTTTATCGTATGCTTTATTTAGCACTGCAGTAGTTTGCAGCGGACTTTTCATACCAAAAATTGAGGTATGATAGTACTGTAAGTTGAACCAAAATTGTGGAGCGCTAGCGAAAACGCTTAATTTTTGACCTAATCACTCGACTTAACGAGCACACCCCGCTTATGAAGAAAAATAGTTTTCATTCACAATACCTCTGCTTGTCTTGATTTTATTTCAACAAGACAAGCCTTGAAAACCATTCTCATCAACCTGTCGCTCCAATCCTTATTATCTGCTATGAACCTTGCTGCAAATACGTGCTTACAGCACCAGAATGGTGATACAAAAAGCAGTTGTGGTTGCACAGCTGTTCCACTTATGAACAACTGCAAGCCTTTTATCCTGGTCAACTCTACGGCGTTCATTAGCCTCTACCGTTGGTCGCTGATAGTTGACTATCCGTGTTGGTGCATGGCTACAACAGTTGCACGTGTGCTATTGATAAGGAACAATGCAGGAAGCAAACCTTTGCCAGGCAAATACCAAGGACGTCACTTCCTTTCTTAATCTTAATTCATCAAAATCATAACAAACCATTTTGTATGAAGTTATCAGAGCACAGCTTTGCACGAAAGTGACTACTTGACTGTCAGTGGAATGTGCCGTCGCAGGTAACTAGCAGAAAGCAGCGTAATCGGTTATTTAAAGAGCAAAAGCGAGATGGATTATCAATTCCAAGTTGTTTTGTAGTTACTGCTAACAACCACAACAGCGGACCATGCACGAAACAACTAAAACAACTAAGATGTTTCTTTGTCCAGCAACCGGAGACAAAAGACAAAAGCAAGGAAATCACTTTTTGGTAATGAAACCGGAAAATGTGGCAGTGCAAATTTTTTGAGGACTTTCAAGAAAAGTGTAAAAAATTTTCTTAAAGATCATTTTTGATGACTACCTTTGCAAAGAAAAAAATACGAAAGAAGGTAAGCGTAAAAGCAATCGATGTTGTTTATTTTTTTCATGGTGAACCATTGTCGTCTGGTCACAACTTCAACACTGTCTGAGCTATGCAGTTCACGCGATATTTCTCTTTGACTGAGCTTCACAAACTTTTGTACTGCGGCATTCTTATCACAATAGGTCCCAAGCACTTTCAGAACTTAACACATATTCTGATGATACGTATATTTTTATCTAAGACCACGACTTGCCAGGTGTGCAGGGGCGTAACGAGGTTAGATGGCGCCCGGGGCAAGAAGCATGTTCGAACCTGAGGTCTATCGGAAGGAAATGTACTGTATTCAAAAAGGTGCTTGTGACATTACTGGGACTTTTCGGCGCCCCCCGCAGTGATTCGGCGCTGCTATAATGATTCGGCGCCGGGGAATTGTTCCCCTTTGCTCCCCCTCGTTACGCCCCGGGAGGTGTGCCGCACTCTATCGTAAATTACTTTGAGCAATTAAGCGTTAAGGTTGCTGAAAGCTTTAAAATTTTCGAGTCTCTGGGTTCAACATTCCAAGGTATTCAGGCTTATCACTGTGTGCAAGGACCAAGTTCCAAAAGCAAGCATTTAGAAAAGGTCACGTTACTTAAAAACCAGAATCGGAAAGGATGAGATTCTGTTGCTCAGCGAAATAAGCGAATGTGTTCCAAAGCTGGATCAGCCACTGTGTTTCTCACACACCGTGATAGCGTTCATGACACTCGATTATATGTTTTCAACTTGCAAGGAGTTTGAAACGACATTGCTGTTCGGTTAGATTAGATATAGGTTGTTGAAACAGTGAAGTTTCCCAAGCAACTGACAAGTAGTTCTTTTCGTTTTTTTAAAGGCGTGAGACAAAATGAGTTTTCGAAATGGTGGTGCTTTGCATCCTGCATCACAACCAACTGACTTGCGTATTGAGATTGCGGGAGAAAGAGCAACAGTTGTTGCCTTAATCCTTGGTACCAGTAGCGGACACAGGCTGATTTGGTGGGGGAGATGCGATGTCGATTTGCAATCCAATGCTTCACAGGACCATATTGCGTAAATCAATCACTTTCGCATACGTAGATTTACGAGGAAGCAAGCCTAAGCTTGGTTTAGAAGAAGCTTGAGTGATAAAACTGGTCAAACTTTAACACTGCACAGCTACGGATCCAACAAGCAATGTGGCACATAACAGCGATCTGACATAGTCACTGGCGTCGGCGCAGGTACATCGAGTACTCGAGATGGGCAGTTCACGTGACGACATAATACTTATTCTCATAATTATTCTCATTGTAGGTTACGTTTGTTGCATCACAATTACCGGTGGCAGTAGCCAGCATAGTGCAGTAGTTCTGTTTAATTTTTTGTTGCAGCAAGTGAGCATGTAGTCACTTGGATGCAGTTTAGATCAGTGCTCTTGAAATGGGGAACCTTATAGTTTTTAATTGTCGTTTGGAATAGTCTGCAACACCCATTGTAATTTGTGTATAACATTTGTTATTGCAGGTAATTTTGATGAAATAATAACAAGAAGCGAATTGATTCTGTTTATTTTGCAACCGAAAGTAAGAGAACGGAAAGAAA
>JGI24021J15306_10010590_pt1 | contig 11450 bp, 9 predicted proteins | sample Ectturendosymbi1_FD_15306 | JGI IMG/M metagenome (IMG submission 15306)
TACTGTCTTAGAATCGTTCAGCAAAGTCATGATTCTGTTCTTTTAAAAAAGCACAGGTGTCACTGCGTGAGCTACTCTCTCCAGCATCTTTCCCCCTGATCGTCAACGGATGTTCTAATGTAGCTATGTCCAACCCAAATGACTTACTGAGTCAAAAAGTATGTCGCTATCTTGGCCAGGACCGCACACTGAAAGACATATTAATGAGGGCCGCACATTGAATGGCTTACTTTGAGTTTAGTAAACTAAATTTAGTTTAACCTAATGCACTGAAAGTGTTTGAATACAACTGCAGTGAAAACAGACGTGATAAATTGGCTGAGGACCACCAACATCAAAAACGTCAAATTCAAAATTATCAAAACAAGGACAGGTTGTCAGTATGTAGGATATTTTACTACAGCGTTAACCTAAACTGGGCCGCACAAAACCCTCAACTGGGCCGCATGCGGCCCGCGGGCCTCGGGTTGGACATAGCTGTTCTAATGGAACAAACGCCACTGCGTTCTGCCCCCGTCTTGTCACACAAAGCACAAAATTAACGAATGCCTAAGGGACGGCTTTGATGTGATTGACAGCAGATTAAACACATTTTAAAATTAATGTCAGATCTTCGAAAATTTCTTTCTCTGTCAAATTTATAACCGGTGAAGAGATACTAACTACCCAAATACTTTTATTTTCCTTTTTCATAAACTCATAAAGCTATTTTGGTTCTCATCATGATGGAAGCACCATCGGCACAAACAGGCACGCAGTAAGTACGCAAAAGCTGATGTTCCTCAATCAAGGAATCTACTTTCTTAAACATTCCCTTTCCTGTGGTATTTTTGACAAGTGGACAACAAAAGAGAAATTGTCTCACGTTGTTCTCAGTCGCAGGGAGTTGCACGAACACGATGAAATGTGCATCGTTTCCTAAATATGTAGTGCCCCCCAACTCTAAAATAAGATTCCTTCGCTTCGCAGCAGCAACAGTTTGTTTTAGAGTATCGACTGAGAGTTCTTGAGTGCGCCGCTCGATTGATGGTATTTTGTGACAAAAGAACCATAGCTAACTCATCTCCTACGGCATCACTGCGCAATATTCTGGCTATTTTAACGGGCTTGACCAAGCTCTCTCCCGCTGCATAGAGCGCTTTTGCTCTTGAGAAAAAGTACAAGCGCTGTTGCACTGTGGGAGTAAGCTTTTACTTCTGAAATAGATGGACGATAAGCAAGCTTACTAATTCACGCTACCTAGTGTCTTCTCTCTCTTTAAAAAACTCAGTTTTCGTCAACGTCTTTTGCATATTTTTACTCGAGATACCCACCTAGTTTAACTTCTTTGAGAGACACGTGAGCAAGGACTTCATAGCAAAACACGCACTGTGACCGGAGTTAACCGTTTACTTCCAATGAAGTAAATCCATGTTCCAAGTAGTTGTCGACATATGCAAACGCCTGCTTTCGTTTAGTAACGGTAAACAAAGGCGTTGAGAGCAAACTTCAATCAAGATTTTGTTTACACTTAAGCTACTGACCACACGACCTCAAAAGTACAAATGCCATGTGGAACAGTAGAATTTTTTAATTTTTTACTCTGATTGGATGCATTTAATCGCTGTATGACCAAAACGCCGATTGTATAATGCTGATCAAATTATTGTTGTTTGAGGCCATTAAACCAAACGTCTTTGCCGTTATAGTGCGTGCAGACTCATCCAGAGCCTTCCGCGGACTCGGTTGGGAAACACTGTATTAAAGCATGTCATTTACCAATCTGTGAACAAGTGCTGCGGCGCTGTTTGTTCAATTGCTAAAATCCACATCGCCCAATCGGACTCAACGGTATACTGCAGTGCTTAAATTGTTAAAAGAGAATTATTACCGTTTTCTAAGAAAGCTGACATAGCAACCATGACAAAAAAGAAAGTCGAAGAGAATATTTAATCTCTTACCACACGAAATGCAAAGTTACGAGCCATTCCAATAGCCAGGAGAAATTCGGAATCAACGAAAAGAAAATCCTGGATGAGGAAAAACATCTCACGACTACGACTGCAATATGGCCAGCATATGCGGAAAGCCGCTTAGTTCATGAACACGACGTGTTTTTTTCTCAACTCCATGAGAACGGTTCGGCGGATGGTTATGCGATACTATGACAATAAGCTTATGAAAAAGTGTACAGAGAAGCTGAAAGAGAGAGACTGCAAGTTTTGAGAAAAGAGACGGAAGTAATGCGAAAACGAAGGAAATAAGGCGAAAAGAGAAGGAACTACTCTAATGCGAAAAACGACTATGGGATCCATTAATAACAAGCTTAGGACGAAACGCTGAAAGAGAGCACAAATTCTGAGAAAAGGAAAGAAGGAAGTAAGGCGAAAATCTAGAAGGAATTAAGGCGGAATGAGAAGGCACTACAGAAATTCGAAAAATGACTATGGGATCTTATGACAATAAGTTTAAGAAAAAAGTTAATAGAAAAGCTGAAAGATTGGCAGCGCATATTCTAAGAAACGAGAAGTAACGCGAAAATCAAAAGAATTTAAAGCCACTGACAGTGATTTTAATAGCGACCAAAGCGATGAGACAATACCGCAAGATGAATAGGAGTCATTCACCTGCTGGTACACAGCCATAGATATTTAGAATTCTGCACCCACAGCCAGGAACCTCAGCATTTATTCCAAGATATCTGTTACAGTCTTCAAAATTAGCTACTTTGGCTGCACGTATCAAAATGACATCTGCTCAGCAGGCCGCTTATGCAGAGGGTTTTGCGGTTGAAATCGCTGACGAACCAGAGAAAATTTCCACGAACTTTTTGAATTAGCCAATTTGTGAATGGCCAAGAAATGCCAGTTACGAAGCTGAGCAGTAGAAAATCTGATCATAAAATTGCACCCATTACCTTGCAGAACGCGGTGTTCGAATCAGTTCTGATTTTCTGTCTACCGTAAGATTGATCAAAATTATCAAAATGTTGTTCAAGCCGTTGTAAGGCACAAGGTGAGAAGCCAGATCTGAGAAGTAGATCTTATAAAAGGAAATTAAGTCCGTGTAATACTTCGAACGAATCTGCGTGAAGGTTTTCGATCTCTTTTAGTCACTGGTATCCATATGGAAGCATAGAAGGAATAAAAATGGATCATTGAAACAAACAAATCGTATTTTTGAAATATGTGATTAACAGATTGCTGTGGGGACCCCCTTGAAATGTTACGATTGACCTGAGATGTTTCATATTTGTTTACGTATCAAAGCGGCATGTCATGAAATATAGGCCGAAAAAATTGTGTAAACTTTTTCAAAATTCCTATTTTCAAATGCACCCTACTGTGGGGCTTTATTAGTGGAGGGTAATAAGTGAAATGATAGTTGTTTCACAGCGTTGTGTATAAAGTACTCTGGTGAAAGAGTTACACGAACCTTGGCTGAGGTGAGAACAACAGATATCTTTTGATTTTGTTTCTTGGTTCCACATTTTCGGAGTGCAACATTTTAACCAGGTTTGGAGCAGGAGCTGGAGTCAATTTTTTTGGAACCGGGGGAGAATCAAGAGTCAAAAAAGTGACCCCGACCACTTATGGACCATACCGCAAGCTGGCTGGGCTAATGACGCCTGTAGAGAAGGAAAGCTATAGATGCATTTTTGCCAAATTCAATGTTAAAAAAGAAATTCGTCTGGAAATTTTTTTTTCATACGCAGGTAGAGGTAAACACCATTACATTTTGCCAGGTTTTTGTCTGGTTCCAAATTTCTTTTTTGTTACCATACGTCCTTCTCAATTTCACCAGATTCTCAAAATGTAGTTGCCCAACTCCCCACCTGGCGTTTAATGTTGTTGAATATTTCAATGCTTCGTGAACAAACTTTTCTCACTTTTTCGACCTAATGCCATTCATATGCAATTATCCCACTCTTAGTAGCATTTGTAACTAGGGTTGCGGAGTCGGTGTTGGAGTCGCAAAGAGTCGGAGGATTTTGCGTGGAGTCGGATTCCTAAGAACACTGAGAGCCGGTGTCGGATATTTTTATCCGACTCCGACCCCTGAAGTCCAATTGAATCATTTTTTCACATCATACTCCTAAGTTAAGAATCCTAATTCATGCCTGTTAAAATGGTATAATTTCTTTTGAAGCTTTTATTGAAACAGAAGCTTCTTGCTGTGTACCACGATTTCTATTGTTTGCTAATTGTTACAAAATTGTCTACAGCCAAACTTCATTCACGTTATGTTCAAGGTGTCGGCAGTGGTGTTGGAGTCGGAAATTTCGGAAAGGTCGGAGTCGGTATAGGAGTCGGACATTTTAACTGCGACTCCGCAACCCTGCTTGTAACACACAGTTCCACTCGTTAGACGGTTTGATATTTATGCAATGTCAAGTTGTTACGCAACAAATTGCATGAAACAATCATGACTTTTGGCGCGCAACGCGGATGATAACCTTTTCTAGCCTGTACCACTTGTACCTAGCACTGTTAACTGGTTTTGGTAAAGGGATCCACAGCCTTCAGTCAAATCATCAAAAGGGTACATGACACTAAAAAGGTTGGGAACCACTGGATTAGAATCAACATTGCTATTGTTTCGTAAATCGTAATATTAGTCCTGTTCCCTTATTTCTTTCCCGCGTGAGAACTGGAGATAAACATGGATTTGGATTTAAATCCGGAGGATTTCAGCTTTTTGATGGATTTGGATTGGATTTGGTTTTAGAAAATTTTGTTTTACCAGATTTGGATTGGATTTGGACTTGATAGTCTTGTTTTGAACTTCGCTGCATCTTTGAGCTCTGTTTCGGAACTGTAGATTACTGCATTTAATCTGTGTTTTTCCTTCAGTGGAGTTTCTCACATCCATTGAAACTATATATTGTGCTTGCCTCAATGCCTTGTAGTCGGAGCATTGACATGCTACAGTACCCAGTGACGCAAGTTACAAGCCTGTTCTCTTGTGTAGGCCAATCATGTTATCAAGTAAGGAATCCATGTGACTTCCGTTGATTCCGTCCCTTTGCTTGACCCTTAATCCTGATAGTACAGTGCTTTAGCCTATTACTAATGATTCGCATTGTGCTGTATAGTGCACCTGGTAATTTGTTTTGATATTTTACATTTTATAACTGAGCTACTCAGTTGCATGTGATGCTAATAGTGCTTAACTTGAAGTAAGTCTTTAAAGTTTTCACTATCACAGTGTTGTGTGCCAACGATAAGACATAGGTTAATTAAGTTTGTTTCCAAGGTGTTGGTTTGATAGTGTCTATTTTGCCTCATGAGACAAACACTGTGCTGGGGTTATTTTGCCTTCAGCAAAATACGATTGACAGAAGTTTGAATTTAAACAGAATTTGGATTTTGAAACTGTCAGTTCATCGGATTTGGATTGGATTTTGAAATGATATTGTCGGATTGGACTTGGATTTGAAAACCTAAATCCGTTCATCTGTGGTGAGAGCTGCCCAGCAATCACAAACACGATCTCTTTCGCCAGCACAGTTCTGGACTTGCCGTTGGGCTGTGAAAATTTGTTTGTTTTTGTTAAAAGTTCATTTTTAACGCTTGGTGACAGCTTTGAAAGGAAAAGCAGTAGTGAAGAAATGAAGGCAATAAATATGGAAAACTTAGATCTGACGTAAGATTTCAGAAGCCTGCAAAGCGAAAAACCAGCTTCAGGTCTGCTGTCAGTGCAGTCCGTGAGTCTGCTCCGCATTACGTCGGCTGTTTTGCAACACCAAAGTAAGTGGATGAGTTTTTTGTCGGAACTAATGAACCTGATTGAACCATATTGCAGCGTGCGAAAAACTATAGCAACATTTGTACGTTAGCAAGGCCGTAACGAGGTTAAATGGGGCCCTGGGCATGAAGCAAGTTTGACGCCACCATGTTCGAACCTGAAGTTTTTCGGAAGCAAATGTAGTCTGTTGAAGAAAATACTTGTGAAACTGTCGGGACTTTTCGGCGCCCCCCCAGTGGTTAGGTGCCCGGGAATTGTGCCCACCTTCCCCCTTCGTTACGCCCCTGTAGGTTAGCAAAATACTTGCGGTTTCTAACAAAAATGCATTGAGCGTGCCTAGTTTTTTTCGGTCATAGACCGAATTTTTTTTTAATGACCGAAAAAAATTAAGTCAATTATTCGGTCATAATGTTCTGAAAAGCAGGCCAGTGAATTCTGTTACGACGAGTTTTATTACTGTTACGGGAGAAGTGACCGAAATGTCTTCGCGAAAAAAAACAGGAGCGTGACCCAGTAGCTCAAGGAATTATGACCTAACGATGCAATTCTGCAACACCTTACTCCATCAACGGGTACAGCGCAACCTAGCATTGGATCACTACGTGGTAGCACGACGCGCCTCAACAAACCATGGTACTCACCACTCATCAGTCAGCTCTACCACAGAAACTTCGGCAAAATACCAACTATCTACAGCTTGGTGGAATGATTAATTGGCTGTACGCGGTCATGACAATTTTTGTACAACGGTTCAATATTTACAGACCAAAATTCGTGAGGAGTGCGGCGCCTATCACCCCTCCTAATTACGCACCTGACGACAGTGACTGGTGACGATGGTTTTGTATTGATCCTTCTGTTGCAAGTGCAAATCCGTAGACAGCTCACGCCAGCCACGAAAAGACAAATTTGGCATGTTTAGCGAAATCTGAAACCAACACCAAATTTCGTAGCTTATTGGCTAGATGAGGGTCCCCAAACTACGCCACACGAAGAAATTTTGTCATTGATGAAAAAATAATATATTTACCAACATTTTTTGATTTAGTAGAATGTAACATACCCCGAAACAATCACATTACGTAAGACGTCCGGACCTCGACAGGTTCTGCATTACCTTATTTGGCCCTCGGAAAAAAAGTTTGGAGACCCTTGGGCGACCTGTGGTTGCAAACCTTTCTAATTTCGTGGACCTTATGACGATTTGATTGAAGGCTGTGGACCCCTTTACCAAAACCAGTTAACAGTGCTAAATACAAGTGGTACAGGCTAGAAAAGGTTATCATCCGCGTTGCGCGCCAAAAGTCATGAATGTTTCATGGAATTTATTGCGTAACAACTTGACATTGCATAAATATCAAACTGTCTAACGAGTGGAACTGTGTGTTACAAGTAGGGTTGCGGAGTCGCAGTTAAAATGTCCGACTCCTATACCGACTCCGACCTTTCCAAAATTTCCGACTCCGCAACCCTAGTTACAAATGCTACCAAGAGTGGGATAATTGTATATGAATGGCATTAGGTCGAAAAAGTGAGAAAAGTTTGTTCACAAAGCATTGAAATATTCAGCAACATTAAATGCCAGGTGGGTGGGCAACTACAATTTGAGAATCTGATGAAATTTAGAAGGACGTATGGTGACAAAAAAGAAATTTGGAACTAGACAAAAACCTGGCAAAATTTGATGGTATTTACCTCTACCTGTGTATGAAAAAAAATTTTTCAGACGAATTTATTTTATAAAACATTGAATTTGGAAAAAATATCTCTATAGCTTTCCTTCTTTACAGATGTCATTAGCCCAGCCAGCTTGGGGTATTGTCCATAAGTGGTCGGGGTCACTTTTTTGACTCTTGATTCTCCTCCGGTTCCAAAAAAATTGACCCCAGCTCCTGCTCCGAAGCTCGTTAAAAACTTACACTCCGAAAATGTGGAACCAAGAAACAAAATCAAAAATATATGTTGTTCTTACCTCAACCAAGGTTCGTGTAACTCTTTCACCAGTGTACTTTATGTACAACACAATGAAACAACTATCATTTCACTTATTACCCTCCACTAATAAAGCCCCACAGGCTACGTTAAAAGCACTTTATATCATTTTTACACGCTTAATTTATCTCTCTTATATTGTGCATTTGCAATATAACAATAGTTTTTATACGGGTACCCTGAACTCATGAAGTAAACTGTATTTCTGCTGGCTTCACTGAACGCGCACTGCAGCTGTTTCATTTTGAAGATACGTAGGTCACATTGTTATCTTCATAGGCTACATTTCACTAAAAAATACTGAATTTTCAATACTGATTACAAAACAAGATACAGTGCAGAGGGACAACTTTCAGTAACCGACTTAAATAAAAAAACTAAAAAAAAAACATATTCCTATGATACAGCAATTGAGTTTGGTTATGCGCCAATCAGACCAGAGCCCATCCGTCCGCCACCCTCCCTCATCAGCAGCAGCCTGTACCGAATCGTTCACTCTCCAATTTAACCCAGAAAAAAGTCATGACGCCAATCTAACAATTAGAATTTCAGAGCAAACTTTATCGAAACCTATTATCCAGGTCCTGTAAAATCTGAAAAGTTCGCTCCTGTTCCAGCTGCGGGTCCGTTGTTTTTCAAAATTCCGACTCCGGTTTTGTCTCTGGCAAAAAAACGCGGACTCCGGCGGGAGTTTTCTGTGGCACTCCGGCTCCGTGATCACGTCACGAAGTTTTTAGTCAGCGTGAGAGTTGTGGTTAAAGGTTGAGGTGAGAGCTAGGGTTTTGAAAATAAGGTAAAAATTAGTCTGAACTTAGTCAGTGTTAGATTTGAAATTTGTTTTTTCTGTGAACAAAAATAAAAACTGATCTCCCTGCAAGTTTTTTTTAATTAATTTCACTTCTGCTGATTGCTTTAAGCGACGCTGATAAGTTGGTGATCAGTCGCAGCTAGGGTTCAGCTGACTGTTCCCACAAGCCTAATACTTATTTCCATTTTCAACTGTGTGGAAATTTTTCTGGAAACATTTACAAGCTCTCATTTTTTGGCGTTTTTCATTATGTGGTCAAATATAATTTACGCTATGTTTTTTGAAATAGTACTGCATGAATTAAACCTTACATACAAAGCTCATGGACCCCCAAAATTCTTCTGTGGACCCCTGGGGTTCCATGGACGCTCTGTTGGGAACCGAGCATCCACTGTTCTAGTCAGTAGGAGTCTGGGACTGGGTCAAAATCCGTCACGTAAATACTGAAGTTCATCGAAGTGTAACGCATTGTTTAGTTTAGACGGAGTGTTTTGCCTTTGTTTCTACTTTGATAGGCACCAAAAAGGGGGGCATTTTTATCAGAGGGGCGCCACAGCTTTTTGGGGGGCAGTTGCCCAAACTTCCCCACCTGGATCCGCCACTACGAAAAGTCTGATGCGGTCCATATTAAATGTTCACGCGGGCCACAGGTTCCGTGCCCCTGCCTTACAACGTTCCTTGCCCTCCTACATAGTCTTTCATCGTACGCTGCAAAATGAGAAGAAAGAGTTTCATGCCTTGACTGTCTACGCCAGTGGTGGCCAACTAGTCACAGACCAAGAGCCACATTTGTTGCTATGTTACCGCAAAGAGCAATAACATACACTCGGGCACACATAAACATCACCTCATCTCTTCCTCATTCAAACACATACCTTTGCTCAGCTAGATTTATTGTAAATATCACACACCATCATGATAATGACAGAACTTTACAAGCCGTTTATTGTTATGCATGTTGTGTAGAGGGACTTCTCATAGTTACGTAAGAGCCGCACGAAACCGGGCAAAGAGCCGCATGCGGCCCGCGAGCCTGGTCTACTATGGTGTGGGTTGGTGATGGAGTAGAAGTTCCACAATTCGTCGCAATTGAATCGTGAAACCGAATGAGATGTCGGACGCTTTTGTTGACACACCTGCCAGGGCTTTATGGCCCGCTGCTGTTGAAAAAATGTAAATGAGGAGCTATTCACTGCAAGCATCGAAGCATAAACCCTCGTTGGTAGTGGTATGTCCACAAAAGCGTCACCGAAACACAGCATGGACTGTACGCCTATCATGTGGCTGAACGTTAGAAGACGAAAATGGAGAACTAATTGTAGCGTGCAATGTCATATTAACAATTTTGACTTCAAGTAGCTACCGCAGAACCGACTCACCAGCACCGAACATTTCAACCATTTTAGACGACAATAATGTAGAGGATGTCTAAAGTTTCCAGCAACAATATCTTTTATGCTTTGCTGATTGTATCTTTTTAACAGTGGCAGGAGTTTGAGGTGATCTGAAGCATTAGTGCGCGTTAGGTTACAGTCTCCGATGCTTAGTCTCCTGAAAGGAGCGCACCGGACAGCTGGAGATGTGCCCCCTTTTTCTTGTGTTTGTTTTTGCCTCCAGTCTAGAAAGAGTAGCATTCGTGTAAGAGGGCTGTGCACTGTGCACCGCGGGGGTCCCACGTTATGTTTTCAGAGAGATCACTTTTTGCTCATTCTATTCCGATTAGTTTTTTATTTTAACAATCTAATGTTTCCTGAGTTGTCATCCTGGGAATACCTAGAAAATCATCAGTGATTCATTTTGCACAAATTAATGCTTCATAATTTTTGTGACCCACGCATTAATTTTGTGGCTTCACAAGACAGAAGTGATTTAACTATTCTCTTCTGCCTCTTCAACGAAACTGACAGCACAGCGTGGAGAAAAGCTGTGTTTTTTTTGCAGGAGTACAGCGTGTACGGCCATCAAGTGGTATTCGTGATCTAAAGTTTTTATCTGGCCCAACAGCGTCATCAAGCCCAAACTGTTCGAGGTAGTGCTGATGTCCAGCAAGGATGCGTGCCGTCACCACTCAATATCAGCACGATAGGCAGTCACAGCCGTCAGTGACGTATTTACGCACAGGCCAAACAGGCCATGCTGGGCCCCCCTAGGGCCTCACGCTTTTGGGGCCCCGCGCCACTCCTTCCTATGACGACTCATTACAATCTTAAAATTTGCGAAACTGAGCAGAGTCATAACTTCGCAATTTACTTTGAAACGAGCGAAAATGCAAACCGTCTGGATTCTTATCAGCACAGGAACAACACAATAATATTGTTTGTTACGCAATATAAGAATGACAATGCTGCTTTTCATCAGAGTTCTTTGAATTATGATAACAACGGCTGCATCTGCGTGGAACATTCAGCTAATCGTAGAGACGATTATCACGTCACACACGGGCATAGCATACCACGTTGATCACCAGAAGTCACGCCGCGGCACCACGGTTTCAATCTACTGATCATGATCAGTGTTGAGTGTGTGTATATAGCAGAGGTGATCGGATATTGATTTTTCAACTCCTGATCCATATCCGAAAAAATTTTTGGATATCCATATCCAATCCTTATCCGAAAATTTCTGAAATTTAGTATCCGATATCCATCCGTATCCGAATGTAACACTGGCTAAATACGAAACAAACAGGCAGTGGTTATAGGTCCGCCAATGGACCTTCATTTTTGAAAATTTATTCATCCGTCACCTGTAACATAACACTAATCCATTACAAGTGTGCAGTAGACTGCACTATGCTTGGTAAAACCGTATCTAACCCTTTCAACCTAAACCCTAAACCTAACCCCTAAACCTAACCCCTAAACCTAACCCCTAAACCTAACCCCTAAACCTAACCCCTAAACCTAACCCCTAAACCTAACCC
>JGI24021J15306_10010592_pt1 | contig 11450 bp, 9 predicted proteins | sample Ectturendosymbi1_FD_15306 | JGI IMG/M metagenome (IMG submission 15306)
GATCCTAATCCGGTCGAACTGTCCAAATATTTGATCCAAACCGGTTTATGTCCAAAAAACTCTGATTAAGCATTTTACTGCAGTGATCAGCCCAGTTTGGATATCCATATCCGAACCGGTTGAGTTTTTTCGAAATCCAGTCCGATCCGGATCCGGTTCTGAATTGCAGAATCCGATTGGATAGCGATCCGAAAACCGGATCATGTTCAACACTGGCAGTGAAGCATTACACAGAACAATGTTAGTTTGCAGAAATGAGCACGCATCAGGACTGAAGTCATTTTTGGTCAGATCAGGTCTGGATCGGATTGTAATATATTTTCAAATTGGCGGATCAGGACTGGATCGGACTGAGAAAATTTTTGTGATTTTAAGGTGATTACAGCATTCTAAACATATCAAAAATTTTAGTTGTGTGACGGAGCATCGCGTCACATGCCCAAAACGCACAGCCAGGAAGTCCTTGAAAAAGGGAAACTACGCACCAGAGATGAGCGGACTGGCATATTTTGCGAACCAGATCCAATCCTGGTTTGTTGAATCTCAGTCCAATCCAACCATCTTCAAACATTTTTTCAAACATCAAGTCCAAATCATGTCCAAGAATTTTGAAAAATGCAGTATTTTCACAACAAAAATGCGACATTTCTTTTCTAGTAACTCAGTCCAAATCCAGTCTGGATCCTAAATTTTGAAGTGATTCACAGTCAGGATGCAGTCCAATCCAAGCCTAGTCCAATGCTCATCTCTGTTACGCACAAGCAACAATAAAGTGAACCTGGTCGAGAGGGGAATCTCTATTGTTGCTTTCCCGTTGCACTAGTGGACTTGGCGTTCCTTCCGTTGCGCGTCCGAATCTCCCATGAAAAGCTGCAACTAAAGTTGTAATCCAATTTTACAGATTTGTTAAATGGGAGTGTTTATTTTGCCATCAAAAGCTCTGCTGGGACTATTTTGCAATTCGAACTGTATCCAACTTTGTCGACATGTAATGTTGAGTTTGTATTACCAGTAGCAAGCAGAGATAAACGGATTTAGGTTTTTCAAATCCAAATTCGATCCCTCATTTCATTTCAAAATCCTAATCCAAAACAGATCGTTTTAAAATCGAAATCCTGTTTAAATCCGATATTATATCACTTCTGTATTAGTCTACATGTAATCTAACTCAAAATTCGAGAAAAAATCTTGCATCATAATTCAAATTAGCTGCACTTTTGTTTTACAACACCATAATAGTTGACACTTCAAAGACTTTAATGTAATAACTTTTAGCAGCAATGCATTGAGAAGCTCAGTTAGTCACATGATTCAGTTTTAACCATTCAAAACTAGTGCGTCTTGCAAAAGAATTGCAACTATTATGACCAATTTGGGGTGTTTTGGGGGTGTAAGAAAAGGGGCCTGAAAGCGCATTTTCCCATGAATTTGGGGTGTACGAAAAGGGGTCTGAAAGTGCATTTTCCCATGATATTGCCCCATCTGTGTACCGCAAAGATAACAATCAGAAAATTAGTCACAACCGGTTGTTATTATCAACTGTCAAGCCACCACGAAAAGCCCCCATTGGTGACATTGGAGTATGTCGACGGTTCTTCTGCCGGACCCGCAATTTGTAAGTTTCCTGCCACGAAGAACAGAAGACTCAGCAACAGTTATTTGGGTCTATCTTTACGCACAATGCGACTTTGTTTTCCAAAGGGAAAGCAATGCGTCAAATTCCGCAACGATTGGTCTATTTGTTCCAAACGAAAAAAATTCAGTGAAAAAGGTTTTGTTATTCAGTTTTCACGACATTAACACAAAACTAAAAATTCATCGCTGCGTAATCCAGTTGAAAGACCATCACATTGTCGAGTCAGGTAAACCAAATAGCAAGCAAAGCAAGAAATTTACACGAAAATCAGCAGGCTTCAATTTTGCAGCTTTCTTAGGGTTTCTCGGGCTGATTCCTGTCACATAGAAATCAAATGGGATGCCCACAGAACATGTTTCTGTTTCCAAATGAGAAAAACTAGTGCTGTTCACAAAGTATGTATTCTATAAATCTGCCTTGCCGGCAGACACGTCACTAGGTAGGAAATTGTCATGGAGGTATAGCAATATCGTGCCACTTTTGGTGATTAATTTGCCTCCTCCCACTTGGACGAATATGTAACCTCTTTTGGTCATCACCGGAAGTACTACAGTTTTTGCAGCCAAATATAATTTTTAATCACTCTCGTGATTGCCGCCCAGTGAAATTTTCTTACTTTAGGCTATGGAAAGTACGCATATCGGATGAAGCAGAACGTATTCAACAGGTTTCATATTCTCATATAAGAATATTTTCAGGGTTATATACAGTGGTATGTAGGGAAGGCAAGCGAGGTAGTTGCCTCGGGCCCCCCTTTGCAACTGCAATGTGTAAAGTACTTTGCTTTCAAAGGGGCCCAACAGCAACTGTAATGTATAAATAGGCTACGTTGCTTTCAAAGGGCCCCCAACAGCAATTGTAATGTGTAAATACCTTGTTTTCAAAGGGCCCCAAAATGACTGTAATGCATGAGCACTTTTTTCATAGGGCCCCCTAACTTCACTGATTTCTAGTACCTCATGTTTCATTTTGGGGAATCGAAGCTTTCTCTGGGGAATAAGTGGTGACTGAATCTTGGGCCCCCTCTAATTGGGGGGTATGGAGTGCGGCTGATATGGCTCTGTAGGTAATCATTGCCTTCGGGTTTAACTCTTTTTCTTGTTGTGTTAGAGTAAGCAGGTGGGGAAAAGGTGCAGCCCAAACCTGTGGGTCTTTTTTCTTGTCTCATTTTGGCGGCCGTGGTCTATCTTGGCAATCAGATGCCAGTGCTATCGTGTCATTGGTCATGTTCCAGGGAAATTTTGAACGGATCGCTTTTTCTTTGAGTCGGTTTCATCATTGCGTAACCGTTGGAGATGATTTTGGTTTTGTCACTGAAGGCTTCGTAAAACCACAGCGGAGGGAAGGCAATTCATTAATGGGAATTCTCACCACCCGCAGGCGACATTCAAGTCAATCCTGTTTGGAGAAACAATTAGATTAAGGCGTCTCAACTAAACAAAAGAAGATTACCTCAGCAGCTTGACGTCCAGGAATTCAACTTCGCCCGTTTTTTCGGCTGTGCAAGCTTGTCGGAACTTTAGTTCCAAGCCACTGTTTAAGCATATTTCACTTAAGCTCATTGTAAAGTAATTTGCGCTGATGAAAGAAAACGTTCATTGCGGCGCACATGCTTTGACCGATCTCATGTTTGCTGCTTCGGTGATAATGTTTTCATAACTGAACGATAGGACTGATTCTGATTTCCTGAAATTTTTTGCTTTTGCATTTCATTACATCTCTGAATAATCGCCGTCAATTTAAGCAAAATAATTTACAACCCAATTTCTTTTGTTCAGCTAGTTGAAAAAATTTAGTTGGAAACTACGACCCCATTATGGGTATTTGCAGGAAATATTTATAATCAATTTGCATAATCTGCAAATGCTGTTCATATTGTGAATTAAATATACACTTTCAGAATGTCTATCCCCCCAGCACAATCGTGAAGGCCCCCAATGGAAGACTTTCTGCCGACGGTTCTGCAGACACGGGGGGCATGGGCATTCCGGGGCAGTTATCCCATATCTTTTTTATGCCCCCCAAATTTTGTTGTGCTCAGAAAATGTGTTTTAAACATATGATAAAAACAAAAATCTTTCCCCCCAAAAATGTATTTTGCCCTTCCAAACCTTATAACCTGGCTATGGGCCTGGTTCTTCCAAAATTTTATCTGTAAATTAGGATATTTTGTTTCGAAGGCAATTCGGCCTCGAGATGTAACATTACCTCAAATTTTTTTATAAATCCCCATTACAAGGGAGCCCCTGTAAACATTTTGGGGGGCCCAGAGTTGGGCTGATACGGCACTGATTATAAGCCGCATGAAATGATAAAAAAAAAAGCTTTGTAAGCCGCGGCTTACAATCGAATAAATACTGTACTTACCGTATATACTCGCTTATTAGCCGCACTTTTTTACCTGGAATATGGCCTGTATTTTGTCTGCGACTTATACGCGCAACATACCCAGAGGGACAAAGTTTTCGCATGTTCGTTCGCGACGACACCCATGACACAGATGAAGAAGACACCTACGACGATCTGCCGTACTTACAGACGAACTTCCTTCTTCCGACGAAGAAGATTTCTTAGGTTTTGAATAATGAAATTGACTTTCATTCCATTTGCCTGTAAAAATCAATATTTTGTTGTTGATTGATCGCGCAGGGTCTTCACCGGTGAAAAGGTCAATTGACTTGCGGCTTATTCGTGAATTACCCTTGATTCTCGGTATATGGCTAAAATTTCTGCTGCGGCAAATAAGCGAGTATATACTGTAGTCTATGTCCATAGACTGTATGGAATGAATGCCACAAAAAGTAATTTTATAAAATAAAGTGAAGCAATATGAAGGACGTTTTGGAGAATGTCTGCCCGTAAGCAAGAAGTGGAGTTCTGGTTTGCCACTAGTATTGCTATCTATCTTGTCGCACTAGATATTCCTTTGCCATTAGGTGAACTCCACAAAATTCTCCTGACCTAATGCCTAAAAGTGGAAAACATCCCTATGTACATATGACTGGCAAACTAACTGGTACAAATGCCGTCAACTTCATAATGAATTTATTAATGCAGTTCCCGTAAACCTACATTGAAAGTTAAGTGGTCGCTGTGAGTGATTTATTAGATTCGGCGATGCTGGCTGACAACATACTGCTTGACTCAAGAAACAAAACTAAATAACATTCTGACCATTCTTACGATTTTGCTTCTTCTTCTACTCAGTCACAGCCATCTCAAAGCATTACCAATTAAACTCTTTCAACTATGCAAGCACAAATGCACGAAATACAAACAAGCTTGTTTTTTGTGGTAGCTAACACTGAAAACCCGTGAAATTACACGAAAAAAAAACAGGAAAGCTTGGAACATCTTCCGAAGTGGTAGCACTCAACTCAAACCACCGGTTCGACCGCACAAACGCAAGAGCTGGACACACCTACTGACAATCCCGATTAGAGTTTCTGTTATATGACTGCTTCAAAAGCTGACGCCCGCAATGCAAAAAGCTTTAAAGCTAGACCAAAGACGTTCAACTGAACGACAAGCAATTTTCATTTGCAAACACGAAACAAGTTGCGGCCGATCCGTTTGAAGGCATGTACATTCAGGACTGGTGCTAATACCATAACCAGTTCGGAGATTGAGCACGAAATTGTAAAATGTCATGTTCGTACAATAAAAACATGACGACCCGCAGTATCGCTGTAAAAATTCTCTCAATGGTCTCAATTATTCTTTATTTTGGACGTAAACACTACCAACTGCATATTTATGTTTGACGCTAGTGTTTGCGTCTATTTTACATTTGCAAACCAAATCTCATCAAGCGTGGTAAGTAACGTGTAAACCTTATTTTTTCTACGTGGTGGAAAGCCCTTCGGCCTCCGATGCCCCCCAAATATAAGAGGTGCGAAATATGAGAGTTTCTGGCACTAAGCAGTGAACCACAAGTTAAATATATTTGCTAGGATACGGCACGGACAAAACATAAGAGGTTTCAGATTGTACTGAGAAATATAAAAAGTGTCTGGAAGGATACGATGAATAAAAAAACTTTTGGAATGTAGCATATCGAAACTGTCAAATACAAGAGATGATTGAGAGAAAACGCCAAATACGGTATAAAAGGTTTTGGAATGTAGCATTTCGAAACTGCCAAATATAAGAGGCAGCTGAGAGGAAACGCCAAGTACAATGTAAGAGGTTTTGGAATGTAGCATGTCGAAACTGCCAAACATAAGTGGTATTTGAGAGGAAACACCAAATAGGCTATAAGAGGTTGTCGAATGTAGCGTATCGACTAACAACCGGTCAACAACACATCGGCTACTATCATTTCTCTGCATTGAAAGCGATTGGCTTCATAAAATTTATTCTTCACAAAACTTAGTGACGATTTTGCAGTGGGAAAAACACACGATGTTTAAATCTGGCATGTGGATGGGAAATGTGTAAGCCAGGGTTGGAAACTTTGCATTTTTGCGGCCAAATTGTGAAAATTTGGCCGTTTTTAGAATTAGTTTGGCCGCAAATATCTTGTTTGGTCTTTTGTTTTATTCTGAGTATTTTTGAACATTTGGCTGAATTTTGGCCTATAATCTGCATGTGGTACCGCATTCCGGAGTTTAAACAGTCAAAATGTCTCCATGTGCACTCTCATAAGCAGGGCCAGATTAAGGGTATTGTAGGACTAAGGCTGTTTACCAGAGAAGGGCTTACTAAGCTACAAAAAACAATAGAAATACATACATGATAAAATGACATTATCTACTGCGAAATAGCGTATAAGCGCAACATAAAACATGTATTAAATGTAACTCAGTGTCATGGTCCATTACAATGTGTATTTAAAATTGCATTTTCCTAGATTACAGCTGGCAAACGTGTGAATGATGTCATATACATCAAACTTCTAACAACATGAATATACCTAAAAGTGATAGCGCAGAAAGGTGTGTATCTAACCGAAATTTTCCAGGAACAAGGGCCGAATTTTTTCCTGGGCCAAGGTTGTAGCCTTAGTAGCCTAGTGGTTAATCTAGCGTTGCTCACAAGCAGGCCCGTATCCAGCTTGGTACACCAGGAAGGGCGAGGAGTTCTCTGAGAGGGTTTCAAAATTTTTAAACTATGTCCAATAGTTTTAAAGGATGTCCAACACATTTTTCCAGGGGGGCAAATATTTTTCCAGGGAGGGCTTCACCCCACCTGCGCCCCCCTGGTTGCGGGCCTGCTCACAAGCACTCTTCTCTTCCTGATAGTTGAAATTTCCTAAGTTAACATTCCAAATCCAGAGAATGGAGATACTTAACGACTCATAATAATCATTCCTATGTTGTCAATCGATCGACCTTCTAATCTGCAGTTTATTTCCTGAACGCACTAGCTGAAGCTCACGATGATTCGCTGAGCAGTGTGGTAAGTTGAGGGTGAGGTGGATTTGGGCACGGTGAGATCAGTCAACTGGTTAGTCTCTGGTATATTTAGACCATGTAGGCCAACATCCAATGCCTTCGTGGGATTGTATTAACAAAACTATTTGTTTATCAAATTAAATAAAAACCAGGTTTGGCCTTAAGCACGAAGCTTTGGCCGTTTATGAGAGTTCGCCTGGCCATTGCCCTGATGAAGTATCGACCCAGCCTGGTGTAAGCTAAATATAGTAAAAACAGAACTGTCAAAACTTTGTCTCTTTTGACCGTGTTCATGATACATCCTTTACTGCTATATTGCACTGTCTTCTCTTGTCGGTGAGGCCAAATCATTTGTACTTTATGATCACTTATCAAAATGTGGCATACTGTCATCTGATTCTGCCTCTATTACTGTGATTGGGAAGCTTATCCCTTACTAATAGTCAAAGCTTACCAAGAATAATTTTGGGTGGTAACCTCTGATCAATTTTAAAGCATTGTGACTTGTTGTCTGCAGTGCTTGCTTGTGCGTTGACCGTCTACACACGGTAAGAGTTTTTACTTGCGCCGTCTGCTCATTTGGATAAGTTGTTTGTTTGACGTAAAAATTGTAAGAAAACAGAAAAGCCCAGCACATTTTCTTTGCGCACCTAGCCGCAGAAAATTAACTACAAAGAAAAACTGCTAGTTCCTTGAGCAGAAGGTCTCTGTCTTAAGATCAACTCTTGGCCACATTTAACTTTCATCCACCCCTGAGTCGCTTTGTCGCTCTGATCACGAAGAAACGACCGTGGTTGCTTTCTGCTTTGGCTGCAAGACTTGTCCAAAAGGGACAACATGCTTCATCGCTTTGCTGTTTATCATGAATCAGTTTAAAAACCATAAAAGCTTCCCATTTTATCGAGTTTGGCTGAAATCATTCGAAGAAGCATTCGCTTGCCAAAATCATAGTCCTGTCATCACTCTCGTGGATAAAGTGTGTTTTACAGTACCTGCAGAAAACACACTTTTTCAAGGAAAACTCCACCTTAGTAGATAGCTGTCGACTACTTTATTTAAAAAACACAAAAATAACCTTTGCGCTGACCTTAGTTGGTCATGAAAACTCAACGCCATTTTGCCTTTCCTTTGAAGAACTCTTATGCGTTTTACGTCAAACTCTATTTCCTTTATTTAATTAGGCTATTTATCTGTTTATTTTTATTTTGACTCAGAGTCATAGTCCGTATCACAGTGGTAATTGAATAACACAAGAACACAAAAATCGTTAGTCAGCGCACAGAGTAGGTGTCATATGGTCGATTTCTCTTGGTTTTAGTGCTACGCAGCCAGGGTCGGATTAAAACTGTAAGGACCGCAAAGCCTTGGACTTTGTCCATATATAACTTGCCGACCGATAGAGCTAGAGAGCTGTTCCAATCCCCTAAAGAAGCAAAAAGTCTCCTAGGATCGATTTTTAAAAATCCGGGTATTTTTGGGTTTGAACTTTTTGGGCGTGACGTCACGACTGGGGGAGGTTAAGGGACTTTTGCATGACGTATCATGGCCTGAGAAAAACGTTTAAGTAGCAATTTAACCGTTTTCTCTTTTAAAATAAACTAGGCGAAAACCCCCATTTTAGAGCCCTTGATTGGCCATTTAGCATCAGTGGTTGACATGTTGTGGCCAAAAAATTGATAATTAATTAAAGAAATAGGAGAATAATTAGTTAATTTGTTGTTAGTTCTTTGCGTTTGTGTGTGTGCGAGTATCAACAATGCTCTGGCTACTAACTGACCTGTTGAGAGTTTGTACTGCTGGCGTGCGACTGTGTGTTTTTCTATTACAGCGCTACTAGAGATCTGCTGCTCTAGCAAAGCCTCGCGCATATAAAGTTTACTGTTATTGCATCCGGAAACATGCAAGCGAACTTAAGGGGTGAGAGCCTTACAACCAGGGCCGGATTTAGCTGATCCGAGGCCCTAGGCTCATCCAATTGTGAGGCCCCATCTTACATTGTTACGAGGAAAAAATGGAAAAACTTTAATCAAATTGCGCAAAGCCGAGCATGACGATATTGACGCTCTAAAAGTACGGTCAATAAAATTCTCTAAATCCTTACTAGAGTGCCCCACTATAACTGCGCTTGTTGCTGCCTTCGACGCAAGAGCGTTCAATGACACAAAACTGATGCATTCGTACTGGGTGGCGGGAAGAGGATTATTAATTTTTGCAGACAAACCAACCGAAAACGTCGCGGTTAAATATTTGACAAAACACATGACGTCAGGCGCGTAGCCAGAAATTTTGATAGGGGGGACAAACCACATCCAAGTCTCAACATTGAAACATCTAACGCCCCTTGTTTTTACAAGCATTATACATAAAACGTGCATTTTTTCTGGCCCGTTTTTTCTGAATAATTATGTTCAAATTTAAGCCGGCATATGCAAAGTCTCTTGTCTCTTTTCATTTAATTGACAAGTTTTAAAATTTTTTTTAGTAAAGTTCCCAGCCTTTAGTTTGGATGAAAGAAAGCCATCATTTGCTCGCAATGCTTACTTGCAAAAACGCTCGTGAAAACCTCGATGCTATAAATGCGAAATCAGCAGTATACTTTCAGCAGCCAATAGTGCAGCTGAGCAAGTAGTAATGGTGACCGCCATTAAGATTGCGCTTTTTATATTTACATGCTTCTCNGATATAACCAACACGCGTTCAATCGAAGCCGAGCAGCAAGTTTGCTCCAAGGCNCGGACTCCCGAAGTTTATCTACAAAACTTGCGCACATATAAATGTTGATCTTGTCCAATTCTTGAGCGACTGGTTGACGTATGTAGCTGATAACGTAAAGGCTGTAGAGTCCCTCAACGCGTTTGAAAAATGTTTGGAATTTATGTNATTAAATGCTATGAAATGCGACTGCGGCAGCATTTTTGTACGCTTCTAGAAATAAACGTGCTTCCCAAAAACGATCAGGTTATTAGCTAGATATTTCGAGTTAACAATGCAATTCACAAATATGATATAGACAATATGCAAATTGGGGAAAACTACACACGTCTTCTCAACAAAATTGCATATATCTGACCCACTCCGCAGTCTGCACAAAAAGTGCTTTTGCGAAAACCAAGGTACAATTGATTATCACCACGGCTCTGCACTACAAGTAAGAAATAATTGTCGCTGCAGCTTAACACAACGTTTGGTTCGTTGATGTAGCCCAGTGTTTCTCAAAATATGGGTCGAAACCCAAACAAGGGTGAAGGATCAACAAATGGGCCGCGCCGAGGCGATCCAAACGAGTGGTGCATTTTCAACGTTACCACTGCTTCTCTGTGTCTGTCTGTAGCGTACATACTTGAGAAAAGAGCAGATTGCTGACATTGAAAACGACATAGCAACTTACTGCTAAAATCTTCCATACAACCATTATTTTTTCATACCTTGTTCGAGGCTTAAATCGCGAGGTGTTCACTAAACTCAGATTTTGGTAGCGCTCAAAAAAGGTTGGAAACCGCTCATCTAGCCATTTTTACGTAAGCGTTTGAAGTCTTTTTCAAATCCATTACTGGAATAAACGAATGCCAATCGATTGGGTAAAAACTTCAAAGCAGTTTCATTTTAGTCACATGTGCTTCATCGAGAAAACATACTGCAAGCTATTTGTAAGTAATCGCAGTGTCAATATCCTCAGCACTTACAAAAGCATCTTACTACTTACGTTAGATTTTACTGCTGACTCTTCCCGTGGAAGTTGAATGATTTCAAATTTAGTGTAGAATAGGAAACTGGCATTAACATCAGGTGAAAGCTGTAACACCTTCAGAGTATGTGCAGGACGGACTCTGATTTCTTGACAAAACTTTTTTACTCGCAGGCAAGATAATGTGAAATCATTGATGAAAATGTTAAGGTTCCACATAATTGCGATAGAAGTGGAACCGTTGCAGTGCATGTGTAATTATCACAAATAAATATCTAGAATAAATGCTATTGTTGCTAAACAGTGTCTATGGCCTAATTGCATTAAAAAGACTTTTAACTTTCAAAGTTTGAGCTTCAAGGCATGAAATGCATATCACCGGCATATTCACGCATTTAGCTGCACAAAAACAAAAATCTCCGATGTTCATTTAAGGTCAGTGGCGGATCCAGATCAGGCGTTTGGGGGGGGCAGTCAAATTGGGGGGCGCCAAAAATATCTTCACTTGCTTAAATGCCAAAGGTTGTCTGCGACAATCGTTGAGTGTCACACGAAAGTGGTTACCTTTTGTAGGTCAAAAAGTGGTTATTTTTGTTGGTCGAACTATGCTATTTAGCGTTTGCCACTGCTTTAGCAATCCCTAGCAAAATCAGTGAAGAACAGTGTCTGAAACGCATTCCCGACCTGGTTAGAAACAGAACGGTTCTTCTTAGACTTGGAAGTGACAACTCAT
>JGI24021J15306_10010593_pt1 | contig 11450 bp, 10 predicted proteins | sample Ectturendosymbi1_FD_15306 | JGI IMG/M metagenome (IMG submission 15306)
AGGTTCTGTCCCGCAGCATCCACCGATGTAGTTCACTCCAATCTCGTAAGCTGACCGAGCAAACTTGTGAGCTTCGAATCGGGTCATGAGACGAGAATCCAGCGCTGTAATGTTTACGTAACTTGCTAATGCACCTGCTTTCATTTCGCATTGCCTACAACAGGGCGAAAAGCAGGCCCGCAACCAGCTTGCTACACCAGATGGGGCGAAGAGTTTTCTGATAGGGGCTCAAATTTTTTAAACTATGTCCAATAGTTTTAAACTATGCCCAACAAATTTTTCTAGGGGGGGGACGAAAAATTTTTGCAGGTTGAGAGTTACGGGCCTGGTGAAAAGCAATCTAAAAATCGGTTGTTTGTCGTTCGAAGTATCACAGATTGCGAACAAGTTAAGAAGTAGCTGTAAACATTGCACGCGTTTTTCTTGTGATATTTTTTTCTAACGAAACTTGACACTGAAATGGAACGTAAGATTGCAACGAAATACTGCGATGAACTTATGCCCGCTTGTTGTGCTGTCCTGATCTTAACCTGACTTTCAAGAAACGAACGTAGATACCACATGACTTTTTCGCACAACCACAATGCATTCGCAGGTGTTCATCAGCATTGTTGACAGTTTCTTTTTCGTTTTTAGCAAAAACTTTGAAGTAGTTTCCACGAAATGTTTTTTCCAGTGCAATGTAAACTTGCTGATGCCAATCAAATACAAAACGAAAACAACTTTTACAAGCAGAACAGCAAACTTCAGTTGGCACCAATACTTAATCGCGGAGACTGAAAATAAAGTTTGTAATTGCTGTTATCGGTTTATACGTGTTATTAAAAACTGTCTGTGATGCGTTTGCCAGAAAAAAATCTTTCAAAATTGAAAGACTCCAGAGTAGCAAAACCAAGCGAGAATATGACCAGCATCACAAACAGCGATTATATCCTTGATTGAGCACACACACGACTGCATCTCTCTTCAAGCAAACAATTACTTGTTTTTAAATACTGCGTAACAAACCCAAAGGTGACTCCGGCAGGGCGTGAACTCCTCTCAGATAGTTTTCCACCTCAGGACAAAGCCATCCAATCGGTTGGCACATCAGATAAGGTTTGAGGTTCTCTTTGTCCAGCGCTGCTTTTATGCGTTGCATGGTTTTTAGAGTTGTATTGATATCAAAGTAGCAGTTGACGCCTGCCACACAAAAATGTCGTGATCTATTTTTCTTGAGGTAAAGAGCTCACCAGCACCGTATAACTATTGTGATTAATGTTCGGACAGTCTATCTACAAACAGTTTTGATGCACGCAAATCCCTTGATCGGCCAATGTGCTAAATTACATTGCTTTCTGTTATCGGACTTCATTTGAGATAATCGGTTGTTGCTGATGACGCTGTTATTGCTTTTTCGTGTCTTTTGTTTACGCGTTGCGTCATTTATTTGGTTCCTTGTGGGGTTTGATTCAATGACCTAGGGTTAAAACAAAGGTGTTGCTACAAAAACAATCGATTACAATCTTGTAATTAAATTTTTGTTGGAACATACAAACAAATATTACAAACATGATTAAAATATTATGTTCACCAATTATATCAGCTCCAGTTTTTGCCATCCGTATTGCACATTCTTCCAATGACACTCCCGCAAAATCACCCAGCGGCCCTATCCGCATAGTGCACGCGATTGGTAAATTTATTTGCTTGATGACATCGACGCATATCTCCAATTCTTCAATGTGTCCAAAAAACTGTTAACGTTAAAAACTATTAGATTTCATTCTCGGCCGTTGGACTTTTAATCTCAAAAATACACTTATGTCAGGATCAAAGCTAACATGTACAAGAAAAGTTTACTACTCATGTGCTCCAAAAAACGTACCTATTATCTTTCTACACTTTCAAAAAGTGTTCGTAATGTTTTAAAGCGTTCGGTTTGAAGTCTTCGAAACAGCTTTATCTTTTCACGTCACGCCTTCCGTAGCTGTACAGGAACTATTCACACCGCTGTTGAGACAGTCTATGGATACCGCAATAACCACCTAACTTACTTCAGCTAAAACAAAATCCACTTTATATTTTTTAAAAATAGCCAGTTGAGCTTCGAACTCAGCTCTTGTAGCTGGCATGTCCCCTTGACGAAAAGACCTGACAGGCGACAATGATCCGCAAACAATTGCATTGCCCTCGCTCGCCACCTCGTGAGCAATTCTACAGGCAGCTTCGTTGATTTTCTCCGCCTGAAAAAACGAGGTTAGCTTGATGAATCACGATGTTTAAATGCAAAATCGTTGCAGTAAATGCTGATACGCGATAACAAAGTTTGCCGTGTTGCATCATTGCTTTTTCAACAGGCCGTGTCTCTTTTCAGTGTTCGCTGCAAACCAATAAATCCGATGTCCAGCATTTGAAAGGATCGAAAACTCGATATATTTCAATAGCATTGTTTAACGTTGTACAAACTGACTGATTGAAAGGAAAAACTGTTCGACATGATGACTTAACGAGAAATAAACACTGATTATAGCACTCTCAGCAATGCAATGAACTAAATTCCTTGGTACTACTTAGATGCTTTGTTAGTTTTGTTGCTTTCTTTCATTGCTTGCGGTATATCAGAATTACAAGGTGGTGCAAAATGTATGCATTTTGATTTCACTATATTTTCATATCAAATTAACCCAGGCTGCTGTTTTCCAGGTAAATCCTAGTTTGAGCCAGAGTTGTGGAGTCGGAGTGACAAGGGGTTGGAGGTTTTTGGGTGGAGTCGGATTTTTTATGGTGGAGTCGGATTTTTTATCCGACTCCGACAGCCCAATAGAATTATTTTTTACATCGCACTTCTGAATCCTAACTTGTGCCTGTTGAAATGGTACAATTTCTTTTGAAACTTTTATTGAAACAGAGATTTCTTGCTGTGCACCAGTGCTGCCACCACGACTTCCACTGATTGCTAGTTACTACAAAATTGTTGACAGTCAAACTTGATTCGGATTATGTGAATGGGTCGGAGTCGGAAAATTGGGAAGTTAGGAGTCGGAGTCGACCATTTTACCTCCGACTCTGCAATTCCATGGTTAGAGCTCCGAATTTTTATTTTCCAGCTTCAATGGATCAAGCAGAAAGATATTCTATGCAGGAAAGGATTAGCTTGTAGAGGCTTATTTCGTGACGAAATGAGTTGTCCAAACCTTTGGCCTTAGTGGTCACGTCACGTGAATAAACAGAGATTGCGCTTTTGGTGGACGTGGATACAGTAATTGTTAAAATTCAGCTTCGAGATAAAATTCCAAATATTCTGGTCGCCTGCCAACAAAACTTCTTTGAACTCGGACAAGACGAAATTTGTGTCAATTACAAAAAAAGTTATCAGATTATTGTGAAATACATGTTTATGCCACTGACGTCGAAAGAGTTTCAACTTCTAAATACGCGGTTTTTACTACTATCCACGAATGGTCGATTTGGAAAGAGCACTACAAAAGCTACGTTACTAGCTGATCTAAATATGTAGGTGCAATGTGCAATTAAGAAGCTCTATGTGAAAAGCATTACACACTTGTGCTATACCAGCGGTTCCCAAACTGGGGTAAATTTGCCTATCTGAAGGGGTAGATTTAAGGATAGCAATAGAAAGGAAAAATGTATTTATATACTATTCATTTCCAAATGCTTATACATATATCCAGGGGCGCAACTATAGGGACTGTTTAGTCGGCATGCCAAGTCCCTTTAAGATCTGTGACGGTCTCGCATTTGACAAACGTATGGTGCACATAAAATTTCATAAAGGTAGCCGGTTGCATCGCAGAGCGTCTCGCCTAATTCCAGGAAAACACGAACGCATACACCAGGAGTGACTCCATGTCAACAGCGTCACTCGGGCTCATCACACGATTATACTGACTGACACTGAATGCAACCGTCCGAAGCTTGCATCACTGAATTTTTCATTTGCTCTCATTCTGGCTGGCACTATCTTTGCTCTGTGACGTTGGTTACGTAACAGTGACTGACAAGTTCTCAGTCCCTTGTTGCGTATCCTTCGTCACAGAGCAATGATAACGCCGTCCTCAGCCTACTGGGCTCATTCATATTAACCCGAGTTACTGGACAATTTATCGTTCGTTTGAAATTATTCTCGAATGGGAGCTGTTTATTGGGTTCGAATTCAAATCCAATGTTCTACGCAAACCCATTGCTTCAAAAAACATTCACTCTGATAGAAATTATTGTTTAAAAAACACTTAATTGCAGAAGGCAACTCGGGCTCGTACGGATGAGCCCGAGTAAATCGCGAGCGAACGAAGTCGAAAGCACGCCTTCTACGAATGATATTTTTTGATTCGGTTCATCTGCAACATAAACGTGAAAGGCCAAACATGGATCGAAAATATATAAATAGTGACAAGGCCCAATGAAAAAATCCCGAGTTAACAACTTTAATAAGTGAAATGGTTGATGACACAAATATACACAGCAAACAAGTTTACGTTCTACCTACAATATAAATCGTAATTGAAGACATGGGCTAAGCCCGAGGAGCCACTGGCATACGTGTGTGGGATACGGTTATGGCTTCATAGAATTTGACAACCTTTCTGCGATGTGGCCGTGCACCTGTATGACGATCATACGTTCTACTCCCTCCTTGTTCGTCTGTGATGCGACGATGTATATTTACGACGATTTAAACACCTGCGGCACGCTCTTGTTGAATGTGAGACTAAGTTTTTAAATGCGGCTTGGCAGCTACAGGTCACCATACGATGACGACTTCGATTTCTCTGAAGCTTGCAAATGAAACGTGCTAGGAGAACTACCTGTAGGAACGATTTCATGGAGATTTTCTTCATCTGAGGCCGAGTTGGACTTTTGGAAATATGATGTTATTTGTCTTATTTTCCCAGGTGGAGGAGGCATTATGTCAAAACTAATTATTTTTCACTGCACCGTGAAAGGCTGTAAACTCACAAATTTATGAACTTCCAATAACCTTACTTTACACCAAACATTCGTAAGTCTGGTACCAGGTTACAACCAGGGCTGTGGAGCTGGAACTCAAATTTCGGGCTCAGGCTCCAGGCATCTAAATTTTTGGCTCCGGCTCCAGAACAATTTGGTCCAATAAAAACTAAAAGCTATTGTTTTATTTGCACAGCTCGCTTGCACAACAAATTATGTCTGTTGAACGGGAACTCAAATTTCAGGCTCTGGCTCCACCATCTGAAATTTTTTGGCTCCGGCTCCAGGCATTCAAAATTGCTTGGACTCGCGGTTCCACAGCCCTGGTTACAACAGATGGTGTTAAAAACAAAAGTTGGCTTAAACACTATTTGTCAGCATCGATTGTTTCATCATCCAGCCTAGCACCACTATTTTGTGGTACCATCGAGGAATGGGCAAAACAGAATATGCTATTCCAGAATTCTGTTGTCACTGAAGTGACTTCACGCGCGTTAGCAAACATTGTCATCATGTGGGCCTAGTTCCACAAAGCTTGGTCAAGCCTGTACGAAACCCCTACCTCATTGGAAACTAGCCGAAAATGCGGAAAAGACGTTTCTTGAAAAAGTTTAATTTTTACTTTACTTCCGTCCAAAACTTTTAAGTGGTATAGTGTAGGGTTACCATATCTGAGGAGGCAAAATTCCTGACAGTCTCAATGGCTACTTCCTGTGACAACAGACAAGCGCTATACGAAATTTTACAGTATGTTCTTACAACTACCAATCCACCGCAAAACACCATCGCCGTCACAGAAGAAAAATATCACAGAATTGTTACACAACAGGTTGCAAGCGGTTTTTCTCTCCCAATCCTGACTATTTATATTTTTCAGAGAATCTAATGAAAACATCCTCTGAACCATTCAAAACTGCGGACATTAGAGCATTTTTTAAATTATTTCCGGACACAAATTTCAACACCAAAATTCCGGACGTGTCCGGAAAATTCCGGACGTATGACGAACCTAGTATAGTATCGCTGACAGCTTAATTCATCGGTAGCGCTTAGCCGCTTACTAACCGACTTTCACCAGATTATAAACATTGCACCAACTTGCTACGTCTCAGTGCATCTGCAATACGCACATCCTGCTTAGCGTTTAAGTCTCGGGCAGGCCCGTAGCCAGGGGGTGCGCAGGGGGGCGAAGCCCCCCCTAGAAAAATTTTCGCCACCCCTGGAGAAATGTGTTGGACATAGTTCAAAAAATTTGGGCCCCTCTCAGAAAACTCTTCGCCCCTCCTGGTGTCCCAAGCTGGTTACGGGCCTGGTCTCGGGTGATCATAATGCAGTGTTTTTCAACCTTTTTGCTGCAGCGGAACCTCCCGCAATTGTTTGCGTTGCTCATGGAACCCTATGCAATGATCCAAGTGTCTAAATTGCTACAAGCGCATAGAACTGTGGTTGGGGATTTCGTCCCAGGCAATTTCGGTCTGTTTTCGGTGGAAGTCCTGGCAGCCACACGCGGAACCCCGGTTGAAAAACACTGGCATAATGACATAGCGTGGGATAATATATCATCACAATAACAGACCAAATTTGTAAAGATTGTATTTTTACTCCGATTGTCATGCAACGTGCGGAAATCCTCCCGGAACACCGGACTCCCGTCGCGGTCTCACGGAACACCTGTGTTCCGTGGAATACCAGACTCCTACCGCGGAACAATGATATTGTTACATCACAATTGCGATAAATTTTCAATAAAAGCAGCTAGGCTTGGTGACAGCATCGAAAAGATAATACAGTTATGCGAAAAAAATTAGGTGAAATGGCAGAGAGAGACTTGCGCAGAGTAAGCAAAACGTTGTTCCAAACTGCTTCGACCTTCACTTCATCCTCATACAGTTAGTACGCTTGGACTAACGCTGTATTCACTTCGTGGTTACTTGCTGACACTGCGTCTCTTTCTCATTGCATAACTGTATTCTTTTCATTCCCGTCACCCAGACTACCCACTTCTACTGAATATTTATCCCTCCTGTTACGTAACAGCCCCATTCATTCAATAAGATCGTCGTTCGTCATCGTCACTTCAACTTGAGTTAAACTGGCCTAGCCTTGTCGAGTCTACCATTCAAAACTAGCGTCTCGTAGTTTATTGCCAACCCCTTTGATTATTTCTAGTTGCACCACTGCATATATCAGTGAATATTTTTTTCAAAATTCATTGCATGCTTATTGTTTGATATATATATCATGAGTCATGATAAGAATATTTAGGAAAAGTCGAGCAAAGGAGTATCAAACATGTTCCATTTTGGTACGGACTTGCACTCGCCTCGTCTTTTTTAACTTTTAGGGGTTCATGTTCATCTGTCGAAATGCTGACGGGGTACATGGTCAGAGAAAGGTTGAGAACCCCTGTGGTATACCGTAGTAAATGATTAAACTATCAGCCTGCATCAACTGATGAAACTGTCCGGAGGTGCCACACAAAAACCTTACGCTGCAGTTACGTGGAATCATTGACGGTGATCCCACATAAACACCGGCAAGTTTCTGACGTGGGGCTGTTGGAAGCTTTAAATGAAAATGTTTGGCAACTGTGCATTCTTTTTGTATATGTTCTCTGAGGTAATTTCGTACTTCGAAAACATTGTTCATTTTCCTAAAAACAGTTTTTAACTCACAGTAAATTGAAATTCTTCTCCATCAGGTGTTGACGCTTTAAGGACGTTATCACTTGCGTAGAAGCAAGGCGTCTGCAAAACGTCGGCTCCAGCTCGGAGATATTCTCGAAGCAATTGTTTCACCGCTTCTGGATATGTTACAACTGCCTCGGGTGTCCATGGTCCAGCTCTGCAGTAGCCTCTTTTCTCCAAAGTCATGCACATACTTCCGTCACCAATCACTGGGCCAGCAGCCAGTCGATCAAGAATTCCTGGTTTAGAACCTTTGGACATTGCTTTAAACTACTTTTGGCGATCTGCAGCAACAAAAATATACTGTGGTTTAAAAATTACTTCAAAAAGATACAGATTATTGTGTTAGATAAACCCAGCATGACAGCAAAACGTTGAGGTCTATAAAAGACTTGTGCACTTTCAATAACGTCATTCTCAAAATTTTTTCCAAATTAATGTAGTACAATGTGATATCTATGTTATAAAGTCAATTTCAATATTTGGTGACGATACTTAACCAGTTTTCAAGATCATGCAAAACCTTTAACAGCATGTTTGCTCAAGTAAGTGGTTTGCGCTTTCACCACTGATTTCTTTTACAAGTTGTCCGTAATCTCTTCGCATATTTCAACAATTGTTGTGTTTATTTTCTGTTTGTCTCAGACGCAAAGTCCCTATCACATCAGTTGCAAGGCCACAAGGCTACAGAAATGCGTATACACAATACACCACAGGGTACGGGCTAGTTGGCGCACGTAACCGATACTGAAGAGGAACGAACACGGAAACAAGTCACCAGCAACTTCTGCATTCTGTCATCGAAACACAGAAAGAAACTACGTAATGGGGGGAAATGGAGGTATGTAAAAAGTATCAGACAATTGAGGTGAGCTGAAAAAAAAGTTGGTTGAAGATGCACATCGTTCAAAAGCTTACATATTGCTTCTAGCAAAGGCATCACATGTCCTGACGAAAAAGGGAGGTTATGTGGGCGAATACTTACGTTTTCTGGGAATGGGGATGTGGGTAACTGATGTGATGTTCAAGGGAAATGCCTTTTATGATTAGTATAACATGCTCGATGGTCTTATATAACGTTACCCACGCCTGTTGAATGGTTCACATATTACAAAATACTTGGCCAGAGTGCAGCATTCGCAATATGCTTTTTGCTTGGTCGTGCTGACCAAACTAGTGAATAGGCTGCGATGAACGATACTTCTCACTACGTCCGCTGTGCCCACCATCCATTTCACAGTACACAGGGTCCCCACACATTTTAAAAAATCATTTTCAATACTTTTTCCATACTATTTCAATACTAAATTAAAAAATTTCAATACCATTACTTGTCTTCATTTTTCGAAAATCTTAATCATGAAACTCAATTTTACACAACTTTTAACACTGCATAAATAATGGAGTGCTTTGCCCTCAGTAAAATTCTGCTCAAATACTTCTGATTTCTTTTACATTTAGAATTTCCATACTTTTTCAATACCTAATGTACAGTTTGGCCAAATGCAATACTTTTTCAAGGTCTTATAAACCAATTTTGAAATGCAATAGTTTTTCAATACTTTCAAGACCGCGTGGGAACCCTACAATACATTTTATCTTTGAAGGACTCTTGCCATAGTATCAGGGCAATTGTCAACTGGACAACAGCCTCTGCAAAGCGCAGTTATACATTGTTTCTCTAGTAGGCACACCCTTCCCTGTAGCGTGTACGCTTAAACCAAAGCTGCACGACTCTTTTATGTTATGTCTTACCAGGTTCGTGACCTAGGTTTCTGAAGGCTACTGCGATATAGTGCTCAACTAACCATTCACGTCCCACAAGGGTGTTTTTTATGACGTTTCCGCCGTAACTTTCTAACCACTAAAAGATACATAAACATTTAAGACACTGCCGGAAAGATGAGACAGAAACGCATTTTTGAGATATGTTGCGCGTACTTGTGACGACACTGTGACGTATTTGAGAGGAAAACCCGTTTATCGCATATCCAAGAAAATTAGTAGTTTTTATTCAAATATCTGTGAAGCGAAAGCGAAACACGTTGGAAAACACATTTCTATATAAAAATGCTAGTCTTGACCATAACTTTGAAAAGATAATTGAAAAAATGTACATCTTTTTGGGGGGTAAACTCCAAGTTTACGGGGGGTGTTTTTTACCTTTTTCGTCTTTGAAAGGTCTATTATACCAATTCAAAACACATGAAACATCTGAGAATTGCAGAAGAGGTTGCCCTTGGTGTCTCACAACATCATGAAAATATTAAGAGGAAAAAAGGTATGGTATCTTTTATTTCAAAAACAGACAAAATATTTGCAAATTTTGTCAAAAATTTACCAGTTTTTTTTATTGATTTTTTGCGTGCTTTTTAATGGTGCGTTCCAAAAACCACCACTGCCAACGCGTAAAGCGTGAAAACCAAGAAAAGATTTTGTTTAGAACGAGCAAAAATCTTTTTTTTTTCACCCCAATTCAGTCATGAGGTCTTTTTGGTTGGCATTTTTGGTTAGTTGGGATCATTAGACGTAGTCCATACCAACAAAACGTTTCGAAAAAGCTAACAGATAAGTATGGACGGAATTTTTATGGATTTCCTGGAAATCGCCAAAAAGTCGCTTCCGCAAAATCCAAAATTTGCAATCTTCTCGAAATTTTGAACTGGTAAGGTGTCTTTTTTCTGGAATTTTGAGACGTTTCGTGTGATTTTTAAACTCATCAGAACGATTGCTGTCTTCCGAATCCGAAGATGTCTTCACTGACTTAATCATTGCAATCCGTTCGCGAGTTATGGCCGATAATAACTTTGTAGGCCAAGACCCTGGCTTCCGCGGGACTTAAAGGGTTTTAATTCGCAAATTATGCGAATTGCGTTTCAAGGAAATTTTTTCTATGCTGAACTTTCCAACTGTTATATTTCCTTTAGCTCTTGTACTGTCACAGCTTCGAGCATGGCGACGACACATTTACAACTCAGTCATCCACGCTGTAGAGAATCGCGCAGCGCCATGACAAATGCAATTTCTGTCGCACACACACGTCCGCAAAACCAACTTATACTTAACCGAGCACTAAGGCAAGCTGCACAACAATAGCTTTAACCTAATTGACATGCTTCGGGGAGCTGCCATCAGGTTCATTTTGAGCAGTTTTCAGCTTGTTAATGTTTAACAGTCGAAATTTATCAGCTTTGCAGACTTTGTTCAGGCTGCACGGTGTTTAATCTTACCACTTGTCGCATCCATTCGGAAACGGCCTACTTCTCTTGTTCGCTTTTCAAAACTCTTCGTTTGAAAATAAAGTAGTATGTATAAACGCAAAGCTAGAATATTTTCAAAATTTGTTTTAATGCTTTGGCACCACGGCTCCTTTCTTAAATTATTTGTTTGTATCTTGGTGTTTTGGGCAGGCCTGCTACAACGAAAATTAAATTACTAAAAAGTCAAAAGCTAACTGTTTAAATTTAAGGTTTAAGGTGTGTAAGGCATGCAGGCATAAGAATGGTAAGAAGTTTGAAAAGTCACGCTGTGAATGAAATATGCACGGTTGTGTTTGTATGACGCACAGAATCTGTGCGACTGTACGCTGTTGGTGGCCTTGCAGTGTCTACAAAATCTGCACCATAAAATGCATGCGATATGCATACTCTTTATGGGTGTGCTATAGGCAGGGCTGCCATACCATCCTTATTTCAAAGATTTGTCCTTATTCTGCAGTACTATGTCTTGGAAAATATAGCTGTCCTTAATTCTAAGAAATGTCCTTATTTGAGACTTGCGTCCTTATTTTTTCTTACTATGTCTTATAAAATA
>JGI24021J15306_10010594_pt1 | contig 11449 bp, 6 predicted proteins | sample Ectturendosymbi1_FD_15306 | JGI IMG/M metagenome (IMG submission 15306)
TTGAGTCACGTGTTACGTAAAACGCTGTGTGAACATGTGAACGGTTTGTGCCCAGCCGGATGGCTCAATGAGCAGTCTATTACAAAGCACTGGTTCCGGTCCTTACGTACTTGTCCATATAGTTGGGCCACAGGCCGCAACAGCACTTATTTCAAAATTTACATAGTATATTATATAGAAATACCATCTTACCTCCACATAGTGGCTTCTTCGGAGCGAAAATTTCTTTTTCAAGATTTAAAATATTGCAATGGCCTACTAGAATGGATGGAATAATTTAACTAATCATCGAAGCGTAATTAAGTTGGTATGTCAGGAAAGATTACTCGACTTTGAACGTATCTACGATCGTTTGTAATCCAAAGCATGAAAAAATTGTATTTCACTGTTTAACTTAGGTATTTTATTTTACTTTTTCAGGAATATTAAAATCATCAGCTGATTCCATGTGTGGTACTTATGACTTGTCCAAACTTAATGGATGGTGCCCTCTGCTGTCCATGACTAGTGTAGATAGTACCATGAGAAGATGATGATAGAGAAGAACTACTTTAGACGTAGAAAAAAATATATAGGAATCTAATTTTAGTATATTGAAATGTATAGACATATATCGTATCAATAGATTATGCAGCACTGATCATTGTGAGTTTTTGATTTTTATCGTTTTCGTGATGTAATTGTGCATTTGTTGATGCAACGTGACTTAAAATTATACTCATATACCAGAAGACTACGAAACCTTGTGGTTTTGACTCTGTCTATTTAGACAGCCAGCCGTAAGCTGAATAGCAATAAGATAACAAAAGAGTATACATAAAGTACTGATGATAGAATCCTTACTAATAAGATTATCGAGGAAAATTTGCTTTGGTTTTGAAACCCTAAAAACGTAGACACTTTGGTTAGAGTAAGGCAGCTGACCAAAGTCTAACATGAAACCTGAAGTCTAGACAATACCACTGACTGAACGCTATGAGTAAGTAAATCGCCTTCGAATACTCATATTGACAAAAGGTCAACTTGCATTAAGGATTCATACCACTAAGTTTGATGCTTGATAAAACGTATAAGATGACAAAGCGATCTAGGCTTGTACCAAGAAATATCCAACTCTGTACTGCGAAATTACTTTTGAAGTAAGATCTTTTTGAAGCTATTTCAATTATGAGAAATCTAGAAAAGAACATAAGGCTCTATTTGTCCTAATTAACCTTATTCCCTTTTCAGGTTGAAATTTTGTTTAGTCATCATTGACGCGGGAGAATTAACATCTGTCAGTTCTGAACCTTAGTAAAACCCATAAACTCAAAACTACAATACCACCACTTCAAATTTCAAAACGACACGAATTTCAGAAATAGAATAGTTTAATGAAGGCAAGGTTAGAATAAAACCAACAAAATAAACTAAGAAGGCAGAGAAAATTAAGTAAAATAGGAAAACGAGCATAAAACAACGAAGGACTTCATCTGCTCGAAGTCTGATGACAATAGGTTCGGTTTCAATAAACTGCCTGCCCGAAGTCTCAAGGTCCTTTATAAATCGAGGTAGATCCCAAGAGTTATGGGTCTGAAGTTGTTCGGGAACCGGAAAGCTGAAGCGAATGTAAGTACAATTGTGGTAATGACGTGCTCTACCCGTGAACCATATTAAACGAAACAAAGCGAGGTTCGATAGAGGTATTGCCCCACTGTGCTTGAAAATATCTTTAGCCTGTCTCAAGGCAGTAATAGGATCCAGGTGGTGACCCTGAAGAGCTAGGATCGTTTCATCTTGAAGGATTTCTTCGTTCATCATAGTTGATAGCAGTAGTATGTTTCACCATCAATTAATGCAGTCCTTGATAAAGATTCGAATGCTGATGTAGGCCCAAAACGGCTTGCCGATATAGTCGATACGAAGTGGAATTCCCCGGATGATGCAATCGTGGCGCAAGAACCTTGTAAAAGAATTTAAAACACAGAATTGGGAGTAGATCATCTTAGATTTTCGAATTCTAGAATTCTAACACAAATGGATTCTAGACACAAACGGATTAGGATAAGACCTAACTGAAGGACATAAAACGTACCTCTATTCTCTATATCGGTTGAAATACTACTTGAAAAAATCACGTTTGATAACAATCTTTAGAAGTAAAGTAAGTGTATGTTAATATACACATACACTCTGTGAAGGAGTTTTTTCAAGTTTTTGATGCTTCATTGAAACCCTTAACCTTTGGCTAACACCGATATCTTGTGAGAGCATGTGTCAAGCTCAAGCATTAGCAAAAGTTTTGCAATTAAAAATCATGATCTTACTCGGTAAAACCTCAAATTATCGGAGATTGAGCTATACTTTAATATGGTTATTAGTAGCCAGTCATTGGCAAGCTGCTTTCTGCTAAACCAACCCCACACTGTATGTGCACATCCTTAAAATTAAAGTATAGAATGGACATGATTAAGAAGGATTACAATTTAATTGGGAAGAGTACGAGAAAGGTTATGTTGACAATTTTTTTTTGTTCAAGTTTATGATTTCGGAATTGTAAGAACCAGAATAGTATCTTTTCATTTAGCAACATCAGTTTTATATCTTATCAAAACATCAATGGTATTTGGTTAAATCAAAAACTCTTAAAAGTACAAGGAGAAACATAAAGTTTGTATGTTGCATTTTCAGTAATACTGGTGTAAAATATTTATGTGAAAACTAGTTTGAAATGTACAGATTGTTACACATACAACTGGTAAAATCTGACAGTTTACATCAACAAAGAAATTGTAGTAATGAATTGGAGCCTTTTCTCAATCTTGTTTCTGATCAAGGAAAGAGAGTCGTGTTAATACTTGAAGAAAATCAGATATCCATTGAACATATAACCCCTCACGTTGATGTGGAACCATGTTATTTACATAAATACAAAGAAAATTTAGATGAACAGAATCACCATTATGAAAAAGTATCTGCAAACCATTTGCAAATAACTTTTGAATTAATTAATATTTTAGTAAGACGAAAATACGTCGAAGCACCGCACTCCTTCCACATTGAATATGGACTGTATATAACTTTTATTCTGGCATTGTTTGAAGGGCAAACCTTCTTGTCAAGACGTTGTACTATTGTTAGTTTCGGGAAGCATAGACTTTTGCAACTTTGGAAAATGTTATTTTGCTACCGTTTCTCTAGACGATTCTTTACCGCACCCAGGTCTTTTCGAATCCACTAAGCATAATTATACTTTTTAATTGTTGTATTTTTAGTTACGCTCGCCTAGATTTTTGAGTTGTATTAACTTAGAATTGTTTTGGTTCCTTTGTGATCATCTCTTCACAAAAATAATCAGTCAATGCAAAAAGCCTTGGTTAAGAACCGGATTGAAATACTTAAACTGTTGTTCAATTTTATTTTGGCTAAGACTAGTTCCAAAGTCCATCTGCCTCCACGTACCACAAATATCTCGTCGATACCACTTGAAAAATAAGTGTTCATACTTTTGCTATGAATTTATTCTAAAATAATTTACTACAATTTGACAACTATTACTTGACATTTTCGAAACCCCGTCTATGAAAAATCTGACCAGGACCAAGATTGCTTATTACACGATTGTCTTAATAATTATCCTCGCTTTTATGTTACAGGATACCTTGGAGAAAATCAAGTTGACTTTGGTTTTAGAGATATATACTAAAGTGTGTCTGATCTGGCGACCTTTATGACTGAATACATCTTTTGAAACTGTTACCATGATAAACTTTAAGTCGACGCTAGACGCTGTCATGTCTAGAGTACCTACTTTCAGTTGGCCTATCGCACATATTGGCCAACCCATTTTTCATTTCGGAAAACCCACTTCTAAAACACCTAAAACACTTAACACATCCGTCGGAATTCTGTCCTCGTTGACACAGAGAGAAAAGAAAATGTATTTACATTTCATAATAAGTGTCAGCGTAAGAAATAGGGTAACTGAATGTTAAAGTAACTAGAAGTTTATTTACTGTTTAAGAAAAAAATGTTATTAGGATGATCCAGTCACTCACTAATTGTTATCTCTGGGTAGAACAAGTCACAATAAGATCTATGGGAGTGCCTGGAGCGGTGTCTGCTCCATGACACCAAGAGGTATTTTGATTATATTCAAGTATTTTTGGACGAGGATCATATAGAGTGAGCTAGGTGCACAAATTATTTCGAATTCACATATTACTATCAATCCGCTCACGCTCCTCTGGCTTTGGAAATTTCCATCGAGGTAGTTGTTTTTTGGACGATGATGCAAAACGAGTATCTTGCTCGTCGGATACTCGATCTCAAGTAGGAGAAGGATTTAAAACTTACCCTCTGCTCGTAATTTTCAGTGGGTTTAGCCCTTATTATCTTACCTTCCTCGGAACCGGACCGTATGAAGGAGGAGTAAGGATCCGTTTCCTATAGTCAAGAGGAGACTTATGATTTCAACCTTATATTCACTCAAAGACACTACAATGCATTAATGAATACGATATTTTATGACATTTTGTAGGGATGAAAAGAGGTCCCACTTTGCTATGATGAAAGAGTGAATAGATGAGGATGACGTTGGATGGTTGAATGGGAAGAGGTGATAGACCCTTTAGTCCGACGTACGACACTGATGTCCCATGGCTGTGAAGGACTACTGTTCTAAATTTTAACTCATTAACTACGATAACCTGCCGATTCCTACGACATCCGTGCATGTCATACCTAGGATGCTGAATGTAAAGGTAGTCCTTAGGAATTTCGGACTACTCGCAATCTTGTACAGGCGCCATGCAGATTGTGTTCTCACTCCTTCCGTGTTCTGCTGACCTCGTTATCCTCATCCTTATTAAGCACCATGTTATTGTTTTTGTGACAGGGAAATGGGACAGATACTCGCTCCATGGTGACTGACGACTTTTTAAACATTAAAGATCAAACAGTTTAGTAAAAAAGTTAGTAAATAGCTATATAGGGAATGTGACTGGAACATCGGTAATACGTACACGCTTTTCAATTAAGATATATAATTTACCAACGAAAGTTAGACCCTAAAAATACTAGAAAAAACTTCCGATCTGCAAATGGTCTGGCGGCATTGGCGAACTCGTCACTCGCCACTACCGTGCAACCAGAGATCTTCTTGTTAAAAGATACTTCTTGCCACTACCGTGGGACCAGAGATCTTCTTGCTACGATATTTTGTAGGGATGAAAAGAGGTTCCACTTTGGGACCTCTTTTCATCCCTACAAAATGTCATAAAATATCGTATTCATTAATGCACTATAGTGTCTTTGAGTGAATATAATGTTGAAATCATAAGTCTCCTCTTGACTATAGGAATCGGATCCTTACTTCTCCTTCATACGGTCCGGTTCCGAGGAAGGTAAGATAATAAAGGCCAAACCCACTGTAAATTACGAGCAGTGGGTAAGTTTTAAATCCTTCTCCTACTTGAGATAGAGTATCCGACGAGCAAGATACTCGTTTTGCATCATCGTCCAAAAAACAACTATCTCGATGGAAATTTCCAAACCCAGAGGAGCGTGAGCGTATTAGTAGTAGTATGTAAATTTGAAATAATGTGCACCTAGCTCACTCTATATGATCCTCATCCAAAAATACCTTAATATACCTAAATCAAAATGCTTCTTAATGTCATGGGACAGACACCGCTCCAGGCACTCCCATGAATCGCATTGTGACTTATTCTTCCCAAAGATAATTATTAGTGAGTGACTGGATCATCCTATTAATATTTTATTCTTAAACCGTAAATAAACTTCTAGTTACTTTAACATTCAATTACCCTATTTCTTACACTTACAATTATTATGAAATGTAAATACATTTCCCTTTCTCTCTATGTCAACGAGGACAGAATTCCGACGGATGTGTTAAGTGGTTTAGGTATTTTATAAGTGGGTTTTCCGAAATGAAAAGTGGGTTGGCCAATATGTGCGATAGCCCAACTGAAAGTAGGTACCCTAGACAAGACAGCGTCTAGCGTCGACTTAAAATTTATCATGGTAACAGTTTCAAAGGATGTATTCAGTCATAAAGGTCGCCAGATCAGACACACTTTACTCTGCCACAACGGCTTAGTATATATCTCTAAAACCAAAGTCAACTTGATTTTCCCCAAGGTATCCTGTAATATAAAAGCAAAGACAATTATAAAGACAATGATGTAATAAGCAATCTTGGTCCTGGTCAGAGTTTTCATGGACGGGGTTTCGAAAATGTCAGGTAATAGTTGTCAAATTGTAATAAATTCTTTTAGAATAAATTCATAGCAAAAGTATGAACACTTATTTTTCAACTGGTATCGACGAGATATTTGTGGTACGTGGAGGCAGATGGAATTTGAAACTAGTCTTAGCCAAAATAAAATTGAACAACAGTTCAAGTATTTCAATCCAGTTCTTAACCAAGGCTTTTTGCATTGACTGATTATATTTGTGAAGAGATGATCACAATGGAACCAAAACAATTCTAAGTTAATACAACTCGAAAATCTAGGCGAGCGTAACTAAAAATACACCAACTAAAAAGTATAATTATGCTTAGTGGATTCGAAAAGACCTGGTTGCGGTAAAGAATCGTCTAGAGAAACGGTAGCAAAATAACATTTTCCGAAGTTGCAAAAGTCTATGTTTCCCGAAACTAACAGTAGTACAACGTCTTGACAAGAAGGTTTGCTCTTCAAACAATGCCAGAATAAAAGTTATATACAGTCCATATTCAATGTGGAAGGCGTGCGGTGCTTCGACGTATTTTCGTCTTACTATAATATTAATTAATTCAAAAGTTATTTGCAAATGTTTTGCAGATACTTTTTCATAATGGTGATTCTGTTCATCTAAATTTTCTTTGTATTTATGTAAATCACATGGTTCCACATCAAAGTGAGAAGTTATATGTTCCATGGATATCTGATTTTCTTCAAGTATTAACACGACTCTCTTTCCTTGATCAGAAACAAGATTGAGCAAAGGCTCCAATTCATTACTGCAATTTCTTTGTTGATGTAAACTGTCAGATTTTACCAGTTGTGTGTGTAACAATTTGTACATTTCTAACTAGTTCTCACATAAATGTTTTACACCAGTATTACTGAAAATGCAACATGCAAACTTTATGTTACTCCTTATACTTCTAAAAGTTTTTGATTTAACCAAATATCATTGATGTTTTGAAAAAATATAAAAATGATGTTGCTAAATGAAAAGATACTATTCTAGTTCTTATAATTCCGAAATCATAAACTTGAACAAAGAGAAATTGCCAACATAATCTTTTCTCGTACTCTTCCCAATTAAATTGTTATCCTTCTTAATCATGTCCATTCTATACTTTAATTTTAAGGATGTGCACCTACAGTGTGGGGTTGGTTTAGCAGAAAGGAGCTTACCAATGGTTGGCTACTAATAACCGTATTGAAGTATAGCTCAAGTCTCCGATAATTTGAGGTTTTACCGAGTAAGATCATGATTTTTAATTGCAAAACGTTTGCTAATGCTTGAGCTTGACACATGCTCTCATAAGATATCGGTGTTAGCCAAAGGTTAAGGGTTTCAATGAAGCATCAAAAACTTGTAAAAAACTCCTTCACAGAGTGTATGTGTATATTAACATATACTTACTTTACTTCTAAAAATTATTATCAAACGTGGTTTTTGCAAGTAGTATTTCAACCGAAATAGAGAATAGCGGTACGTTTCATGTCCTTCAGTTAGGTCTTATCCTAATCCGTTTGTGTCTAGAATCCATTTGTGTTAGAATTTTAGAATTCGAAAATCGGAGATGATCTACACCCATTTTTGTATTCTGAATTCCTTTACTAGGTTCTTGCGCCAGGATTGCATCATCTGGGTAATTCCACTTTGTTTCGACTATATAGCCAAGGCGTTTTGAGCCCACATCAACATTCGAATTTTTGTCATTGACTACAGTAGTTAATGGTGAAACGTACTACTGCTATCGATCATGATCGACGAAGAAATGTTTCAAGATGAAACGATCCTAGCTCTTCAGGGTCGCTACCTGGATCCCATTTCTGCCTTAAAACAGGCTAAAGATGTTTTCAAGTACAGCGGGACAATACCTCTATCAGACCTTGCTTTGTTTCGTTTAGTATGGTTCATGGGAAGAAGACGTCAGTATCACAATTGGACCTACATTCGCTTCGGTTTTCCAGTTCCTGAACAACTTCGTACCCATAGCTCTTGGGATCTACCTCGGTTTATAAAGGACCTTGAGACTTCGAGGAGGCAATTTATTGAAACAGAGCCTACTGCAATCAGACTTCGGAGCAGATGAAGTCTTCTATCGTTTTTGTTCATTTACTTAATTTACTTGATTTTCTCTGCTTTCAGTTCGTTGTATTAGTTCTTGTCCTAACTTCGCCTTTATTAAACTATTCTTTTTCTGAGATTCATGTCGTTTTGAAACTTGAAATGACAGTATTGCGGTCTTGAGTTTAGGTATTTTACTAATATTCAGAACTGACAGGTGTCAATTCTCCCGCATTAATGATGACTTAATGAAATAAAAATTCAACCTGAGAAAGGATTAAGGGTTGCTTAAGGCAACTAGAGGCTTATGTTCTTTCAAATTTCCCCCAATTGAAAATAGCTTCAAAAAGGATCCAATTTCAAAATAGGCCTAGATCGCCTTTGTTATCTTATATGTTTTATCTGAATGTCAAGCAACCAACCTAGCGGTAGGAAACCTTAATGCAAGTTGACTTATGTTAATATGAATATTCGAGAATGATTTATTGATTCATAGCGTTCAGTCGGAAATATTGTCTAGACTTGAGGTTTCACGCTAGACTTTGGCCAGCTACCTTGTATTAACCAAAATGTCTACGGTTTTTAGGGTTTCAAAACAAAGGCAAATTTTTCTTCGATAACCTTATTATTAAAGGTTCTATTATTAGTACCTCATGTATTCCCCTTTTTGTTATCTTATTACTATTAATCATATTTTACTTGTTGGCATGGTACCTCCAAGCGGGATGAACGTGACGATGCACGACACTGCAAATTAATAAAACTATAGTTGGCTCAAATGAAGAGTTTGGAACTGGGAAATAGCTAGGCAAAATGCTTTTATAAAATTGATACGGTAAAAAGTGTAGAGAAGTAAAAAGGGGGGCATTATCGTGGTGTGCATAAGTCAGAAGCCACATTTCAACATAAGGTTGAGTGAAGATCTAGGTTGTTACTTGTTTGAGGTTCACTTCTTAGAGATGGTAAGCAACCCCTTTTATGTCAAAAAGTTAATGACTAATATAATTCCCAAGGAGCACGTGAAAAAATGGTTCCTTATCTTAGTCATTTTTTAACCTTATACATTAGTCCAGTCTAAGCTGCGTTGTATTTACTATTTAATCGGGGTATACATGTGCTCATAGGGGTCGGTTGTTATAGGAATATTTACTAATTCTTCCTGAGACCAAATTACTTGCCAGCGATAAAATTTAATATTTACAAATTCGAACAAATTCGAAAATTTAATATTTACAAATTTGTATAATCTTCGTTTGAACGTTGGAACCACACTGAGTTATCATCCAGAAGTTCCACTTCTAAATTATTCTACATGGTCACTACGTAGTGGTACAGATGTCAATACAATAGATGAATTCCTTTCTGTAATTTGAGCAGCACTTTCTCTGTCAACTGTCAATTTTTCTATGCAATTTTTAGCGGCTTTGATAATCATTTTAACTGTATAAACCCTCAAATGATCTATACAAAGAAGTTTTTACAATCAGTGGTTTTGCCATTACTTGTTCCAAGACTAATAAATTTAACTGTACTTTACAATCAGTTTACACATTGATCAATATTTGCCACCACTCATAAGTATTTTTATCTATCAGTGTATTTACAAGAAATTCCCAGAGCCACATAACTTGCCATTGGAAATTATAAATGGTCACGTAATGAAGAAGTGGACAATATCAGAAAAAGAGCTCTGTAATTTTTTATACAGCTTCTGCTTGAATACTTCGAAAAATAAGGGTTTTGTTCTAAAACGTCTATCTTTAAATTTGTGGCCTGCAGTTGCTTCTGTAGTCTCAATATAGGACATTGGGGCCAATCGAAGTGTATAAAGTTAATGGCTTGCACAATGCAGTCTATTGGGTCAGGCAACAAATTGTCTTCTTCTGACTCTGTCAATATAGTATGTAGTTCAGCTTCTGTCACATTCCAAAAATTTTCAAACCAATTCTCAGAACTTGAACGCAATGTATCAACTTGACAGGTACAATCTATTCTAAGACTTTGCAAATAAACAGTGTCTAAAGTGACAGTCGAATTCAGTACAACAATATCAGCGGTGTTCATGGCATTAGCTATTAAACTTTTTATACAGTTCTCAGTAGCTTTTACTGTCATTTTTAGTTATTGCTGACTCAATACTCTTGATTCTAAACAACCTAAACAATTAAATTGTAAATTCTCAAACTTCAGAATACAATGCTAGAGAAAGAAGCATCCAGAACACAGAAAAACAAAATAAGAATTCATAAACTCACCACTTGTTTCCATAATATTATAAACCTTTCTAATAGATGTCTGTTCTAGTTACTTTGATACTCCAATGTAAGTCGCACCTATTCTGTCTTTGTTTTCAGAATACAAAACTCTGTTCTGTCTAGGCTTCCTATCTTCTGTGCTAATTCACATTTTCAATGTACAATAATTTGTTAGGTAAGAACACGAAAATTTTAAAAAGGACTCACTCTCCCTCCATCAAAAGAAAAAGCCGAACCTGGTAGCTCTAAATAGTTAGGTATTCATATGAACTGATCAAATTGAGTAAAAATCGCTTAGATCTGTAAAAAAGAAGTCGAGCTGTAGTAGTACCCTTTTAAGCTAGGCACTACCTCACTGGTGGCACCATTTTTAATGGGGTAGTCCCCTTCTAAAGAAGAAAACTACTACACATTTAGGACAATTCCGCGAGAGCACTGATAAATAGGAAGTGTCCTTGGCATGCCCACGTTAACAATTAAGAAACTTAGACCCGCCGGTTTCGCTCGACCCGCTCAGTTTATCACAATAAAATTGTATTCACTCATGGTTTTATTAGTATAACTGCGATATTCATCACAACAGGGGTTTATCTCAACAATCGTCAATCAAGGTATGCAACATAAGTTACTGCAAACATCAGGGGTTAACAACAGTGGTTAAATACGAATTCAATTCTCACATGGAGGAGAGAGTAAGCTTTCCTATTAGACTAACCTGAAATGGTTTGTCTGAAAATTGGTTATAGCCTGAGTTTGTACAGGTTATAAACCGTTCTGGGGTATTAGTTAGCTACAAGCGTGTCCTGGTTCACGAATTTACCAGACCTCACTCGTTCGCCAACTATTTCTACTAAGTCTTGATCTCCTTATCAGACTACCTGTAGGTGAGATGCTACTCC
>JGI24021J15306_10010597_pt1 | contig 11448 bp, 8 predicted proteins | sample Ectturendosymbi1_FD_15306 | JGI IMG/M metagenome (IMG submission 15306)
GCACTGCCTGGGTTGCCATCTCCAAACATGGCATCATTGGACCATTCTGGTTCGAGGACGACAACGAGCGGTCTGTGACAATCAACACCTAGCGATATGTCCAGGTGCTTGGCAAGTTCTGGACAGCACTTGGTCGACGGAGAGGGGTCGTCATGGTCCTCCTGTGGTTCCAGCAGGATGGTGCCTCCCCACACCTCAAACGAATCATTGGCATGGCTACAGCAGCATTTCCCCGACCGACTGATCAGCCGCAGGTGTTACCCGTAGTGGTCGCTGCATTCACCGGACTTGAACCTCCCGGATTTTTATATGTGGGGATACCTTAAGGACAGGGTGCATGGCAACAACCCCCAGACTATCTCTGACCTGAAGGCAGCAATCACAGCAGCAATAAGAGCAATCCCAAGGGAGGAATGCGGGAGGGTCGTCGAGAACTTTGCCAACGGGATCCAAATGTGCCTGCAGCACCGGGGAGCTCATTAGGAGAACATTTTTTGAGCGCCAGTGAAACAAAGAGTTTTTGTAGTACAGACTGGAAACTTTGGAGATGTTTGCTACACAGGCTTGACCTAATGCAGCTGAAGTTTTGTGTTAATCTAAATAAAATTTTGGAAGTTATTCGATATTTGGTGATGACCATTTTTTTGTGTCACCCTGTACAAAATTATTTATTTGTAGCGTTTTGGAAGTGATGATATGTTTGCGTTGCTGATTTTTAATGTTGATATCATTGCTCTTCTTGAAGTTTATGTCTTAATTTAGTAATAAATAAGTGATAATTTGGTATTGAACGAATTATTGGATCTATGGAAGACCATATTCCTATTCCTGTATATGTAAATGACTTTTGAGCTATTTTTAATCTAGTCTGAGGAATGGNATATTCAATACTTGATCGTTGTCTTGTATGATAAGAATGAATNTCTTCAATTCTTGTGAAAAGGTCTATAACTTCTTTTGAANTAATCTAAAATATATTTTATACATNAATTTACTGATTTCCAGTTTAAAGATTCTGTTTATATNAAGTATTTGGGTATCTTTGTACAATTTATGTACACTAGTGTTGAATTTGCTAAATGTCATAATTCTTAATAATTTATTGTTTAATAATATTCAAGGTAGAGATGACACGGGCCAGCACTTGTGCAGCCCGGCCCACCCAGAGCTAACAAAAAACCGCCCAGCCCGTTTGTGCTAAGCTACAACTCATTTTCTGCCCCGGACCGACCCGTGGCCTGCAATATAAAGTAGGTAGTGTCTACTTTTCTGCCAAGATGGCGGCGGCAACAGGCTTGGCAGAAACGAAGTAGAAATAAAAGATTAACCCTAAATCTAACCTTAACCTTAACTGTAGTCCTAACCTAACACTAACACTAATGCTAACCGTACCGCTAGCACTAACCCTAACACTAATCCTACACCATAACCCTAAACCATAATGCTAACCCTGACGCTAACACTACCCCTAACGCTAACCCTAATATATTGAAAAACGATAAAAAAGAGATGTCGCCAAAGTGAGAGTCGAGCCGAAAAGCAATGAAATACCAGACGTGATGCATAACTGCTAAGCTTTGAGCAGCATGGNGATTGTGTGCCAAACTGACCTTTTTATTCGAATTGCATCACGCCACGAGACCGAATATTTGACGGGTGGCACAATAGCTCCAGCCGATCTGTTGCCGCCAGCATCTTGGCAGTAAAATATACATTACCTATGAAGTAATCTCAAATGCAAATTAACAGCATGTTTTCAGTTCATTTCCCTTTGGACACTAAAACCATGCGGTCTTAAGGCAGTGGCTATAGATCCACCAGGGAGCCTTCACTTTTGACAAGTTATTCGCCCGTCGTCTGTAACATGACACTGGCACATGACAAGAGTGCCTTAGGCTGCACTACACTTGCTAGTGACATACTAAACCTAAACCAGGTGTCACCAACATGGTGCTGCGGGAACCAGGTCGCCCGTACGGACCATGTGGGTTGCCCGTGGCCTGTTCTGACAATAGTATAAACATGATCAGTTTCTTTACAATGATGAATATCTTTAACTTTTATTATTAATGATAACATAACATGAAGACAAATTATGCACATTTTTATTTCATAAGTCATGTGTATCAAACTGGTAGCCCTTCGCATGAATCTGTACCAAGAGGAAGCTCTGAGCTTCAAAAAGTTTGGTGACCTCTGCCTTAAACCCTAACCTAAGCCTAACCCCTAATATTAAACCAAGGGTTCACAACCTGGGGTGCATGTACCCCTAAGGGTAGATTTTCCTGTCTGAAAGGGCACATTTAAGGTTAGCAACGGAAGGGAAAAATGTGTTTGCATATTATTCATTTCGAAACACTCGTATTCATACATAGGTCAACATCAGTGAATATTATTTTCAAAATCAGTAGATGCTTACTGTTAAATATATTTTTGTTATTTTCCTCAGCCTTTTTGTCATAAGAACTTTTGGGTGTACATGCTCATATAACGAAATGCTGAAGGGGCACATGGCCAGAGAAAGTTGGGGATTCTTGTCCTAAACCAGTGGTTCTCAAACTTTTCTGCACGTTGACCCCCAAATAAAGTATACAATTTTCGGTAGACCCGTGGCCCAGCCCAACTGTTGCAATTACAAGGAATTGTTCTCCGTCTTACTGTGTAGCCTACTGCTTTACTACCAGTCTAACAACTGCCGACTGCGACACACGCACTACAATATTGCTTGTGACGTAACAAACAGAACAGTTTTCATAAAGTCATCACAATGGATGATTTAACAAAAGACTATTCGAATCCAATGTACTTTTATACTACTGTAGCTGAGATTTGATAAGCCCTCTTAATTTTGTTTGATTTATAGAAAAACGCCGTTTGCATTCCTTGCCCGATTAGCAATAATTTTGGATTTGAGGCTTCATTGCTCCAATAGACTCCAGCAGTTATTCACTGACCCCTGGCCATTCAGTGACCCCATTCGACCCCATGACTATATATCGACCCCTTGGTCGACCCCTTGGTCCAATTAACCCCTGGGGGTCGATATCGACCACTTTGAAAACCACTGTCCTAAACCTAAACCTCGGTGACAGACTTTAAATGAAAGTGTTGGTTGCTTTTATTGATTCCTAACATGATTCACTGATTTGCGTGGAAACAAATGAAACGGAACGTTGGCAAAACGGTAAAATGGAGAGAACAGCAGCAAAAAAATTCGTTGTTAGATTTAGAAACTTTGCAAAAAACTAAAATTTTCGGCGAGCAGACTGCAGCGGCCCATAGTGGCCCGGAATGACACCATCGCTAAAAAAATGCTAGCGGACTGTTTCAAAACCTCTAGCGGACGGCCCAAAGACTGGACTGTTAGTGGCCTGTGCCATCTCTAATTCAAGGTGTTGAGTGTAGAAAAAGATGATGATTCCCAGCTGGTGATGGCATATCGAAGATGTGAATATACTAAGCTATGGTATACTGTTTTCAAAGATCTGAATGGAATATAGTGCCTTAAGTTTGCAGATTATACCTGACGCTCTGGAGACTTGCTTTTAAGGGGCATGTTTATTTACCTGACGCTCTGGAGACTTGCTTTTAAGGGGCATGTTTATTTACCTGACGCTCTGGAGACTTGTTTTTAAGGGGCATGTTTATTTAGCACCTTTTCAAATGAAATCAGCAACGTACTTAAGCTAGAATTAACATCTTCACAGATTGGCATACTGGTAAGGGTTGTTTGAAGTTCACTAAGAAAATTTTAAATGTTAAATTGTTGCATATCTCTAAAAGTCACCTTTAGTACCTTGTGGAGAGATTTAGACAGAGAAACAATATAAAATATGGGGTAGTGATCACTTATATCTCAAAGACATATGCCTGAGTTCATTCTATGCTTAGAGTCAATTGTATATATATGATCTAAAAGTGTGAGCTTTTTTTCTTACTCTTTTTGGTTTATTTATAAGGTTTCCTGATCCAAAACAGTTTGTAAGATTTACAAAATCATCTACAACATAATTATTTGGTGTTTTTAATATATCAATGTTAAAATCTCCCATAACATGCATATTTTTTTTGTTAACAGTCAATTTATGAAGGGTTTGCATAAAGTTTTCTTGGAAAACATTCATGACATTATGGGGGTGCCTATAGACAACTCCAATAATGATATTTTGTTTGTTGAGGCCAACTTCAATTCAAAGGGATTCACAGCCATCAGAAGATCTCGACAATTCTTGAATGTGTTTAGCATCCATTGTGTTTTTAATATAAGCGCCCACTCCACCTGCTTTTGTTGTTGAGTCACAGTGGAAAAAAGTGTATCCATGCATTTGATGATCAGATAGATGAGCGTTTGTACTATTAATTCTTGTTTCAGAGTCAGCAATGATATCAGGTTCACTATGTAGTTCAGATAAGTATTGCTGAAAATTGCATAAATTTTTATTTAGACTTCTTACATTACAATGCACCATAAACAAATCTTTCGTAGTCAATTGTTAAGTGTATTCAATGAAGTGGTCGGAGTTGTAGTACTGACAGGAAATAGTGTCATTTACATTGTTTTCTGTCATAGCATTATTAATGAGGCTAGATGGGAATGAAGCCTGGCTTTCATTAGCATGTTCAAACTTAAATATGTCAGCTTCGCATGTTCAAACTTAATATGTCAGTCTCACTCTTTGTATGACGCTTCACCTGATCAGTGGTGTACACAGAAAATTTTCATTGGGGGGGGTTCATTCAGTGGCATATGGTGGTCATTTGTGTTTGCTGTGAGTTGTTTGTGACATCACAATTTGACGTCATATTCATGTTTCCAAACCAACCTTTTGGCAAAGTTTGTTGCCATAATATGCTATTTTTCTACATCCACTCCCCTTATTTTATATGTCAATGCACTGAATATAAACTATTAGCACTCCAAGTTAGGATATCGGAAGAAAATACACTCAACGCTACGAAACAGCAATTCATTGCTGCGAAAATATCAGGCTGCGCGTTAATACAGGGGAGCAAAACACACTCATCAATGCGTCAGCACAATTTACAACTACAAAATGAGACTGCGCTATAATGTCTCGTCGAATACGAGCAGTCGAGCATAGAAAAAGTGCGGCTTTACTGGCTGACACACAACCCCGTTTGAAAGATCGAATCTTGCTAAACTGCACAATAATTGGGAATGTGCATAAAGACGCAAGAAATCTTGCGATTTTTTGTTATGTATAGAAGTCCAGCAAGCTTTTAGTTTTCCTTTTTCGCTGCTGAAACATTATCAAATGCCTGAATGCCTCTATGTTAACAACTGCTGTTTTTGAGCTCGTGCAACAGTTCTATCATGATCTAGAAATTGGTAATGCAGCCAATGGGGTCAGCGCTTGCGCTGATCAGCCTTAGAAGACAGAATAAATGCAATGGTTTCGGACAAAGTGAACTATCGCGGAACACAATCTTAAACATGTGCAGTGGACGAAAGGTCGGCAAAAATTGGTGAGATAGTTTCTGGACGCAGGCGATGACCCGGATTCCCACCAAAACCTAATTATTACTTTTTGGCCCATTTACATTGTTCCTTGAAATTTGCATGCAAATTCATTCCGTGGCATTTGCAATAAGTCGACAAATTAACAAGCAAAAAGTATGCGAAAACCATTAATCAACCTCATTTGCACGGGTAATAAAGTTTTTGTAAGTATCAAGCTCAAGTGGGGTTAACCCTACCCCCCTTGCGTACGCCCTTGATTGTCTGGGATAAAGTGAACTATTGCGGAGCACAATCTTAAACATGCTTAATGGACGAAAGGTCTGCAAAAAGTGGTGAGATGGTTTCTGGATTTCCCACCAAAACCTAATTATTACTTTTTGGCCCATTTACAACATTCCTTGAAATTTGCATGCACATTCATTCCATGGTATTTGCAATACGGCGACAAATTAACAAGCAAAAAGTAGGCGAAAACACTTAATCTCCTTTGCGCAGGTAATTGAGTTTTTGTAAAATATCAAGCTCAAGGGGGGGTGTTAACCCCAACCCCACCCCTTGTGTACGCCCTTGCACCTGAGCACACACGGAGCACGACTCCTGCCTTAAAAAGAGAAAAGGGGGAATGATGTAGCAGCGCGGCAGCTACTACATGCGTCACGCTAAGAATAACATCACCGGTGGCACGAAAGCCATCGGAATGTACCTTTGGCCAAGTGATTCAGTGCGCAGGCGAAGCACTTCCGTTTCTCCAGTCGTCATCTGCCCTTTTATTTTCCAACGCACGTGCTGTGCAGCTGAAGAAGACGTGTTTCACGTTTTATGTCAAGCAGCATACGTTTACTTCAAGCACTCCTTCCATGAATACCAATTGGACCTTGTTTAACTGTGGGTGCTTCATCGGAATGCGAAGCTGCAGGAAAGTATTCAGACTAGCACTACCTGCAAATTGAGGCCGTAAGGTGGAAAATAAGTTCTACAATTCATATGAGACTCATCAACAGCTTACTACCCAAGACATCAGCAGTGAATGTCTGAAGCGCTACACTCACACTCATGGCACTAACCAGGTAAGCTACACTCCTACTTTCAAAATTATCACACTTTCATTTGATGAAAAGACTTTTCAAACCATCAGAAAACTTAGAAATAGTAATCCTATATATGAATACCAGAGATATCTAGGAGTTCTAGATATCCCTAATGAATGTGTAGGCCTAAGCAATAACGTGCAATTATAGAGGGCGTACATAAAAATGACACTGGAGAACATTTTGAGAGAATACCTATCCAAAACATGATACGCAGGCCCATTGCCAGGATTTCGCAGCAGGGGGGCCAAAAATCTCAAGGGGGCAGCAACTGCCACGAAAATAGTCACTTGTGACATGTAAACTTCATTCACATTGACACGCATATACTTGCGTATCAGTCGATCTTATGTATAGGCCTAAGTCGATGTGTATTAAGACCAAAAATTGCGTCATTTTAAGTATTACATGTGTATAAGACGACTGTAGATTCCAGGCACAGTCACTGTAGGAAACAGTAATCGTTTTCCCCTTTTTGTTTGTGCAAACAGTGAAATCACCGAAGGCATCGACGGCGTGATCATTTTTCACAAATTTGAGCGTTTCTTATCATAATTTGAGCATTTGTTATGGCCGGCATATACCTACCATACATAACATGTATAATTTTCTTTTCACATTGTATAGTTTTCTTTTCACATTCACATTTTATACGACTCCTCAGCAACATCTCCATAAACACTACCTGTGTATAAGTCGAACCCAAAAATATTACCTTAAAATCGTCTCCCAAAAACTCGACTTATACACAAGTATAGGCCTATACCAGGGGTTCCCAAACTGGGATACATGCACCCCTAGGGGTACATTTGCCTATTTGAAGGGGTAGCCTACGATTAAGGTAAGCAGTAAAAGGGAAATATATGTTTATGCATTATTCATTTCAACTTATTTATACATATGAATTTGTGTGAACTCTTTAATGTTACTAATGGAGTTAGACAAGGGGGAGTAGCAGTCCGTACATGTTTGCTGTATATTTAGATCAGCTATGTCCAACCGAAATTGCTTCCTGAGCTAAAAATTATGTCACTATCTCAATAACGGCCGCACACTGGTTTTGCACGGGAATATCTCCGCTCCTGTTCGGTTTACGGACCTGGTCAAAGTGTCAAAAGACGCAGCAAGTCTTGTAGTTGGCACTCGAAAAAAATTTTTTGGTTGGGGCATGTGGGTTTTTTGTGAGTGACGTCATAAGTGGAGGACTTTTAGGCCACCTTGGCCAACTTTGCCTAGCCCTAGGCGCCAACCGTTAGATGGTAGTATTTCGCTGAAGTTTTTATTGGAAACTAGGCTACAATCCGAGACGTTTGATACTTTGGATGACCTCCTGGTGTTTCGGGTTCAAAAGTTATGATCTAAGTTAGTAAAAATATTTGACTACTTAGTTAATTAGATAATTAATTAATTTGTTCATTTAAGATCATAACTTTTAAATCAGATAAGCTAGGAAGTAGATCAAAGGCTCAAAAGACTCGGACTCGAGCCTAGCTTCCAATGAAAACTTCAGCGAAATACTTTGGCCTAGCAGTTGGGCCCTAGGCCAGGCAAAATGAGCCAAAATGGACCAAAAACTAGTTCACTTATGACGTCACTCATGAAAAACTCTCCACCCCCCAACCAAAAAATTTTTTTTCGACTGCAATCTAGATGACTGTCCAATCCGTTTGAGCCCTTGAACAACTCTCTAACACAATCGGCGGAGGAGCTAGGGCGTTGGTAAGGCAACCGAAAACTGCTGGTTTTAGGTCGAAATCGAAGTACGAATATATCGTACCCTGGCTCTCAAAGTGTTAACCCTTTCAGTCCCACGTGTTTCTCACTTTTTTTGCAATTTTTTTAAAGTTTGCAACACCATGATTTGCGAGCCGATTGAGCTAGAGAGCTATTCAAACCCTCTACGGATTCAGCAAGTCTTCAACTGCATAGAAAAAATTTTTTTTCGTTTTGTATTTAGGGTTTTCTGAAGGTGACGTCACAATGAGGGCATGATTTTGTATATTTGGCGAATTTACCTGGCCCTGGGCGCCAATCCAATAAGCCATATTTTTGGCTTAAGTTTGTTTTGGAAACTAGGTCAAAATCCGCGTCTTTAGAGCCCTTGATTGACTTTCTAGTATATCTGGAGCCAGAATTATGGCTGAAAAGTTTTTTTCCCATTCAGAGCGGGTTTGAATAGATCTCTCGCGCGATCCGCTAGTGAGTGATGGCCACTTAGAAAAGGGGTGTGATCTAGCCCAGGTTGGGGTTTGTGGGTGCAGAAATTTTCACCAATTTATTTTTTATCCATAATTTGGCTACAGATATGCTAGAAAGTCATTCAAGGTCTCTAAAGACGCGGATTTTGGCCTAGTTTCCGGAAAAATCTTGAGTCAAAATAATGACTGATTGGGTTGGCGCCCAGGGCCATGTAAATTTGTCCAAAAAAACGCAAAAACACCTCCACTTGTGACGACACCCCCAGAAATCCCCAAATCCAAAACGAAAAAAAAAAGTTTTTAATCTACGTTCTAAGACTTGCTGAATCCGTAAAGCAGGGCTACTCAATTGTTTCAGGAAAGGGTCCAGTTGCAAATGTCAAAATTTTTCGAGGTGCGGTCACTCCCATAAAATCATGCAAATTTGACATGTCTTGGATTTTTCTAACAAAAAATATAATGTGAGAGTTTAATACGATTATATATAGATATACAAAAACCAGTAAATGGATATAGGTATTAACAAAAGTTGTCAGCCCTATTCATTGTTCTGCTGGTACGAGTAATGAGATTTTGTGCTTCTTGGCAGACACCAAAATTTTTGTTCCAAGGTTGTGACAGCGAGTAGAAGGTAGCGGTGAAGGTTTCATTAGTCATACAGATGTGAAACTTGTTCTTTAAATACTTTTTTTGAAAGCAAGGACTGTTAGCAGTCAGTGGCGTAACTAGATGTTTGAGCGAAAACGTAGCTGAAAGGGGTCCACTGGTTGCAGGGAGGTCACTAGCAACACTCAGAAAAAAATGAGAAATAGGGGTGAATCTGGATGTGGATGGTTGTACTAAAACTCTAAAGCATCGAAAAATACTCCGAAATGCACAAAAAAACTACTGAAAACTTAAAGAATATGAAAACTGAAGTATAAGCTAAGTGGGAGCCCCGAGTTTTACATTTACTGTAGCTTGCAGCGGGGACAATTCGCCCCTCCGGCAGCAGCAGATAGACCCAAGCACAGTGAGAATTTGCAATGAAATTTGCGAGTGTTGCGAGCTTCGCGCGAAAGTAATCGGCCAAATGAAGCTTCCGATGGCTTTTCGCCAACGGGGACATGTAAGCACGCCGGCGCTGACACGAGCAGTGGAAAAATTTTTGGAGATACCTTTGACAAGAAGTTTCTGGTGTGCCAACAGAAAATATTTTTTTCACTGCTACATTCTATTGGAATTCAATTAATTCCAGTTTAATTTTGGCTGTGTCCACACCAGTGGTGTCAAGCTGCCGGAGGTCCGCTCCACCACCTCCATCGGTGAATGATGGGTCGTTGCCTACAAATATTAGTGAAGATGCCCAGCAGAGCTCCGGCACATATAAAATTTCCACCAAATCTTTGATCCACACATGTGTATATATCTTTTGCTTAATTTGAAGTTTCGGTAACGTCTGTCACTAAAAACGGTTTTGAGGAAAGAGCAGCAACTCTTTTCGAAAAGAAAAGTCGCCAAACTGTTCGGCAATGTTGGTAGTTTCCCTTTCTTTATCATTTCCTAAAAAAGGTGAAAATGTGTTAGCTTTTCTTCACATTTTGTTGACTTCCCGCAAAAAAACAAAAATTCTTTCCAAAAGGACCAAATCTCTGCAACACTCTTCCTTTACTCAAGCGTCTTTCATAATTGTGCACAAGTAAAATTGTATAAGGGCATTGTTTTCGGAAAAAGGTTCCATCGCTATGTTCTAGCCTTGAATCCACTATTTTCACCAGCAGGATAGACATTAGTGACGAGTTATTGTTGAACAATTATGACGAAAGAATTACTTTGAACCAAATGAACATAACAAGCCCACCTCAGGTGTGCGCTGCAATGTAGCTGAGCAATAGCTTGATCGACAATCACTTATATAGTTATCGAGGAGTTAAATGCTTTAGATGTAAGACCAAAAGCGCAAGATTTTGGGATAAAAACGTCTGGGTATAGAATACATCTAGAGGCTGGCAGGGTCCGGCCGTCACCATCCAAAGGGCCGGATTCGGACCCCGGTCCGCCATTTGAGTAGCCCTGCCGTAGAGGGTTTGAACTGCCCTCTAGCTAATCACCTGGCGAGTTATTGAGTTGCAAACTTTTCAAACATTGCAAAAAAAGTGGCGTACGCGGGACTCGAACGGGTACTAACTGCCGACATGTCAACTGGGGTTACAACAAAACATCTGATGGTGAGAGCTTCGACTACTGGGAAACATCCAACAACTTTGGACTATTGTATGACCCGCTGAGCAAGAAATTGGCAACCATAAGTGAATACCTCCAGACGTGAAAGCTGAAGCTCAGCACTACAAAAACGGTAAACAAGGAAGCTAAACGTGAGTTGAAAGTCAACTTCAGCAACGAAACTCTGCCCTTCTGCTCTGAGCCCAAATACCTTGGAGTAACGTTGGACAGATCGCTCAGGTATTGCCGACACCTTGAGTCACTTCGCAAGAAGCTGACATCACGCGTCACGCTCCTGAGGTGGCTTGCTGGCTCCAGTTGGGGTGCTGGAGCAACAACTCTGCGAACAGCAACCCTAGATCTGGTGCATTCAACCGCAGAGTACTGTGCTTCTGTCTGGTGTCACAGTGCTCATACCCACCTCATCAACCCCGCCATCAACAACGCCTTGCGAATTGTGACTGGATGCCTGCGCCCT
>JGI24021J15306_10010598_pt1 | contig 11448 bp, 12 predicted proteins | sample Ectturendosymbi1_FD_15306 | JGI IMG/M metagenome (IMG submission 15306)
CTCAGCACCCCTTCCACTGCCTGCCAGCCTCCATCAGCGTGCATGATTGCTAGATCGTCAGTATATGTATAGTTTCTGTAGACGGTGGTTAGCAGGTCAGATATGTAGATGTTGAGGAGAAGGGGTGCCAGGACAGATCCCTGTGGACGCCGTTCTTGAGGCGTCGTAACCTGCTTCGTTTGCCGTTACCAGTGGTAAGGGTGAAACTGAGATTGCCAACCAGCTCCATGATCATTTGGACCATGTGTCTGTCAGGTAGCAGTCGCAGCAGCTTGCAGGTGAGGCTGCGATGCCATACAGTGTCGTAGGCTGCTGTGGGTTCGACCAACAGAGCTCCTGCCTTCGTCTTAGCCGAAATTAAGCTATCCTCGATGTCCTCTGTCAACGAATAGCCTTAGTTTACAAAAATGAGAAAACGTAGTTTTAAGTGATTTGGGACTAGGTAAAATTTGCATAAGAACGGTGATTGGTTTGATTTTGCCCGGTTAAACAAAATAAAACGTGAAAAGCATTGTGTTGTATGAAAACAATACTGAAGTAGCTGTTATCAAAACGAACAGCGTTTTTAATGATATTAATTGATTTTTTCGACAAAAAATGAAGCGTCACAAATAGTAGACAACCTCTCTGCTTTGGTGTGTCTTGCACAGAAAGCGCACAGTTATTTTACGTTCCCGGCTGCAAATCACGGTAGCGAAAGCTCAGACGCTTTAAAAGCTGCACCAGCCAGCGGGTCGAAGAAATCAAACAATGAAGCACATAGCTGCACGGACAAGTTGCATGGTAAAACGGACGTCAAAATGCGAAAGGCTGTACATTTCATTGGAAAAAAGACTGATTTTAGGAGAAAATGTTAATTATATTTTCCACAAAACGTTGCGTCAACGTGCTTGATGGAACAAAGTTTTATGCACAGCATGAAAAAAACAATATTAAAACGTTCTGCTATCTTGCCAAAATTCCTACTGATTTTCGTTTCAAATGCTTGTCACTTTTTTGTAATTTTGTATTGATGTCCCTCTTTTCCCTCCTATCATTTATCTTTACAGTTGCTCACTCCACCGCTTGTACATAGGCATGCTTTTTCTCCACTCTTTTGTTACTTTTTTTTCTTATTTTGCGTGAAAGGCTCCTCACGTCTTTATCCACTTGACATCAATAGCTCGTACGGTCCGGTGAGAAGCGCTTGACATTAATCAGGATGAACTTTTTTCGATTCAGCACATTATATTTACCGATAAATAAANCTTTTGTTTCACGCATAGCAAACAAAACCAAACAAGCAACAGAACAAACAGTGAAACTCGNGGAAACCAACAAAATCATTCAAAACAGCGCCGGCAATGACGTNCCGCACATATTTCTGCTCTTCTTGAAATTGAAAACCCCGGTTATAGACAATAAGAACTCACACAATCTAAAATGCTGAAGCAAACGCCAAACCACATGATGCAATGTACAGGTTGCGATCAGTTAACAAGAGCGACAGTGTTGTCAAAGTTTCATTGATACCTGCTTAGGCTTACATGGTAAATGCCAGTTCAAGTGGCAAATGGAATTGGCATCAAGTTCTTTTGGTTGTTTTCTGTTTGTAATAGAGCAAATGAATAAAGCCGATAAGCCATTATGCTTTTTGTCACTTAAAGACATAATTATGTATGTAAATGCATTATTTGTTATATAATACAAATTGTTTGTTGTTGCAATGTTAATAGTTAGCTACATGCATATGCTGGCGAGGATAATGAAAGCAGTCTATGTTTCGCTAAAAACTGCCTGTCGGTGCCAGTGGCATACAAAGCCCAATATTTTTTTGGGGAGCAAACACTTTGACTTAGCGACCAACACTCTTTTCTTAGGGATGCCGCCTCTCGAAGCACAAAACGTCAAGATATGCTAGAAATTTGGGGAGCCACAGACCCCCTAACTAAGCAATATCGAAAGCAACAGTTTATAATAATACAGATATTTTCAAGGTATTGCCTCTTTACAGCAAATGGAAATCATGAGTAAAATGTTTCGGAATTGCTAACAATTAGTTCAAGAACTCTATGCATACTGTTGTTGCCAGGTTATAGAAAATTATAAGCGAAAGTACCAACCTTGTCTGAAAGCAAAACTGAAACAGCTTCACCAAATTGACAAGGACATCAACGCCCTTCGTAGACAAGGCAATACAATTGTGAAGGCCGTACGTCTTCTGTATGACAAGGTCTTCATGGTTCTTAATTGGATTTTACGATAATAAAACAAAGAGTGGTAATGTTGACCCTTGGTCTGCTTCATAGGCTAACCAGGGTGGGTAAAAGGGGCCATGCCCCCAAATTTCTGACATATCTTGTTGTTTTGTGCTTCAAGATTCGGTGTCCCAAACCAAATACTGTTGCTCGCTTAAATTCAGAATATTTGCCCCAAAAATTTTTTTTGGGACGGCTCCGCTTCTGCTGTGGTGTCACTTTCATAGAAATCGTGATGGTGCGCTTTGTTTTCCTGGTTGCAGATCAACGCAAGGAAACATCAGAAACCCAAACCTCAAATGCAAATACTTGAATGGATTTCCAGCAAGTGCGATGAATGAAAGAAGGTATCGCAATAAGTGACGTCACATACACCACACGCAAAATACACGAGGCGTAACTTACTACGACACTAGCACTCTGCAAGTCATTTGAAAAAAAGATATTATGAAAAACATGGGCATTAGTTTGTACGAAATTTTCCGTCGGTAGTAACTGTGCAAATGCAAAGCTTAGCACAGCTTTTAAAAATGCTTAGTTAAAAACGTCTTTGAGATACTTTCTGCTGAAGTCAAAATTGCAAGTTTTGGAGCATAAAATTGGGATAGACTTAACAGCTTCATCAGCACTAATAAGCCTTCAAAAAACTACACATGTTTTATTTTGAGACGTTTCGGATTATTCTTAATCTATTTTCAGTCAAAAAATAAAGCAACACTTGGCAATTCTAGCAATTCAAAACCAAAGTCTCTGTGACGTAAGAAATAACAGTGTGACGCAAAAGACGCCAAAAGCAAAACCACGACCGCCAACCATGTCAAAATCGCTAAAAGTAAAAGCAGGACCAATAGCTATGCACAAAATGCTAAAACAAAACCTACGTAAGGTCGTAATCTACGAAAACAAGCCAAGACCAGCAGCAAGAGGCACAGAACACTGCAAGCGAAGGATGCAAAATTTTGACAAATAGGTCCTACAACCAGCACCTACGTCCAGGGCCCCAACAAGGGGGGCGGGGCGGTGGGGGTAATGCCCCGGGGTGGCACTTTTGGTGAAAAGAAGGAATAGCAATTGGTCTTTCACGAATGAACCTGAAGTTAGGTTTAGGTTTTGGGTTTTGGTTAAGGTTGGACCTACCATACGTCGCGGTTTATCCTGGTGTCCCGGCCCGGTTAGCAAAATGTCCCGGAATTTCACTTCAGTGAAATTTGCAAAATTAACTCCAGCTTGATGTTGCATTGTTATGAAATAATTCCGTCCTGAAAGGTTTGATTTTGCTTTAACCCATGACTTGGGGGGAAGCACTTTTCGACTCGCCCCGGGGCGGCACTTCCCCATGTCGGGGCCCTGCCTACGTCAACACCGACAACAATGCATGGAACATGTATCAACATAAGAACTGATCATCAGCCAAATATTTGACATAACAATCTACGTATTGAAGAAGTATAAAGGGGTGGAAAAATTGTCTACATTAATCTCGGGTTGCTATTCTTGTATCAGAATTGTTTCTTTAAGTAATAATTCACGACAGTTGAAAGCAGAAGCCAAGATTTCGGGATTTGTGAAGTCCATGTAATGACCTGGATATGTGTATAATGTTTGACTACATCGGTAGCTTGGTGCTTAGATTTCAAAGGATTGCGTTCTTCCAGGCGAAATTTCAAATTTCTTTGAGTTTGTCCAATATAAGAATGGCCGCACGAACATTTAAGTTCATATACCACATTGCATCGTTCCAGATGTGCTTGCTCGTCCTTGTACTTTTAAGTTATCGTTTATCCGTTCCAGCTATGTATTTTTCTACAGAGTCAACATTGCCATTTGAGATGTCAGGAATGTGCTTAAAATAACTCTTTGAAAAGAGTTTTACTTTAAAACTTCATATTAACCTCTTGTGGCTTAAGCAAGCCATCTTTGTAACTAGTCTCGTAAGCCAAATTGCTCTTCCCAAGATCCGGTGTTGCTTTCAACGTACCTGTCTGTGTGACGTCATCAGCAACGCTGCTGATGCTCATTGTTTTACTGGCAATAAACTCCCGGAGTTTGTACAAACCGTATGCAACGCATCGACTCAGAACAGTTGCGAAGACGGCACCGACAAACAATCCAGCAGTAAGACCTGGGTTGCCAGACCAGTCTGTCAGCTGATATGCGTTGGACGTCCCACCACTTCTGTGCAATATCAACAGATAATTTATATAAGCAAGGGCGTAAGTGAAGCTATGAACACTGTGCAGAAGCCTCTCCGGTATGTTGATTATGAATAGGTCGAGAATCATGATGAAGAAGTTTAAAGCGTGATTGTTGATTGACAAAGCGCTTTCCGTTGCAGGACTTTGTCGGAGTGCCCAGTAAAGAATGGTTACAACTAAAGCAATGTCGAAAGCAACAGTGTGCAATATCCAGTTGAGTACATGGAACCAACGCAAGGGTTGATCTGTAAAAATGCAAGAAATTTTCAAAATCTTGGTCATGTTCATGATGTACTTCGTAGCTGTGCAGTATTTTAGTTACTATAAAAATCATAAGAATCGGGCTTTGTAACTACGAAAAGAAACGATGCTTGATAGAAACATTTCTATTTTTCCATTCATTTTCATACCCGCTTTTCCTCTGGGGATGGGTCGCGGGGACACCAACCCTAGGAGGACTCGAAATACCTCACGCTTTTCAGCAGTGTCAGACAGAACTACTGACTCCACGCCAAGACGCGACCAAGGAAGGTCAAAGATATAATCACGGCGCCTGGTCAGGGCGTAACGAGAGGGGGGCAAAATTCCCGGGCGCCGAATCACTATGGGGGCGCTGACTCACTGTGGGGGCACCGAAAAGTCCCAAAAATGTCACAAGTACATTCTTCAACACAGTAAATTTGCTTCCGAAAGAGCTCAGGTTCGAACTTGGGAGCGCCAGACATGCTTCTTGCTCCGGACGCCATCTAACCTCGTTACGCCCCTGCGCTGCGCCTGGTGCTTGGTTGACTTCTGGCCAGTTTTCCCGTGGGTGTAACCACGAAGACTTGCCTGGTCAACATTTCCTGCTATATTCTGGTCACATTTGCTAGAGACACTATATGCTAAAATTAAGTGGAGATGAAAAAGCGTTATTTTGAACTTACGAAAATTTTGAAAACAACAGGCACTTGATCGATTGGATTCTTTACTGGTCATTGCTGACATATAGCATAACAAATTCGTTTAAAAGAGATTTTGTATCAAAAGCAGGGGTCTCAAACACAAACTGCCCCAAGGGCCAAATGAGGACTTATAAAGTAACACATTGGCGGCATTATGACTACCGAGGGTTGCGTTATGACGCTGACGCAACAATGGGGGTACGGGAACCTTCGTAGAAACAGTTTTTACATCTTATTTTCTACGATAGGTATTGTGAGTTATAAGGGAGTCATCTCTAGCGTTCTGTAGCTTCGTTTATAATGGAACTTGTTGACTCTCTGGCCCGGCACTTTTAAACGCCAGTGAATAAACTAAACAAGTTAAGATTTGAAAATTCCTAAAATGCATCGCGGTCCGCACAAAATGCCCTCGCGGGCCAAATGTGGCCCTCGGACCGAGTGTTTGAGACCCCTGATCTAAACCAAGCACAAGTCTGCCAACTTGCCAGTTAAAGTTTCAAAAATTCCGATAGGAGATTAGCAAATGTTTGACAAAATAGGCAACGATGAAACGATTTCAAAAATGATTTTACCACGACAATAACTTTTGTACAGTTCTTGACATTTAAAATCACGTGCCTAGGGCTCATCGTGTGGCGTTCACCAGATAAGACTTTTATTCGCAGGAACTACACACCTGCTTAACGCAACATATTAAGAGATGTGAAAAAAGTCTTTGAAGAGTTGGAAGATTAGTTATGCTTTATTAAAATATTTCATCCGAATGTCACCGATACAGGTAATCTATTTAAACCGTATTGTAATCCAGAGATGTAAGTCGTGCCGGTTTTTTCGGGTAGGGTTTCGGGCTGGGTTTGTCGAAATATTTCGGGCCTGCATGTAACTTTTTTCGCAGTGACGGCTACTGTTGTCGCCAGTTACTGTTGAAGCAATCGAGCTGATCAAATCTTCATTAAAAATGATTAAATGTGAATTATTTAGTCATGATTAGTTTGTTACGCAACCAATAACCCGCAGTTGCGCATCTCTTGACTCACTCGGTAAATTTGGCTTTCGGACCTAAATCGGACTTCAAAAATATATGTCGGGCTCGGCCGGATTCGGGCTTCACAATGTGACCCGTTTACACAACACAGTTGTAAGCATTCTTAGCACTGGTATTGCACTGAGTTGGTACCTTGACTGCATTTTACGACAGCACTAAGCATGGTCAGCCATGGCATAGATTTTCAATTCAATTTCACTCGTCACAACCAATGCACTCAGAAATATATTCTTTGTTGCACTGATTTTTCTGGTTTTTGCATGAAAAGCAATTAAGATCATGTTTTTGCATAAAACAGTACTGCTTTTCAAGAATCTTGTTCCATCAGTTTTCGTGTCTTCGATTCCAAGTAACAAAAATACATTTCGTGCCTTCAATTCCAAGTAATGCAGATATTTGTGTTGTTTGTCAATGCTTGCAACTAACCTTTCCTTTGACAGGTGCGTTTTGCCAGTTTCACGCAAACAAGATAATCTTGCGGTTATGAACGAAATCATTTTGCAGTCACATTCCTCCGGGTATTTATTGGATCTGACCAAATACTTAATACTTAAAACAAAAATCGTGATAAATTTCACAAAATTTTCACGAAACTTCAGCCGCTTTGAACAGCGAATGGACGCGTTGACTTAAGTTATTCGATCTGCATTAATTTCAGTCAAATTTCACGAAAAGTATCATTCAATTCTAACAAAAAACGTTCATATGAAAAGTAAGGATCCAGTTACCTGAAGGAGCACAACGTGCGTTTTTGTGTGCTGTACTCCGGTGAACGGACGAAGTACTTCTTTGGTTTCTTGTCGAAGAGTTCCAAGAGCCTATGCCGTAAATGCATACACCGGATGACACCAGGAAGTACAGCAGTATTGCCCAAGCACCCCAGTTTGACAGAAAAAACGTATGTGAAGGGTTGTCCGTAAGAACTAGGGCCGCGATGATCCATCCCAACCAGTAAAGTGCGATGAAACATTTGCAAGCAGAAAAGATCCAAACATTGTTTCCCCACTGCAAACACCAACAAAAAGCTGACCATTCATCGACACAGAGAGATGGCCGCACGAGAGGGGGGTGCAACCAGTGCTCCGCACCGGGCCCATAAGAGTCCAGGGGAACCATGAACCTCAAACGCAACATGGAAATGGGCAGTTATGCATAAAGTTTTCGTTGTTGTAGTTTTATTCATGGTCTTGCGCAAATTAATTGACTAAAGTTGTTGTTTCTGCCGTTATACCACGTATCGCCATTTCTTTTGGTGTGCGTTTGGGAATATCTTAATTGCTCTTGTTTTATTGTTAGCCCAATGCACTAAGCCACGGATGTGCAACTCATGGCCCGACAGGTCCGGATTTTAAAAGATATTGCCGATCTTCCGTGGGTGGCCAGGGAATTGTCTACCTCGCAGAGCTTGACACATGCAGCTGGGGCCCGTGGACCAATTTGGTTAGTATTTGACCCGGCAGGGTTGCATGGTTGCACCAGGGGTGGATCCAGCCAGTAAGTCTAGAGGGAGCAATTTCAGTAATATTTGGCATTCAAGTCTCATTACGGGTTCACTACTGTAAGAGAGATGAAGTATACTTCACAGCACTGCTGTGACAAAACAATCGACGACAGAATGGGCTTATATCGCGAATGTTGTTTTCCGAATTGTAAAAAATGATGGTGAATAAAGATACTTTTGTAGGTTTTAGGAGGGGGCGATCGCCCCAATCGCCCTCATTGGATCCAACCCTGGGTTGCGCACCCCTGCACTATGCCACTAAGTACTTCGTGACGTGTCGCAACAGTCGAAAAACGTTTTATGACGCCACATAGCACTTTAATTACCGTGATAGAATGAAGGCAGTTCTTTTTATTGTGTGTACGTAGAGTCATACATGTTGGAACGTCTGTAATTATTGAGGGAAGATATTACACCTGGGAAGCGGAGTCACATTTTTACGCTTGAACTATCTGGCTATAGGCTCAGTATTGAGTCTGACATTGCAAAGCATGTAGACTTTGACACTGTAATTCGTAGTTTTGCCAAAAAAAGGCACGCCAGGCAACCCTCTTAATAATAAAATCAGTCGATTTACTAAATTTACTAATTATTTGTATGTCTTCTGTACACTGCGGCCTTGGATATATTCGTGCGTAATTCTGTAAGAGCTGGCTACTTCGTAGGCTTGTTTCAAAAACGACTTTGCACAATTTCTTTCATAATGCCACGGAATGAAACTAGACCAGTTGCCATAGATACCTGCATGCATGGGCTTTCGACATGTTCGAATACAAATACCAGATTCGCAATATTCAACAAGCATATCAAGGAAGGGCATACAACAGTTTATTTCTCATTCCATGGTGAAGCGAGTACTATCACCAAGGCGTTAATTTATTAGAAACAACTCTCTAACTGCCCGGCTGCAAATGCATTATGTGTGAATTGTAATTAAGATATAAGCCTACATTTATGACTACTGTGAGTAAGTATGGTTTAAAAGGAGACTTACACTTACTTAAAATCCCAAATGGCAAATTTGGTTTTAATTTTTTTCCATTATCATGTCGGAAGTGCTTCCACATTTTTATGTTTAAGCTAAGAAGTAAAAAAGCAGGGAGTTCTTACTAAATTCTTATCCTTTAATTACTGTACTAGCGTCATGGAATTATTAAATTTGCTATGTTAGTGAGAATTGCTATAGCCTACTACAGTAAATTGCTCTATAACGTCACTTCAAGCGACCAGAGAAAAAGCGTCATTATAAGCGAGCTGTCGTTATAGCCGAACTACAATAAATCGTTCCTAAAATGGCTTTGGTTCAATGCCAAAACCTGCTAAGGATTACAAGTGTCATTTAACTAAGATAGCCGCTTACTGTACAATGTTTTCGCGTTACTTTGATAAGAAAAAGGGAGAAATTATTTTGTTTTTATTTATCAAAATTGTAGTCTACATCGTTGTTGGAATATCGAAATCTTTTGCAAGTTTTGCCACTTTAGTACCACTTTCGCTATTTGAGCGCTTAATGCAACTGCGTTCCTACTGGGTTAGAAAAGATTTGTGTGATGGGCACCACATTGCCGAGTTTACACTTCAAACTATAAATAAAACTTGCAACTGTCGTCATAAACGAACAAAATATTCTGCAAGACCGACAACAGCGTTGTTACAGGCGAAGTTACGATGCAGCAGAAGCCGTTAATAGCCGAACTCAAATGCACGTATAGTAAAAGATATGACATCTTCCGGGATCGACGAAAAAGCGTCGTTACAGGCGAACTATCGTTATAGCCAAAGTAGGCTAGTTATAGGCGAATTCTACTGCATTTCAAGGGTGTACGGAGTCTGAAATTTTTGACTCCGACTCCATTCCTGCTTTGGCTGAATATTCTCCGACTCCACTCTGACTCCTTCCTAAACATTTTTAAGTTTTGTGCTCGGACTATTGCTTAAACTCCAAAGTGAATGCTATAAATTTTTGGCAGTGTCTAAAAAACATATCCGGTTTTCGCTTTTAAAAAGAATAAAAAGCCGTATCAAACGAAAATGCTCACCTCTGCGAAATATGTGATCTCTTCTTTAAATGACAGTTGCTTCTCAGAGTACAGGATTAAGGTTACTAGTAGTAAAAGGAGAGGGTCAACTAGGCCCAGGATTGTACGGATCATTGAAGATTGAGATCGGGTAGCGAGGGGCTTTTCCCCAACCTCCCTCTCCCGACCGATCACCGCTCAACACAATTGTTTATGCCGCTGATATTAGAGTGAATTTAAGGTAATTTAGGGCCGCTGAATCATCCAAAAATGATATCAGTTTTGCTAAATTGGCTCTAGTTTTTGAGATATTTGAGCATCTCATTGTGGATGCAAATGCATGCAATATAAGCTTTCACAATGTCTAGTAGGCCTATTTGCATCCAAGCTTGTTAAAACAAATCAACACAATCAATTACTAAGACATTTTCTATTGAAATGTTATGCAGAAGACAATGAGATTTTTTCGGGTTTCAGTTTCGGTTCATTTTTGGAAACACTGCTTATACGATTTCCTGTGATGCGGGTCATTAGGGCAAACACGCTGAAGGCACCAGTAGTAGTCAGCCACCATATGTATATCCCATCTTCCTTGATATCTATCCTCCATGACTTTTATGTCCTGGTGCAATCTTTCACCTTGCTCTTCCGGAAAATCACCCAAGTTTTCAGGAAACCTGGAGGTAGTGGACTGTGATTCTCTTGTTTGCACACATTTCTTGGTATTTTGTAAGCATATCTTCAACCATAATTTGGTGCTTTGTGGTTGCCTAAAAAGTTTTTAACCAAAGAGAAGAAGCTGGACCAAGTAGAAAGCTCAACATTCGTGTAAAAGTTGGGACGCTGATGAACTTACGAATTTTGGACCATCAAAAGTCCCCGCTTTTAGTTTCTCAAGGCTCAATTCAGGAAAAAATCTACATAAGTATTGGAAGCAGCCTCCACTTTCGTCTAAAAAGCCTTAACAAACTGCTTCATTAAGCCAAGGTTAACATGGAGGGGTGGCAATATAATCCTTTCCCTTTCGACTAGTGGTTCCCTTGTGATGTTTTTTTTCACCAACGTTCAACGTTCAGAGCATTTCCTGTAGGCAAACACTTTTTTTATCCAGTGTTGTTGCTTTGCCCTGCTATCCCATGAACACAAAGCAAGGATGCTTGGTGTATCCACTTTGTTGTCCAAGCAAAAAATTCACCATTTTAAGGTCAACACAGATTGACCACTGGTGTTCGTCATAACAAATTCTTTGTAATACCATTTTGATGTTATCATACTCTTCTTTGAGATTTCTAGAGTGAGCCAGAACCGTCACCAGAAAGTTTTCAATAGGGGGGGCTTGACACTAAAAATTGACAAAAACTCCATTGCTTCATAGTGTTTCACATTTCAATTTCGGGGGCTTGGAGCTTTGTTTGGGGGGCTAAGCCCACTGAAGCACCCCCATGGCGACGGGACTGGGGTGCGCTATTGGTATTTAATTTAATTTAATTTATTTGTTTATAGCAGAC
>JGI24021J15306_10010600_pt1 | contig 11446 bp, 8 predicted proteins | sample Ectturendosymbi1_FD_15306 | JGI IMG/M metagenome (IMG submission 15306)
TGTATGAGATTCTGACAGCATTAGAGCCGGCACTGCCAGAGGAGGAAATTCAGAAACACGTGCGTTCGACGCAATATCAATTTCGAGTGTTAAAAAACGTGGATTGTTTCATGTCATTGCGCAGGTGCTATTTAGACAAGGCAGTAACATTGTTGTTTCGTGATAATACCATGCAACGTTACAAGGTAAATGCAGGCTGTTGCCTGTTCCAAAACACCNGTATTTGAGACCTGCAGTGACAACGTGTGATATTTTATCNGCTTTAATGCTGAGTACCTGCGGTGCAAAGGGGGCTTTCATGACAGCCAAACAGACCCCCTAGATGNGCCCCTGCATGCGTCTAAGAGAAAGCGTTAATCATTTGATTCTGGATTCACGCTTAAGATTGAACATTTCATAACAAATTAGGGATTTCACCTGTTACTTGCTTCTTTCAATAAAATTGTTTAATAAATCTGTAGTATTTTCAACCTGTCAGAGTTAAACGTGTGATTAATGCACGCATACGACTTGCAGTGAAATGAATATGGTTGGTTTCTACACAATTTTGCGGTTTGTTTTCTTTTACCATTACTTATCACTAAAATCATTCCATTTTATATAAAAAAAAGAAATAAAAAATGTAATAAAAATGTACAAGCGATTTTTGCCCGTATTCCTGTCTAACGCTACAATGTTATATTTTTGGCATATAACTGTTAAATTCTTATATCAGTCTGAATCAATGATTTTGCACTTTTGATTACATTCCCGCCAAGTCAAAATTTTTTGCCAAATTGACTTTTGGTTGCCCTGTTTGTATTCCAAAATAGGCCCTATTACTGCAGTTTTGACATTCACCCATCTGACGCGAGTGTGTTGCATACTGCAAATGCAGGATGTCGATGATGTTCTTGAATCGACAACAAAGATTCAAAAATCTTTTACTACAGTCTAGTTTTGTCACTACCTGTGACATCAGCACAGTGAAAACGAACCTGGTAATCTGGGATGTGTTGTGAAAGCATGCAGATTGTCGAACATCGAGAGGAGATGTACAAAGATTGTCCATGGGATTCCCATAAGATATGTCCCATGAGGTGGGACAGTCAACTCGAAATTTGCCCCATATCCCAGCATAAGTTATTTTAAAGTCACATTTGAGGAATTGTCTGAATGTAAATACCATTCGTATATGCTCACCATACCGTGAGTATTAGACGCAGAGGCTCAGTTCCGTGGCGTAGTGATGTTATAACCCCGTAAATAAGGCTGTTGGACCCTTTCTATGGGGACAACTGAAAAAGGATGACCCAATTTTAATTGTCCACCATAACCGGCGGGTTTGAAATGCTTAGCCACGGCTCTGTAGTAGCTAGATCAGGGGTCTCAAACATGCGGACCACACGTGGACCGCAAGGGCATTTTGTGCTGCCCACGATGCTTTTTGGGAATTTTGAAATAATCAGCATTTAAGTTATTCAGTTTATTCACCGTTGTTCAAAAGTGCTCGGCTAGCGAATGAACAAGTTCCTTTTAAACGAACGTAGAGACGGCTAGAAATGATTTGCCTATTATTCACGATACCTTTCGCAAGAACTAAGATGTAGAAGCTGTTTCTAGTAAGGTTCAGGTCACGTGCCGCCACTGTTGCGTCAGCGTCATAATGCGACGCTCGTGTACCGTACAGTCATAATGCGATTCTCAGGTTACTGTGCTTCAAAAGTCCCCATTTGGCCCTAGGAGCAATTTGAGTTTGAGACCCTGATCTATAGACATTAGACATGCACATGATGCAATGTACTTCATATTACTAGTTTCGTGGGAACTCCATAAGTTTCCATGGGATGGGACAGAAAGAAGTGAGCCTTGGACCAGCTTTTGAAAAAGAACTTACCGGTGTCAGAGTTCTAAATTTCCGAGCCCCTTAGAGTTGCAGTCGGAGTAAAAAAATGTTGAAGTTCGACTCAGGAGTCGGAGTGAGATAAAAAATGTCCGACCTCAAAGCCCTGAGCCATTGGCTATGGTACTTTCACCGTGGTGGTAAACAATCGATTTACAGCATTTCCTAATTTTTTAATTGCTTGGAGGATTTGCCTATCAATGCCTGTAGCGGTTGCATCAGGTGAAAGAAGTTTTTCGAAACTAAAACTGATTAAANCACGTTGCGGCGGTGGCAGCTTTCGTTGCGAGCTGCAGAGAGGTAGCACCCACAGAGTTTTTCATCGCGTACCAGACAACCTGTCACCTATTCTGACACCTCACAAATTCCGCGCATCAACAGAACTGCGGCCTCGTTTACCCTACAGAAATTGCTTACGCGGAACTGCAGATGATCAGCACAAACACTTGTCACAAGTTAAACAGCAAAGTTCAATAGCGATTGACAGACGAATACGGTTTCTGAAACACTGTAGAAACAAACTAAGCATTCTACCAGTGCTGCGTAAAGTGAGCGACTGTGGCGTAGCAAGCAGGTGGTCTAGGGACCCGGGCTGCACCTTCCGGGGTGTGGCAATTTCTTGGTTGAAAATAAATTTTTGAAAGTAGCTGGAAACTTCTAACTCTTTTTATTTATTTTAGATTAATTTTTGAAAGTTTTAAAGGGTGTAACTCTGTTCAGTTTTTGTGGATAGAAGCCCTGGTCTGGTTGCTTGAAAAGCTAGGAAATATGGTTGTGGAGTGAGCAAATTTATAAAAAGTTTACTCAAAAGTCTGGGTCAAGTCCAGTGCGCTAATTTACTCCAGTGTTTGTCTTTAAATTAGGGTTTTTACCATAGCCTATTTACTTGGGGTGCAATTGCCCCCAGAAACTACACCTTCCTCTCCAACCAAGGCCATTTCCCCCACCTTAGTCAAAAGTCCTTTGAATAAAGGACAGAGATGTCATTCGACCGCAGACTAGCAACATTACCAGTCCGGTAGTTCGAGGTTTGTATTACCTCTCCACTAAAAATCTGATAGAAAAGGGCCTGCATGAAATCACGGTAAATAGTCAAATCTAGCTCATTCTTTCTTTTCGTATGGTTCAGTCATTGGCAACACCCCAACTACACATCATTTGCGCAATCTAACACTTAGACAGTGGCGACAAACTTTTTTTTGGCACGTCTCATGCTGCTTATTAATGTTCAGTGGGATAATTTCAATACTGTACGTGCCACAAATTGTAGCTTACTCATTAGTTGGGCTTATCACATAGGTGTAGGCAGGGTTGCGGAGTCGTAAGGAGTCGGAGGTTTTTGGGTGGAGTCGGATTCCTGACAACCCTGGCAGTCGGAGTCAGATTTTTTGTCCGACTCCGACTCCGGATGTCCAATTCGATCATTTTTAATATAACACTCCTAAATTGGGAATTCCTGTTGAAATGGTACAATTTCTTTTGAAACTTTTGTTGAAACAGAGATTTCTTGCTGTGCACCATGATTTCCATTGATTTTAACAGCCAAATTTAATTCCGTTTATGTTAAGCAGTTGGAGCTGGGAGTCGGAAATTTTGGAAAGGTCGGACATTTTATCTCCGACTCCGCAACCCTGGGTGTAGGGCAAGCACATTTTTGAGGGTGCGAAGGATATTTTGTCCAAAACTCCCCAAATATGCCGAGAAATATTTTTATGCGGCAAACTTTCCCCCTGAAAATTTTCTGTAGCAGTCGGTTATATTCAACTCTCACAAACTCTAAATCACGAAGTTCATGACATACTTTCTTTCTTTGGAGTTTGCTTATCAACATTAAATTTTGGCGGATCAAGTGAATAACTCTGCAAAGGTGACGTTGGTCAGTTTCAACAGAACTGAAAAAAATGACGTTCTTGATTCGAGATAATGCAGTTGGTATGTTTGCATGAGTGATTCATAGCTCAGATTGTAGGTTTGAACTGCAAGTAGAGTAGTGAAGCAGTGCCAGCCGATAGGCAATATGGGTTTCGGAGAAGGTTTGACTCTTTTGTTCAACGATGCAATAACATTTGCAGTCATAGAAAAGTCATTTTAACAAAAAAAAAGCTTGCAAAGGTGTTACTGTTATTTTGATAAATTAGACGCGATGAACCTTAGTTTGGAAATCTAACGCAAAGGCAAACGGCATGTTTAGGTATTATTGTGGTGAAGGTTTTTAAAACGAACGAAACAGTCGCATAATTTGGCAATGGCTGTACTGAATAAAGTTGTTCAGTGCAATTACCTTTGAAATTAAGACATTGTAACCATTGCTGAGCAATAAAAAGACGGATCTCCTACGTGGTAGGTTTGGGGATGCAGTTTTTGAAATAGACGTGTCTTGGTGGCGAACGCAGAAAAGGAATAACACCATGCACGCGTAATTGGAAGAAGTCCAACCAACAGCCAGGGCCTCTGAGAGAAATTTTACCAGGGGCTACGAAGACCGAGATAGGGCCCCCTAGCTTCTGGGATCCTCGTGGAAGCTTGTACAGCTTGTTTGTGCAGTAAGCACAATTTAGATAAAGCAGCTAACATGCAAAGATTTACAGAACATATTAATTAATTGTTATGGTGACAACTGGTTTACATTAGTATAATTTTGGGGTTGATTACAGAAAAACTGAGCGAGAGTGCTTTCATCCTACCGGACCTGAATACGATGTACCCTTTATAACCCCTCTCGTAGGCCCTGCCAACTGCTAAACCGAGTTTTCAGGTCACGATGAAAGCTGCAACTGCTTCTCAACCAGAGCCNGTTTTAAGCCTATTTGACCTATTTTATCAAAATGGCATCCTTATATGNTTTGAATAGCTCTCTATAGCTCTGTTGGTCGGAAAGTTATGACTGGACAANGTCATAGCCACTGTTGTCGCTTTGCCGTCCTTAATAGGTTTTAAAGCAAAGCGGGAGGAAAATTTAACGAAATACGCCGGGTCCATACATGCATATGCATAGGTGTACGGGAAGGCATTTTACTGGGGGGACGGAAAAAATTTGCCCTCAAAATAACAATTTGCTCTAAAAATAAACAATTTGCCCCGAATCTAACTTTTTAGTTTAATCCGAATTGCCCTGAAAAACAGAGTGCCCTGAATTCACTGTATTGAATATATATTTTTTATCATTCAGGCTTTTTTGAGAAACTTTCACTTGCCCTGAAAAACAGAGTTGCCCTGCAATTTTTCAAGCCGTGGGAGGGCTGCCGCCCCCCGCCCCCTGCATCGTACGCCTATGTGCATATGTAAAGAAATCTGAAGAGTAATGATGAGAAAGGTGTCGACAAGCAGAAAAAGCGAGACTGATACTCAGCAATGAAAAACAAGACCTATTTCAATTTGTGAGTGTTTGATTGTGGTGTTCAAGACACTTTATTATTCCATATATCTTTGATAAGTGCGAAACATGATCTTCGTTCATTTTAAATTCTGTAAGTAAATTTGAGGGTTGGAAAGGGCGGCACTGTTATGGCCGGCTCCGGGCGGCACTTAGCCTCGCAACGCCACTTCTGAGCGAACAAACTTCGCTGTCGATTAGTCGAGCGCACGACAAACAACAATTAGGAAAGCACGCAACTGCGGTCATTTACAGTAATCAGACACGCAGCTCAAACGCACAACTGCCATTCAACTGCAACTTCAACGCNGATTAGCGAACTGCAACTCCGCGCTAATTCTCCAACAACAAGCGATAAAGCGTACCTACCAAAACGATGTAGGATCCGCAGCTGAGATTTTCAGTCTTTAGTTCATCAGAAAGTTCACTGTTTTGAATGGCAGAACTTGGGCTGTCCTGTACGCAAAGACGAAAAACGTCACTAATCGGGAATTAGACTGAGCGGCGAATTTATGGCGCGTTTTGCACGAAGAGAAAGAGAACAGGTCGTACAGTCATTTCTGTCGGAAACTGAACACAAAGGATAAACGAAATCGACGATCTCGGAAAGGCGGCACTATAAGTCAAATGCCGCCACGCAAAGTTATGACTCAAGACTGCACTAAATGGAGCAAACCCTTTTTGATCCTGGAAAAGACGCACAGTAACTTCGGCGATCGGCTGAAAAACAGCGTGAGAGCAGACCCGCAGCCACAGTGAGGCATTCGGGAGCAGTGTCCTCGCAATTTTTTATTTTCCCTCAAACTTTGTTGTGCCCAGAAAAATTTGTTTTAAACATGCAATAAAAACAAAAATCTTGCCCCGATAAATATGTAATTTGCTTCCCCAAACCTTAAAACCTGGCCACGGGACAGCGTGTTGTAGCGCCATTGAATCTGTTATGCGATTTCGCTTCATCGTCGCCGCTAGCCGTTAACAAAACATTGCCGTCAAAAATTTCACAAGAGAGATTAGGTCATTTGGCAATGTTACCTTAAAAAATGACATTGCTGAAACAATTGACCTTGAAAATGTTTTGAGAGACTTTGCAAATAAAAAAGCCAGAAAAGTCCTTTTCAAAAAAGTCTGTCCTGTGTATAAGCAGTATGTCTGTAATTGCCTTAGTTACTTTTGTAGAGTACAGGCCCGGCCACTAGTTTTCTAGTTGGGCCCAGCGAAACAAGTTTTATCGATAAGTTCAAAACTAATACTTTTGCCTTCGACCAGAAAGAAAAACTGAGGCTAAGAAGATTTGCGATGATTTCATTCCCTTGTGGTCTAATTATTCATAATGATTGCAAAAAAGTGGGCAGTCGCAATTTTAGCGTGCCCCGCTATTGGAATGTCAACCTAGGTCAACCACGTCCCTATCAACTTGTTTAATTGTATACCCAGAACGTGTTTCGTCGGTCTCCAGGGATCGGAAATGCACCTCACGCGTGCCACACTTGGCACGCTAAGCAATGTTCAATGTCACGCAGAAGCTCCAAGTTTTATATTTCAATTTTGTTATGATTCTCAAGAAAGTATGATGACCCTGATTTGTATAAAAATGTGTGTGTTGTTGCTGCACTGTAGGTTTTGAAACCTAAGTCTGCACACAGCAAAAGGTTGCCGCCCACTCTAGAGTGCACTACTCTTCCAATCTGCCCAGACGAGTGTGCAGCTTAAATCGTTTTGTTACTTTCTATTCGGCTTGTTGCGCTACTATGCTTGCTTAGTTATGACTTAAAGTCTGAGTTATCCTAAGTGAAAATCTGGTGTTTGCTACAGGCCAGGCCAATTTAATTAACTGTGCTTATGGATCATTTTGTAAAGCCGAAAGACCTTGGATCATCGTCGGATGATCTAGATCTAGAAGCTCCTGCAGCGATTAAGTACTGACTTGCCCTTTGTGAAACATTTCTGTGAACCGTAGAGGCTGACCAAGCCGCGCCAAACCCTGGTGTCGATGTGAACAACAAAGGGCTGCTTGTTAACTTTTTGTCTAATACTGTTTATTCTTATGTTGAAGACTGCGAGACGTACGGCTATGCCTTGAAAGCTTCAAAATAGTTCTGTGTGGCAGGTCTGCTCGTTGCACTAAAACGAGTGCACATAAAAAGAAAAAGCGGCGTTTTTGCGAGACAGCCATTTGCGCAGGGGTGTGTTGCTAAAAAAAGTGGTGTGGGAACGCCGTTCCCACACCAAATAACAAGAAAGACTGCATCAAATAGTTCGAATGAAGTGAGCATTCGCCTACAAGAGTTTCCACAATGGATCTTCCTGTTTCACTGTAGGCTTTTGAATAGCAGTGCGAATCTGCGTGTCGTTAGAACATATGTGAGATCGCAGCCATGTTTTAATGTAGTTCAATCTAGTGCAAAAAGGTGTGGGAACGCCGTTCCCACGCGTTCCCAACCCACTACATCCCTTCACTTGCGACTCCAAAGCACCAAACAGCAAAAAGTCTTCAACAGTTTCTCCAAACTTCAGAAATGCTTTCGAAGGCCTGTTCGTTCAAAGCAGCGAATGCCGAACAGCACGGTGAGAAACTTATCCGTGACGCATTTATTAATGGTCGCAGGCTATTCGCTGAACTGCTAAAGGCTATTAGAAAAAGAAGACCTTTCGGTTGAAACAGCCTATGAACAGTCGTATTCTCTTGAACGAGCGCATCAGCTTCAATCCTCCATTTATGCAGAGCCAATCATACCCATAAAATCTCTTAGATGTCTCCAGGCTACCAGACCCGAGCATTTTCCATCAAACAACCAAAAAATCCAACATCAAACAACCAACGAAGGGCTCCTTTCAGACTCCTGAGATGAACAAATAGCTGCTAATTTGATTGTTTGCTTTAAGTCAGTGGTTCTCAACCTTTTCGCTGAAGGGAGCCAAATCCAGACTTACGACTTTGTTAGAGGGCCACACTAAAGAAATTTTAACACAAGTCGATTGACGCGTTTTGATTTATAGCAGAACGAAGTCTGTTACACAAAATATTAGAGGTTTTGTTGGAAGACTGCTGAAAGCCGCACAAACAGTGTTTGGCGACCGCATGCGGCTCTCAACACAGTGGTTGAGAACCACTGCTTTAAGTCCTTTCAATTCTACAACTGCTTACGACACCGTTAGGTAAAGCGCAAACCATTTTATTTACGACTTTGAACCTTTGCTTGTTGCATACGAGTAAAAACACGTGCTAAATAACATAAAAACAAGAAGCTTAGGAAATTATCCTGCGTTGTCAACATAAACAAAATTGAAATTAAAATTACAGTACGCTGGCAAGCGCGGAAAACAAAACGACTCAAAGATCTTGAAGAATTTGTTCGCGTTGCTAAAGAGTTTAAGATAGCAAAATGATAATTTATTTTTGGCTAAAATAATCCAGGTTTCATGCAAACAAACAGTTTTGACTCAGCTTTTTAGAACTAAATATAGAAATTGTTGATATAGTTGATATTTTCTCTGCCACTGACTCGCCATCAATGCAGCATTCACTGCGAAAATGGCTGCGTGGCTCCTGGCGTAAGCAAGCGGAGATTGGCGCCGTAGACCACTCGTGACATTCTCGAAGGGAGTCCAAAAAGTGAGTATGAATGGAACTGAACTGATATCTTCTGTTATGATTTGCTTTTGACAACTAGATCTACTTTGCATGCGTTAAGTTACTGATACCACCTAACGTGATGCTCATCATGGTAATCTCTAAAAGCAACATCACATATTTGCGAAGCGTTTCATGGTTTTCGTATGACAAACGTCGGAAAAACAGCTTTACATTGTATCGGAGACAAGTAAAACCCAGCCTTTCTAGCGTTTAGAAAAACTTCTCTCACCACAGCCGAACGCAAGTCAGTAGAGAGAGCTTTGTGACGTAGGATAGTTGACAATCGAAAATAGAATGCATCAACACGCGTAAAAATGCGGTAACAACACTCATTGTTTCGAAAACATTTGCAAGAAGACAAGCGCATGAAAAGTTGTGCATCAGCGTTGATGCGTATCTGTGTAGTTTCTACTTCACAGCAGGGGCGTAGAGGGATAGCCCCAACTCGGACTACAGCAGTATTTCCAGGCACTTACGTAGACCGCACGGATGAGTTACCTTAAAGAATATTTTTAAATTCTGTCGTTTTGTGTGTTGCTACTTAGTGTATGGAATTTGGCACGTGGTTAAATGTTCAAAATACTGAGAGTATAACACTACTTCAAACACAGCAAATAATGAACGAAAACCTAAAGGAAAAGTTACAAGATAATGCATCAAATCATGTTTATTTCGAAAAGGGTCTTGACAATATGCATAAGAAACGCGCAGGACCTAAAATTTTAACTTTATCCACCAACTTTGTTAACCCTTCTTCAGGAGTCCAGGCACCCTGTGAAAACTCGGTTTATGGGCACATCTGCATCGTTTTACTCCATTCCACTCGTGAGACCTGCCACACAGAACTATCTTGAAGCTTTCAAGCAAATAATTCAAGATAAACTTTTCACAACTTAATCACATTTACGGCAACCTTTGTCAGTATTTTAAACAACAACTAGTACAACTAGTTGTTTACTTAAAGATCAGAGCACGCCCGCGCAAAGGGCCCTGTAAGAAGTTTTGAAGTAAATAACGGTAATGTTAGACAACTTACTGGAAAAGTAGGTAGTTAACAGGTGGAAGATTTAATTACTCATGCAGTTTTTTTGGTTTCAAAAATATGTTGTTTGAACCAAAGTATTTTCACAAAGAAAATGTTGATTTCACAGCAGTTTGCTGTTGTGTGTTTGATGTAAAGCGGTGTCCTGCAGTGATGATGTCATAGGCTCAGCGCCCTGGCTCTTCACTTTGAAGTAATGAGGAAGACAGATTCATTCGAAACCCTATCACAGACCAAATCTGTTGCAAGCAACCGTGTTTGACTGTTGCATAACCTCTCATCACATCCGTCACGTAAGGAGTTATAATCCGATGAAATTTGATGGTATTGGAATGAAAAGACATGCACAGTTTGATATATACGCAAGCTGCAATAACTGTGGCAAGATACATTTTAGGCAGTCATATGTTCATACAGTTTTCACTAAAACGTTTGCAAAACTAAGGAGTTTGTTGCACTGCGGAACCAGCGCAGCGTAAGTGCGTCAACAAACGAAATGCAAAAACACGGATAAAAGGAATGTTTGAACTACGCTGTGCGACTGCGACTTAGCATGATTTTTGAAAGATGAAAATGGCGCAGAGAGACCATCGCAAAGCTTCCTTCAAATCGTATCCTAGTCGTAAGAAGAAACCTTCTGTTTCTTGCATCAGATAGTGGCTATATAGCAGTATTCCCAATATCGAAGACACCTTACACTCCGGTTAAACACTCCTGCCTAGCATTGCAGATGAGTTCCCACAAGGTTGGTGACATAAAAAAAACAATTTCTTTCGCTGTTCTTTCGTTTTCATTACGCGAGAGGAGCGGTTGAACATCTCGAATTGCTTCTCCACGCGTGATTGCTTGTGTGAGTTCTGTTTCCTTCGAAGGGTTTGGGAGAAGAGGTTCCCGAAGCTGATGTACGAAAACTTCCATTCGGAGGAGGCTGAAAGGAAGTTACGCACCAGTTCAGTTGAGATATACCGGTAAGGAAAGTCACATGAATGAGTTCGTACGCTGGTGGCATTAAAACGTTATATTTGTTTTTTTATGTACAGTGATAAAATCGAAATTCTTGATCAGCTTTTTGGAGACAGTTACGAATTGCTGCACCTCAAGGCTTGTACTTGAAAAGGGAATGGGATTCCAATGGAATGGGACAGTGACTGAAATATGTCTCATGCCCCATCGTTATTAATTTTACGCCATATAAGAAGAATTTTCTGAATTTGAATACCGATATTATATGCTTTCAGCATAGTAAGCATTGCTGTAGCGTAAAGGCTCAATGCCGTTGCGTAGTGATGCGGGACCCCCGAAAATAAGATTTCTGGGCCCTTTTTTCAGTGACAACTAAAAAAAGGCAACCCAATTCTTGTTGACCCTCCTAAGTGGAAGTTGTGGCGTGTGCAGACATCAGACATGAACATGATATGATGCACTTCGTCGTATAACTACTTTCGTGGGAATTCCATGGGATGGGACTGAAAACAGCGTTCCATGGACAAACCTGTGTATCACATTCTTGTTTCG
>JGI24021J15306_10010602_pt1 | contig 11446 bp, 5 predicted proteins | sample Ectturendosymbi1_FD_15306 | JGI IMG/M metagenome (IMG submission 15306)
GAATGCGAACAATTCTGAATAACAAAAGAATATTGGTAAGTCGGACAATACGCCAACAAAACCGAACAGTACGCTGACAAGCTACCAAATGCAACGCCCGAGAACGAATCTCAAAACACAAGGCATTCAATCAAGTGAGCGGCACACTTGCAGCGGGCACAATGCGCAAACTAATGATTACTTTACAACAGATCTATAAACTGTCCACGAAAGACGAAGAGAATGCTTGGGCTGAAGAGCGATTCGTTGCTCTTAATAGCTCGACAGTGGTGAACAATAAGTCTTACAAGTCAAAAAGAATTACTTCTTCAGGAAAATATGTTTTATTGCACTATAGATTAAGCGTTCGATATTTACTTGGAATTACGTTCAACCACTGTGGTCATGTAATCAAGCGGATTGGTAGAGTGATTTGATTTCCTGACGTTAATAACCAACACCATGAATGGAGTTTAAAAAATAAACTACGGGATGTTATGAAAACAATTGGCATTCCTGGTGACAAAGACCTGACTTTAAGTGATTTGATCGAAATAAGGTCTCACACTAAGTTCAAAAGATAAGCTTCTGGGTTTTAGCTGGTAGTAATAAGCTATCACTATCCGAATGGTTGCATTCATATCTTTGAATATTGCAACCGAAATTTTAAAGTAAATGGTAAGTTAGCAACGAGTTTATCAACAGGAAATGCAATTACGATGCCATAGTTCAAAGATATTTAGCTTAGCCTACGGAAGACAAGTGAGATCAGAGCAAAAAGTGTGTTGTTGTACAATTCTACGTCACTCCTAAAACGCTCGAGTCGCAAAAGTCAGTCCCTTAACACTATTTGTTGAAAGATAAACGCTTGCGCAGTGCCCCTTGTTCGGCAGTGTTTTTGTTATTGCATCAACATAACCGTGAGAAGCCGTGGTATTTGCAAGATTTGTGTGGTATTTGTAAGATTAATCAAAGTTACATTAAAAAACTTGTACGAAGTAATAGGAACTGTTACGTGTACAGTGTACTATATGAACTGTATCATCGAAACAAAGAACTCTCATCATTATTGTTTTTTTTATAAAATCAATCGTGACTGCGCAGATGCAGCTCTTTATTGATGTTTTAACGCTTTGAAGTCGAAGTGTGACGAAGTCACCGGGAACGAAAGTAGGAAATGGAGCGTCTGGAACTGCAGCGCTGCTTTAACATCGATCACCGCTATTTTCCAAGAAACCCAACGCACCAACGGAAGCTTCACTTATATTACAACAAACATTAACTGTAATCCTTCTTACTGTTCTTAAGCTCATGGCAGAAGTCTCGTGATACATTTCTTCAAGTATTTCTATTTGTAGCTCTTTGTGGAAACTTGGGTTTGTTGAAGTTCAGTGCAGATATAAACTCTACGAAATTTGGCTCGGGTTTCCCACATTTATCAGTGCAAACCCAACAGTGAAGCAAACGAGCTCCTCGTTCGATATAGACATCAAATATATATAAAAGTCTTGCCCATTTAGATCTGAGCAGATTTTGAAATACTGAGTTGAAGTGTGTAACTGGGAATGTTTGTTTGTTTTCGTAAGGGTCCAACGGTTTTTCTCGATATAATAATTTAAAAATTTTTCTCCTACGAAACAAAAAGTTGTGTTTTGGACGAAATCCAACAGAAAACATCCAAAACAAGATTCTAATAGTACTGAACTACATAACTTCGCAAACTTTTGTTTGAATATAAAGACGAAATAGTTCGTTACTTGGTTGCGGATCCTTTCAACCGGACTGTGACGCAAAATGTATTGTTCCTAACCCTAAAAACAAACAAATTATCAAAAATGTCCTGAACTAGTGAGAAGCTCTTACTAATTTCTACTCTTTTTCCCCAGTTTGCCTTAGAAAGGAAAAAAAGCATCTGATGTGTAAAATATTTTCTGAATGGTTTTGATGCTGATCCCAAACTCTACCAACGGGGTCCTGGTTTGGACCAAAAATAGCTGTAATTATTTTGTTTTGAACATTTAATTTGTGGGAAATGTCTCTTTTTTCATGTATGAATGTCGAAAATCATCTACGCCAGAATTGTTATTTGGAGTCGTTGTCAGTTTTAAAACCAAAAACAAACAGAACAAACATGAAATCAGTGAAGCTTGTCAGTAAATTTTGTAACATGGACCAAAAGCAAAAAAACGAAAATCTCCGAAAAAATTTTGTTTTCAGAAACATCAAAAATAGTAACAGGATTATTTTTGTCTTCTCGGCAAGGATTTTTAGCGCTCTTTTCAGTGAAACACTGCAATTTCAAATACGGACAAACATTTGAACATTAAATATAACTTGATAAAACACCGGTCACAAAATGTTGATATCGTGATCGGCAAAAGGAAACACCCTTGTCAAATGGTGATGTTATTGAGCCTCAGTCGAAGCATCGTTCGTATGTACGCTTGTAAGGCATTGCTAAGATTTCGAATGAAAACAGTCTGTTAGATGCCTTGGCGATGATTGCACGCAACAGCTTTATTTCAGGTGATTCAATCCTTAACGATCTCGTGTGATGAGGAAAAGGCATCAGTTGATGACTGGGGTGTATCCGGTCAATGTTCTTGCAAACCCAGGCACCAGGTCAAACACGTTTCAAAGATCTATTCACAGCAGATATTTTACTTCGCTGTCTGACACGTGGTCATACGTTGATGAGGAACACCGATAGTTGGAGATGTTCCTAAAACCGGAAGATGCGTCACTTGACGTCAATCAATCGTTTAGCACTGCTTTGGTTGAATACAGTAAAAAGACAATGCCACACTGAAAAAATTAAATAGCTTCGTGAAAGGTTGCAAAGCGCTTTTCCTGCTTTTGATGCTTTGTTGTGGAGGGCATGTTAAGTTGGTGGCATAGCTTGATTTTATGCAGGTTACTTGCGCGAATGTCGTGTAGAGGTCGCTCAATATATTCACGTTTGCTTTGTAGCTTCTGTATTTGTGATGAAGAGAGAAATGAAGCCGTTTGGGAGTTTTTATTTTTTTCTGTAGCTTTTACAATTTGTACTTGATGCGAGGTCCATACAGCATGTTTTCTTTCCGTGGTTGTGATGTTGTGTTCCTGAGATTCTCTTCAGCAACGGGTTAAAACGTTTGCCAATTACTTGCATTATGTGTCCTGGAAATCGTCGGTTCTCTGGTACTGCAGTGCTACTTCATCATTGGTGGGCACCATTTTCCAAGAACCCAGTCGTAATAATGGAATCTTTAGCAAATATAACCAACTTTTAAAATGTAAGAGTTTTCTTCCCTACTGCTCAAATGTTCATAGCAGTGTTGTGATATAGACATGTAGCTTGATGGGTAACTTACGTTTCATTTTGGCTTGTTAAAGTTCACTGCAGTTAGGATTTCTAAATATTGGCTCTGGTTTCTCATGTTTAAGTAGCCTAATGTAAACACAATAGTAAAATAAACAGGCTGCTGATTTGGTCTGGAAATTAAGTCATGTATGAAAGTCAGCCCAGCTAAGTCTACGCAGATTTTGAAATACTGACTTGAAGAGTGTAGCTGGTAAACAAACGGTTTTTATCCAAATAGTTTGATTTTTTTTCACGTATGAAGACAGACCTTATGTTTTTGTTGAACCTGAAGAATTGCAAATTGCAATAAAAAGAAATGGTTATCTATCTAGTTGTGTACCATTTCAACGAGACGTTGACTAAATGTGAATGAAGGCCAAAGCGTGTGAAAATTAGCTCATGATTTTCGCTCACATTACCTGCATGGTTTTCAGTAAAATGAAGTGCAAAATATCAAAGGTTGAAATAATTTCAAAATTTCTTGCCGCAACTGTTTTTTGGAACACGTGACTGCCGTCTTCATGGCAATATTGTCATGCATAAGCGTTATTGGCAGATTTGTTCGGAGTATTAGCAGCACAGCGATTGCAACGTTGTAGTAAACCCATGCTTTATGTGTTGTTTAGATCAGTGCTTGTCAACCGGGTGTTTCGTACACCGCAGAGCGCACCAGGATTTTTAAGGGATGTACTGTAACACCGTGGTGGAATGTACAGGAGTGTGCCAAGTGTGTGCTCCTGAAGAACAATCACACTATCTCACATATGATGTTCTTAGCTCAAGCTCGGTTTGTTAACTTTTCACAGTTTTTAAAACCGTATCTTTCGGGGAGTGTGAATTCATGATTTGTCCGTCTTTTCCCGGCAGTTTGTTCGTAACGTTGATCAGGTGCTAGCTATCGCGTGATCACGCATCCTTTGTCTTTCGTTTAACGCGGCAGTCGGGGGTCCGTCGGTAGGGAAGGTTGGGAACCATTGCCCCAGCTTGACGTTTATGTAAGCTTTAACGTGACAATCACGCTTTTCTTGCCAATGGTTATTGTTTTGTAGTGAGCTACGCAACGTATTTTTTCCACATTAATTTTCAAGCAGTTAGCTGGAGCTAAACGAGAACTAATACCGAGAAGAAGTGAGTAATCTGTGTGTTAATTACAACTTTGCAACTTTTCAGTTCAGATTTTGAGCTACTATCATTTTATACTTTAGAAAGTTATTGCAGTAGTTTTTTTACCTTCAGAGAAAATGGTCAGACTCGAGTTTTTTAAGAACACCTTAGTAGCGAAACAGAGTTGTGAAAAAGACCACAGTAACTCTCAAAGTAAAGATTTCAGTGAATCACGGGAGAGTAAGGATGTCAGCAAATCACATGCTGAGGGCAACGTAACCCATTTTTCCGGGAGTAACGTTGTGAATCAGCAGTGTACTCCTGTAAAGAAAGCTATTCAGAAGAAAAACAGTCTTCATTGTAAAGAAATCCAAATGGAATGATGGCTACTAAATCGCGTGTGGATTTTATCGCACAAAAGAAGAATTGTTTAATCAACCCATATCCATGAGCGTATTGCTTGTTTTGTAAATCCGTATTTGGCAATAGTAATTTGGCTCCAGGACATCTCAAAAACATTTGAAATCACAGCACCATTCTCATCAAGATCAGTCGTAACGTATTATATGCTGCCGAGGGCGGCATTCTTTGAATGCAACAAGGCATTCTTTGAGGCATCTCTAGAAAGTCATTGCCGGCAACTTTCATTTTTTAAGAATAGTGTGGTAAAACAAGGAAATAACGATTTAGTATTTGCTTCCCTGAAAATGCTTCATATCCTTACGCAAAGAAAACGTCCGTATACGGAGTTTGAATTTTTAATTCTTCCTTGTCTTGAAATGCCGCTGATATTCTGCATGGAGGAAAAAAGCCGTTGATGAAGTAAGGCAAAGTCCGCTATCAGACAGTACAACTAAATGGAGATTTCTTCATATATCTTCTTCACAAGCTGAAGAAACCTCAGTCGTTTCGTATTCATCTCGATGAAATAATAGCTATTTCAGACGACGTGCAGGTGATTGTGTTTTGTAGGTTTGCCGATGAGGTAACAAAACCAATTATCGAGCATTACTTGTATATTTAAAAGTTGTTGGAGTTTGCACAACTGCCCAAGCCATCTTCGCCAAATTGAATCAGTTCACTGATGGAGGGGTTAGGATTAGACGAAGTGTCTACCGACGGAGCAGCAGCCACCTGAGGTTATACTGATGGACTTGTCCGAAATATCAAAATCGTTTGCCTTGACTGCGTTTCAACTCATCGAGAAACACTTGTGGTTAAGAGATTGAAGGAAGAAAACAAGCAGCGATCATGTCTGGAGATTGCTCTTGATGATGTCATAAAAATTGTGAATTTCATCCGCTCACATTCCAAGAAGCATCGAATGTTTTCAGAACTGCGCAAAGACATGGAAGCAGACGCAATGAGGTTACTACATCATGCTGAGGTACAATGATCATCCAGAGAAAAAAATTTAAAACGGGGCTTCAACTACGGCAAGAGTTGCAGGTTTTCCTTGCTCAACAAGGACATCCAATGTCCACTAATTTTCTAGAAAATTTTGGCTTGCAAAATTGTCCTACGTTTCGGCAATAATTGAGAACACAAATCGTTTGAATTTGTCGTAGCAAAGAAAGGTTATATGTGACGTTTTTGAAGTTGCCAGTAAGGTTCAGACGTTCAAACCAAAGTTGAAGTTGTGGCAAAGTAAAGTATCAATAGGCGATTTTTCAGATTTTGAATGCTTACAAGATTTCTTCCAAACTATTAATTGTGAGACTGAAGATACAAATCTGGAATCAAAATTAAAACCATTATGTACGAGTATCTCGATGTTCTACTTCAAAATCTCAGTCTGTTTTCTAAAAGACGTTTATTTGAGTCTGATTTATCTGCTATGCGTTGTGCAACACTTTACAGACAAGACATTCGACTTCAGCAACTTGAAAGTATTGAGTTGCGGTCAGACTTGATCTAAAAGGCGGAATTTAGAGCTTTTTGAACTGCCCTAATTTTTGCGTAGAACTTCTCAGCATTCCTCATTACAGACGTCTCAGTCAAAAAGCGATTTCTGTTTTTGTTCGCATGCCAACAACCTAATCTTGCGAGCAAGGATTTTCTGCTCTTGTCAAAAGTAAAAAACAGAAAAGAGAAACTCAATCAAGGACGTTGATATAGAAAAATCAACTTCGTGTGTAGCAAATTAGATATCACAGACACGAGCACACACTTTAAATATTACAAGTTTTACCATTTGAAATCGGCTGCGCAACATTCACAGCGTAAAAATCGCTTAAATTTTGCACTGTTGCAGTAGTGGATTGTAGTGCATGGCAGGGGTGTACAGGTTTTCGAGCAAATGTTAACAGTGTCTATCAATACAAAAAAGGTTGACAACCACTGTCTCACATTAGTGAGTCCAAAAAGCGCAAACACATCTGAAATAGGCAAAACAAGATTTTGTGCTAGTTTTCAACCCATCGCACATTTCCGTTTCATCATTTGGTGTAATTGATAAAAGACCCAAATGTATTGCCTTTCGGCTACACTGGTGTGTGTAGTAGGCGATCGTTTTGTTTGCTGCATTGTTTTGCAACGCACGGATGGTGATATAAAGAAAGAACTAAGACGCACCGCCCGAATTGCACGAAATCAAAAATTTGTAAGTTCAGCTCCATTGAAAGTGCAACCGATTGTCTTTCGTTTTGTCGTCCACTGTGGATTTTTGTGATTATTTGTTATATTTCAATAGTATTTGGTCCGCACACACGTTAGGTAAGGGGTGGAGAACGTGGGTCACTGTGGCCAAAAGAAGCCCCACTGTGGCCAACAAACATCTCATATGATCCATACCAGAATTTTGTTGCCCAAGATAGAGCATCGCGTCAGAAAACTACATGATGAGCAGATAAGTCAAAGTTAACAGCAGCCTCTTTCACTTCTCATAGTTAGGAAGACCAGGTCATGCAACACCATGATAGTAAATAAGTTCCCCCCACTTAAGTGAATAGACCAATTTATAGCTTTTGTCTATCTGTATAGTCCAGCCTGTCCAGGTGTGACCAAACCGGCGCTCGCGAACCGCATGCTGCTCTTTTCCCGGTTTTCTGCGGCTCTTACGTAATTACCAGAAGTCCTACAATAATAACATGCATAACAGTAAACGGCTTGTACAGTTCTGTCATTGTCATTACATGTTTGTGTGTGATATTCACAACAAATGTCGCTGAGCAAAGGTATGTGTGTGAGGAAGAGATGGGGTGATGTTCATGTCTGCCAATGTGTATGCTGTGGCTCTTTGCGGCAGCACAGTAAGATATGTGGCTTTTGGTCTATGACTGTTTGGCCACCCCTGGTATAGTCCATGCTATTAGATGCATGAACAAGACCCGAATGGAGATAGTAGTGGACGATTTCATAACATGTCTTGATACTTAATTTTCGGTTAACTGAGGAGAGTCAAACTTAAAAACCAGCGGTTTAGTAAAGAAGGTTATGTAAGATCTTTTTGCAAAATAAGTATTGCACACGCATCACTACATACGATGCCCATCTTGGGCTTGGATCTGTTTCAATCAAATCAATGCAATGCTGCTTTGTCTTGCAGTGCAATTAGTTTTTTTAACATTTAGTTTACGACTGAGTGATAACAGTTTGACAATTGTAAGAGATAGAAGGAAGAACATACGTTTTGAAGTGAACAACATTCAGCTTGATTTAAATGAAAGTTAATCTCAACTATTTCCGTAATTTCACTCATTCTCTGAACTTCTGTATCTTTTTGCTCTGCAGCCGTTCATTCAATTATATTCATGGACGCTTGGTTATGCACACTGGTGCTTAATCACCAGGGCTGTTTGAATGGCAGTGATGCAGACAGAACCGTCGCCAGGAAGTCTTAACTAGGGGGCTTCACGTTCATGTGGCGGGGCTTTACGTTTGTGCCGGGGGGGCTTGATATTGAAAATTCGATGAAATCCCCACTGATTTGTAGTGTTTCATATTCCGATTTGGGGGAGCTTGGTACTTTGTTTGGGGGGGCTAAGCCCACCATAGCCCCCCATTGGCGACAGGACTGGATGCAGATACAATATTTTTTCGTGGAGTCCGCTTTTCCTGGCCGTTATACCATCTCACATTACGAGGTTTTTCAGCCACGAGAGCTTGGTAAACTACTGTAAAGATGAAAGGTCGACACCTGTGGTCTTTGTCGAACGATATGCTCAAAATCGTTTAGAAAGAAGGTTTTCGAGTCACCGTGAGCTTCAGGAAATGTCGTCCTGACAGTTTCTCAAAGAGATGATTATGTCTCAAGAGAAGTGTTTGCAGATGCAGCTACCATGAATGGAACATCTGTGATGCAACAATCTCCGTTTCCATCCTTAACGCTGATATAGAATTTGTCGTATTTAGGTTTGGACACGAACCGTGTACCGGAAGAAAGCAGTGTTTCGAAGNTTTAACCATGGTGTTGTCATAGCAAATCTAAAGTAATGCAACTAGTGAAAAAACATTGCACGCAGCAACAGTGGCGCAACCAGCTCTTCATTTCGGGGGGGCAATTTTCATGAACTTTCATTCGATGACGTCATCGTGCTTATTCAGGCGTCATACAACTTTTTCGCAAACGGTCACAGATATGTTCTTGTCGAAACATTTCCGAAAATGAGAACTTATTAGTCTTAATCAGGCCCGTATCTACGGGGCCGAAGCGAAGCCAACACTAAAAATGTTTTCGCCCCCTTGGAAAAATGTGTTGGACATAGTTTAAAAATTTGGGACCCTCCCAGAAAACTCTTCGCCCCCTCTGGTGTCCCTGGTTGGTTACGGGCCTGCTTTTAATCAAGATGCGGACCGAACGATCAGGACAGAATAAAAATTAGTAGCCTAATGCAAACGCCTGGTTCCGCATTCAACTAGTGCAGTCATGGTGTCAGATGTATAAGCTACTAGTAAGCCTGCCTAACTTTTCGTCTTGGTTTAGAAATTTCGTCAAATCGTTTATCAAGATTTTTGAAACTTCAGTTGAATATATTTGCTGTAAGATAATTTCTGCAGACGATACTGCGAGTGGCGAAGCTGTCAGATACAAGAGATTATTGTCAGGATATATTTAATCAATGATGCTATTGTTTTAATTGTAGATACGAGATTTCGTCTGCCAACTGAAATACTCTTGAAAGGAATGCAGCAGGAACAGGGCCCTTGAGAAGAATAAAATGTGCTGGTGCGAGAGCTGTTTTGGGCCCCCTTATACATTATAACTAATGACAGCTTCACTAGCTTTGCAATACTACGACTAGAAAATGATATACAGTAGAATTTGTCTAATTCGTCATCGTTTAATTCGTCAGTTCGCTTAATTCGTCACTTTTTCGTCGGCCCCGGCAGAATTCCTATCTTTTGTGTACATTTCTGTTCGTCTAATTCGCTCAATTCGTCATCTCTTTCTGTCCCTGATAGGTGTTTTGTTCGGCTAATCCGTCATTTGCAATTTCGGTTGTGATGTTTAAGCAGTTAACACGTGTGGGAATTTAAACAAATCAAGGATCTTTATCTGAGAATTGTTGCACCTCGCAATTTGTTTATTGAATTTATACACGAGGTGTGAAGGACGACCCGGCTCTCCATTGAAAACGCAGAAAGTCTTCAAAATTTATTAAAGGTTTCAAACGTGCTAGATTAAATGCAGGAGTCTAGACAGAGTAGAGTAGGGGTCACCAACACGGTGCCCGCGGGCATGAGGTCGCCCGCAGGGAGCACGTTGGTCGCCGGCGGGCCTGTTTTGAAAATAGCATTAAGATGATGAGTATCGTCACAAAGATTAACATCATTAATGATAACATAATCAGAGGTAAATTGAACTAAATTTATTTCAGAAGTGTGTATCAAACTAGTAGCCCTTAGTGTTAATCGGTGCCAAAAAGTAGCTCTCAGTTACGTAAAGGTTGGCGACCCCTGCTGTAGAGCAATTAAATAATATAATTTAGTAAACAACCATAACGTCATAAAGTTGTATTTTACTATGTACACGAGTTACTATGATAAAGTATACAAGAGCTGCTATGATAGAGTTTTCACCTGTTTGCATAATTCGTCACTTCCCTTATTCGTCACTTTTTCTAATCCCCTTGAGGTGACAAATTAGGCAAATTCTACTGTACTTTACTTGGTATTTTACATCATAAACGTTTACCAATGTTATAACTAAATGTCAAAAGGTCCCAGGCTGATCTCAAATAATGCACATAACACGCAGTTGCTTTGCGAATTTCACAATTATACATCAAAGTTAACATTAACAGAAGGCTATAGTAATTCTCACTAGCAAAGCAAATTTAATACTTCTTTAAACCTAATACACTATACAGTAATAGGATGCGAAGAATTTCGGTACTCGCTTTGTCATGGATTCTAACAGTTTTTCAAAATTTTACTTGATTTACTGGCGCGATGTCAATTCAGGGTTGCGGAGTGTCAAGGAAGCGCAGGATTTTTGGTGGAGTCGGATTCCTAATGACACTAGGGGTATTTTGTCCGACTCCGGAAAGTCCGACTGGATCGCTTTGACATCACACTCCTAAGCTGGGACTTCCTGTTGAATCGGCACAATTTCTTATAAAACTTTTGTTGAAACAGAGAATTCTTGCTGTTTACCTCGACTTCCACTGAGTGTTAATTGCTACAAAATTCTTGGTCGCCAAACTTCATTTACTTTATGTTAAGGAGTCGGGGTCGGAAATTTTGGAAAGGTCGGAGTTGGAGTCAAACATTTTACCTCCGACTCCGCAACCCTGGATGCTATACTTGAATGATGGCCTCTATTTGCTTGGTCATGGTGGTGCGATCGAATGTTTGCAACAGGGATTTTCTTATTGACTACAAATTCTCAATGGGCCTAAGATCTGGCGAGTTTCCAGACCAATCTATCACATTTAATTTTGCTTCCTGAAAATCGTCTTCACTTTTTCAGATGAAAGACACGGGACAATATCTTATTGGAATTTCCTTCCACCATCTGGAAATGCCTTTCTCATATCTGGAATGGCTTTTCTCTCAATTACATCAATGTATTTGTAT